>Ga0315336_1003660_pt1 | contig 19935 bp, 14 predicted proteins | sample ASW5metaG_FD_204512 | JGI IMG/M metagenome (GOLD analysis project Ga0315336, IMG submission 204512) | Ammonia-oxidizing marine archaeal communities from Monterey Bay, California, United States - ASW #5 | ecosystem: Environmental > Aquatic > Marine > Intertidal zone | place: USA: California... | reverse complement strand
CTCCGGGCGGCGCATGATGATCTGGGAATACGACAGTTTTACCGCTTATGAAAAATACAAGACCCGCCGAAAAGACTATGAGGGACCTTACAAAGAGTATAAGGAGAACGACCCCTATTATAAAGGTGTATTCATCCACAGCCGGATGCGGGTGGAATTCTGGAAAGACTTAGAGCGCGAGCTGTGGATCGAATAATCCCGGTGCCCGCTTAATGATCCTGACCTAGTAGCACATCTCCCGGCCTGGGTGTTTCTTGTGGATAATATCCATAGCGGGAAAAGAACAGCCTTTATGGTTGAATCAGTATGGGGCTTATAGGCAATTTGGTATATCCCCTATGCGAATATCCCTGTTTCTAACGCTTGTATTCCAACTGGTCCTGGCCCAGGATCGTATCTTCGAAGTGCATCCATATGGTAGGCTGGGAACGGATAAAAACTTGACGGCATCTACCAGTTTGGGAGACCTGGATGGAGATGGTGATATGGATATTGTGGTAGCTAACGGCCGTCACTGGTCGGAGCAGAATAGGGTCTTTTTTAATGACGGCAAGGGGTTTTTCCGCCGCAGTATATTTTTAGGGGCTGAGCACAACACCACCTATGTAACCCTCGTGGCAGATATTGATAATGACGGCGATTTAGATGTGTTGGTAGGCAACGACCGCATTCGTAACCAGGTATTTATAAATGATGGCAGTGGCAATTTGGTCTTTGATCATTATTTTGGATTCCAGACATCCAATACCCGGGGGCTCTGCATAGCGGACCTAAATGGAGACGGCTTTGTCGATGTGGCAGTGGCCAACCGCCAGGGACAGAACTATATCTATTTTAATAATGGCAAAGGTAATTATGCTGAGGCACAACCCTTTGGTGGTCCCAAAGAAGCCACCATTACCATCGCCACTGCCGATATGGATGAGGATGGCAGCATGGATCTGGTGCTAGCCAATCGCGATGGCCAACCCAACTATATTTATTTTGGTCCTAAGTTTGTGAAAAAAGTTCCCTTTGGGACTGGGTCAGATGAATCCCGGGATGTGGATGTTGGAGATATGGATGGGGATGGCCAATTGGATATTGTGGTTGCTAATATTGGGGAACGCAATATGATCTATTATGGGAGCAAAAAAGGGAGTTATGATCGCAGCAAGGCCTTTGGGAATCCCGCCGCCGCAACTCACTCTATTATGCTGGCGGATTTGGACCGGAATGGGAATATAGATATTGTTGTGGGTAATAAAGGCCAACGCAACTATTATTATTTAAATAATAAAAAGGAACTGATGCAATATACCTTCGGCCAGAAAGACGGCGATACCTATGGAGTAACAATTGGGGATCTGGATGGAGATGTATATCCGGATATTGTTACGGCCAATTCAGGGGGCTGGAATATTATTTATTATAATCGAACCCCTAAGTAGAATTGGATAGTAAGATGAGAAATATTATTGATAAAGATATTATTCTTAAAGAGCCAGGTCATAAATATATACTTAAAACCGATCCAAGCATTGATTTCCAAAGTGTTACAGAAATAATCGGGAATTATTTTAAACCATTTGATAAGCAGGCGATAGCTAAAAAATTAGTAGCAACAAATATTAAATATGCAGATACAACTGTGGAAGCGTTAATCGCAACATGGGATGCTGCAAGAGATCATGGTACAAAGGTACATAATGAAATTGAATTATATATTAATGACTCCATTATCCCAGATGAAACAAAGGCGAGTGATGCGATTGAATGGTTAAAAAAATACCAGATGAAATCTGACATTGATATTTACCCTGAAATTAAAATTTATAGTAAAGAATTAAAAATCGCAGGTAGTCTTGATATCCTTGTTCACGATAAACGCACCAATATGTATGAAATTGTTGATTGGAAAACAACAAAATCCATTAGCACAACTTCGTTCAAAGGAAAAATGGGAACTCATCCTATTACTAGGCACTTGATGGATTGCAAATTTGTGCAGTATTCAATGCAGTTATCATTTTATAGATACCTATTAGAGCAGTATTATGGGTTAAAAATCAATAGTCAGCTAATTGCACAACTTGATGGAGAAAAATGCAATGAATATATTGGTCGTTATTACAAAAAAGAAGTGATGGATATAATACAAGACCAACAAACGTAAATTAAACACTGCTGGCTCAAATCTATGAAACATTTTTATTTACAAAGAAACAATGGGAGGGAATCTATGCCCAGAATAATGGCCATTTTGCTTAGCTGTCTCCTTGCCGCGGGGTCTCTCTCCGCAGGTAAGCTGAATTTTGTTATAACCTATCCACAGGAAAGTGACGGAAAATTATTGGAAGGGCGGCTCCTGCTTCTGCTGGCAAAGAAGGATGATCCTGAACCCCGATTCCAGATCACGTACCGGAATCATACCGGTCTGATATATGGTGTAGACGTTCTAGGTCCAAGGCCAAGCAAGGGTGTAGTAATTGATGGCACCGCACTGGGCTACCCCATTGAATCGCTCAATGATATTCCCGTTGGAGAATATTGGGTACAAGGATTGTTACATACATACGAAACGTTTAATCTGAATACAGGACATACCGTTAAACTTCCTATGGATAATGGTGAGGGGCAAAAATGGAACCGTTCACCTGGGAATCTTTATTCCAAACCTCAGAAAATGTTTTTAGATCCAAGCAAAAGAAAAACAGTGAAAATTACTTTAGATCAGGTAATCCCAGTCATCGAACCACCGGAGGACAGCAAGTATGTTAAGCATGTACGTTTCCAAAGCAAACTGCTGACAGAATTCTGGGGTCGTCCCACCTATCTAGGTGCGCACATTCTATTACCGAAAGATTTTGATAAACATCCTGAGGCACAATACCCAGTGATGGTTTTTCATGGACATTATAATCATGATTTCAGGGGATTCAGGACTGAACCGCCCGATCCTGATCTGGAGCCTGAATTCAGTTCTCGATTCAACTGGGAAGGGTACAACCGGACGGTTCAGGAATATGAACATCAATTCTATAAGGATTGGACAAGTGATGATTTTCCTCGCGTCCTGGTAATTGATATTCAGCACCAGAACCCATACTATGATGATTCCTATGCCGTTAATTCCGCCAATATTGGCCCCTATGGTGATGCTATTACCTATGAACTGATTCCTTATATCGAGGAGAAATTCCGTGGCATTGGTGAGGGTTGGGCTAGATTCCTTTATGGCGGTTCTACCGGAGGCTGGGAGGCGCTGGCGGCACAGGTTTTCTATCCCGAGGAATATAATGGATGTTTTGCGGCCTGCCCTGATCCCATCGATTTTCGAGCATATTGCCAAGTGAACATCTATGAGGATGAAAATGCTTACTACAAAAAGGGTCCATTTAAGCAGGTTGAAACACCGGCACACAGAAATTACCTGGGCGAAGTAAATGCCACCATGAAAGATATGAACCATTTGGAGTTGGCACTTGGAACGAATAGTCGGTCGGGCGACCAATGGGATATCTGGCAAGCCGTTTACAGCCCCATGGGTCCGGATGGTTATCCCCAGCCGATCTGGGATAAATACACAGGAAAAATTGATAAGGATGTGGCCAATTATTGGCGTGAGAACTACGATCTTCAATACATATTGAAGCGTGACTGGTCAAAGATAGGCTCCAATTTAGAAGGTAAAATCCACATCTACTGTGGTGATATGGATAACTATTACCTTAACAACGCCGTATATTTAATGGAGGAGTTTTTGAAAGAAACCACTACACCCTATTACAATGGAGAAGTGGATTATGGCGATCGTGCCGAACACTGTTGGAATGGCGATCAAACCCGTCCCAATGCCCTTTCCCGGTTGCGATATAATCAAATGTTTATACCCAAAGCAGTTGTGCGGATGGAAAATACAGCACCACCCGGAGCAGACCTAAAAAGTTGGAGATATTGAACCAACTTACGGGGGCTTTTTTGCTTTTAAAAGAGACATACGCATTGGTAGTTATTTTTGTGGTAATTTTCTGTATGGATTGCATTTTTCTTGCACTGAAAAAGAAACGCCTGTGGCTTCCAGGTCTATTAATAGTCCTTTTGATACAGTCCGTTTCTGGCCAACTAACTACACCAGAAAGTTACCTAGGTTTTAAACCGGGCGCTGATTTTAAACTGGCGACCTATGAGCAATGGGTAGGCTATATGGAGCTCCTGGCCAGCGAAACAGGACGAATGGAAGTTCGGGATATGGGTTCCACCAGTGAAGGAAGGCGCATGAAATATGCAATTATCTCTTCCGAGTATAATATAGCCAACCTGGAAAAATTTAGGCAGATAAGCGAAAGGCTGAGTCTGGCCCAGGATCTGTCTCCTGAAGAAGCAAAATCGCTCTCCCAAGAAGGAAAAGCCATTGTCTGGATTGATGCAGGGATGCATTCCTCAGAAGTGGCGCCTCCTATCCAGCAGATCCAGTTAGCCTATGATTTGGTCACCGGAACGGACCAGCGAACGGAATCCATAAGAGAAAACACCATCCTTCTATTGGTTCAAGCTAACCCGGATGGCATGACCATTGTTGCTGATTGGTATAAAAAAATATTGGGTACCCCCTACGAATCCAGTTCTTTGCCCGTGCTCTATCATAAATATGCGGGTCATGACAATAATCGTGACTTCATGGTTGCTAACTTAGTGGAAACGCGCAATATGCATCATATGGTTGGTAAAACCTGGTATCCTGAGGTACTTTATGTACAACATCAGCCGGCCCCTTTTCCAGCCCGGATTTGGATTCCACCAAACCCGGAACCTGTAAACCCCAATCAGCATCCATTGATACAGCGTGTAAAAAATCTCATTGGCGCTGCTATGGGACAGCAATTTGATGCCGAGGGAAAACAAGGTGCAATATCCAGAATTTCATTTGATGTTTTTTATGCTGGCTATGCTGATGGACCTGCTGTGGATGGTCACAATATTCCCTCTCTACTTACAGAAACAGCGGGAAACCGTTATGCTACACCAAAGTTTTTTTCTGTGAAAGATTTTCCGAAAGCCTACCAGGATCTAACCATAGGCTCCTTTTACCCAAGCCCATGGGAAGGGGGTTGGTGGCGGATTGGTGATGCAGTGGATTATACCCTCACCGCGTCAAAGGCAGTTTTAGATGTGGCTGCCAGGTACCGCGAAGAATTATTGTATTATAAATACCAGATGGCGACAGATGTGATGATGAAGTTTAGCCAAGAACCACCTTATGGGTGGATATTCCCCATAAATCAAAGTGACAGAGGCGCCTTGGAATTGTTGTTGAAAAGACTCCACGATTACGGCGTGGATATTTATCGATCCGATAAGGCTTTTACACATGAAGGCATTGATTATCCCCAAGGCACCTATATAGTGCCTGCCAATCAACCGTTTGGATTATATGCAAAGAATGTCTTGGAAAGACAGACTTATCCGGACCTAAGGAAGTACGGCCACCTGTGGCAGGGTATTTCCCGAACTATTAAATGGGACGGGTCTCCTCTTACCCCCTACGATGGTGTCGGTTGGACACTACCGGTTCAATTCGGCTTGAATTATCATACCATGAGTTCCTCTTTGGATGCGGAAAAAACACGTGTTGATGATGTAACTGTTTCCAAAGGAAGTATAAAAGGAAAGGGGGATCAATATTTTCTTTCTGCCAGTGAAAATAACAGTTATACGGCCATCAATCAAATTTTGCAATCAAAGGCCAAGGTTACTCGGTCTACGGAAAGTTTTACCATAGGAAATACTAATTACCCACGAGGGTCCTTTATCATTAATAATTTGCGCGCTTCCGCTAATATGCTGGACAAAGTTGCTGTAGAAACTAACGCAACTATCCAACGGGGTAGATCAATCGTCAATTCTATACCTGTTCCAAAACGGCGTGTCGGCCTGTATAAATCTTGGGTGGCGAATATGGATGCAGGCTGGTTGTCATTGATTTTAGAAAATCATAGTTTTGATTTTCAGTTCATAACCGATGCAGAGATGCGAGCCGGTAATCTGTCTTCCCGCTTTGAAGTCATCATCCTTCCTGATCAACGCATGCTGTCCATTCTCAATGGGCATAAAAAGGGGACCATGCCAGCAGATTATACCGGTGGAATTTCTGAAAGCGGAGTTGAAAACTTGCAGACATTTGTAGAATCGGGTGGTGTGTTGATCTGCAATAATAATTCTTCTGATCTTCCAGGCTCTGGCTTCAACCTGACATTGAAAAATGTGTTAAAAGATGTGCCTGCTGATTCTTTCAACTGCCCTGGATCCTTGATCAAACTGCAACTTAACCTTGAACATCCCTTAACCTATGGAATGAAAGAAAAAGGTATGGCTTATTTTTCACGAGGTCGAGCCTTTGATATACCCAACTTCCTAGAAAAAGAATCAGGAAATCATCCCCACAATACAGCGGCCACTTATCCTGATAAACCATTATTGATCAGTGGCTGGATGATTGGAGAAGAACGTATTCAAAACAAGGGCGCTATCGTGGAAACGTCTTATGGAAAAGGCAAAATTATTCTTTTTGGTTTTAACATCCACAACCGAGCTATGGCGTTGAGGAATTTTAAACTATTATTTAACGCTATTTATTTCCCCGTTGATTAACACCCAAGTCTTGTTAATATTTATGTAGAAATACACTTGAGTGGCATATTTAGTCATGTGAGTGGCATATTTAGTCATGATAAAATCCATCATGTCACTTTTATATTAATCTCAGTTTTTAATTAAATGGTTTTATTTTTTATTAGTTTTTAAACTTATTTCAATTAAAATAGAACACAAATTATTGTAAAAAAAAATCTTATAAAGGATATAATAAAATGATTTATGAGGATATCAACGTCACCAAAAGAAAAACAATAACAAATGGAGAAAAATACGATTTTTTTATATATGACATGCTTTCACTTGAAAAACAATTTCAGGATAAGGAGAAAAAATTTGGAAAGGGAGATACTGTAATTAGTAAAGTCAAAGATTTCAAAATGCTAGATGATGAAACTGGAGAAATGCTTGAAGTAAAACTTAGGTGTTCAAAAAAAATAGATGATGCAATGGAAAATCTTGATCCTAGTATTAGTAGTGCTAGTAAAAAAATATTCAAAAAGTGTTTAAAAGAATTGGAAAATAGAGGTTTAGTTAGGGGCTAATTAGAATAATTAAAGTATAATAACTCACTTTCTCAAATAAGATAATTTATTTCATTAAGCCTCACCAAGTAGTGAGGCTTTTTATTTATGAAAGAGAAACCTATACTGTTAGAAAATTGTTTGTAAGTTTTTATCTCATATCATGAAAATATTTACTTTAAATATAAATGGAAAGCAACATTCTATTTCTGTTGAAGCGGATGCACCACTTCTTTGGGTGCTCCGCGATGAACTTGGATATACTGGTACAAAATTTGGATGCGGGCGTGGATTATGCGGTGCATGTACAGTACACCTTGATGGAGAAGCGACTCGGTCCTGTATGACCACAGTTGAATTTGCCGAGGACAGTGAAATCACAACTATTGAAGGTTTATCCGAGGATGGTACGCACCCAGTACAACTGGCTTGGTTCGAAGAGGACGTACCACAATGTGGTTATTGCCAGTCGGGTCAAATTATGACTGCCGTTTCTTTTCTAGATAGGAATCCAAATCCTACCGATGCAGATATTGATTCGGCCATGAAAATGAATATCTGCCGTTGTGGTACATATCCAAGTATTAAAAAAGCAATAAACCGTGTTGCCGATAAACCGTTGAGTGCCGATGAATAATATAATGGATAGACGGGATTTTATTCGGGTTGTTTCCACAACAGGATCTGGGCTGGTATTGGGCCTCTATTTACCCTATACCAACAAGCTAAATGGGAAAACCAAAGCTGCCACTATTTTTGAACCGAATGTATGGATCAAAGTTCATCCCGATAATTCAGTACTTATTATGGTTGGTAAATCTGAAATGGGGCAGGGCGTTTTAACCTCCCTACCTATGATCATTGCGGAAGAAATGGATTTAGACTGGTCAACAGTAAAAGTTCAACAGGCTCCTGCAGATAAAGATAAGTATGGTTCACAAATGACTGGTGGCAGCCGATCGATTGCAAGTTCATGGAAAAAGCTTAGAAAGGCTGGTGCCACCGCACGGGAAATGATGATTTCAGCAGCAGCAAAAGAATGGGGTGTGCCAGCAGGTGATTGTATGACAAAGGCTAGTTACGTCATACATAATATGAGCAATAGAAAAATGTCCTATGGTTTATTAACAGAAAAAGCAAGCCAGGTTCCTGTTCCCAGGAGAGTATCACTGAAAAATCCCAAGCAATTTTCCATTATTGGAAAAAATATAAAAAGAAAAGATACCCAACCCAAATTGAATGGGAAGGCCCAGTTTTCTATGGATGTGCAGCTGGAAGGAATGGTGTATGCCACTGTTGTGCGCTCGCCAGTATTCGGTGAAAAATTAAAAAGCTTCGACGAAGCAAGTGTCAGTGATATCCAAGGTGTGATAAAAATATTTGAGATTGAGGATGGTTTAGCGATTGTAGCCCGCTCCATTTGGGTCGCGATCAAAGCGGGCAAAAAGTTAAAGATCACTTGGGATAAAGGTGAGAATGATTCGCTTGATAGTAACAAGATAAAAAAACTGCTCGTTGAAAAGAGCAAAAAACAGGGCGCTATCGCGCACAAAAAAGGTAATGTAAAAAAGGCCATTAAATCATCTGACAATCAGGTTGAAGCTGTGTACGAATCACCGTTCCAGGCCCATGCAACAATGGAACCGATGAATTGTACAGCCGATGTGCAGAAAAATAAATGCCGAATTTGGGCGGCCACCCAGGCGCCTGCCCGGGCACAAAAAAAAGCTGCAAAAATTACCGGATTACCTATTAAAAAAGTTGAATTGAATGTGACTTACTTAGGCGGTGGCTTTGGACGAAGGAGTATGAATGACTTTGTGAATGACGCGGTTGAAATTTCAATGGTAATGGAGAAACCTGTCAAGATGGTTTGGACTCGGGAAGAAGACATGCAGCATGATTATTATCGACCGACGAGCTTACATGTCATGAAAGGTGCAATTGATAATGAAAATCATTTAACGGCATGGACGCACCGCGTTGTTGCACCTTCAATATTGTTCTCCCAATTGGTAAAAATGCCGTTCCCATTTAAAGAAAAACTTGATATTATATCGGTCGAAGGCGCAAAAAATATTCGATATGATATCCCCAACATCTTAGTGGATTATAGAATGGCTAACACGCCTGTGCCGGTGGGTTGGTGGCGCTCCGTGTATGATTCTCAGAACGCATTCGCCAACGAATGTTTTATGGATGAATTAGCGGAAGCTGCTGGAAAAGACCCCGTTGAATTCAGGTTGGAACTATTCCCGAAATCTTCCCGTGAAAGAAATGTATTAAATCTGGTGGCTAAAAAAGCTAATTGGAAGACCTTTAATACCGAATCGTATTACCAGGGCGTATCGTTTCACAAATCGTTTGGAACCTATGTGGCCCAAGTGGCAAGGGTGTCTGTCAAAGATAATATAATTAAGGTTGGTGAAATACATTGTGCAGTGGATTGCGGCATAGTTATAAACCCTTCGATTGTGGAAGCTCAGATATCCGGGGCGATCATTTATGGATTATCGGCTGCCCTTAAAAGTAAAATCACGGTAAGTAATGGGCGTATTGACCAAAGTAACTTTGATGACTTTGATGTATTGCGGATGGATGAAACACCAAAGATACATGTATATTTGATCGAAAGTGATGCGGCTCCCACAGGTGTTGGCGAACCAGGATTACCGCCTGCGGCGCCCGCAGTGGCTAATGCAGTCTATGCGGCCACAGGGAAACGTATTCGCCGACTGCCAATTACAATTCAAGATATCAATTAATTCCATATCTGAAATTTTCTATAAACTTTAAGTTGGAGTAGGGAATTGCAAAAGTGTATCAAATTAGATTATAATTAACCAATGGCTTCGACCCATGACTATGAATCCGATCCTCGTAACAAGAATATACAAATCTATATTAACGGTGAATTTTTTCACCGCGAAGAAGCCAAAGTTTCAGTACTAGATAGCGGATTTCTTTTGGGAGATGGAGTGTGGGAGGGAATTCGCCTGCATAAGGGTAATCTGCTATACCTGGATGAACATTTTGACCGGCTCTTTGCTGGAGCAGCGGCATTGGCTATCGATTTGAAACGTTCCCGCAAAGAATTGGTCCAGGCCTTGGAAGATACCCTGGATAAAAATGCGATGGAATCTGATGTGCACATTCGCTTAATTATTTCCCGCGGGTTGAAAAACACACCCTACCAGCATCCCAAGGTAGTGGTGGGTAAACCAACCGTGGTTATCATTCCCGAATACAAGAAAGCCAGCGAAAAAGTTAAACAGACCGGTATCACCCTGGCCACTGTTGAGACACGGCGGGACCATTATGTACAAGATCCAAAAATTAATTCGTTAAGCAAGCATAATTGTATTGCGGCCTGCATTGAAGCCGAACGATTAGGTGCGGACGAAGCACTGATGTTGGATCCCCATGGCTATGTGGCCACTTGCAATTCTACCAACTTTTTTATTGTCCGCGGCGGAAATTTATGGACATCCACTGGCGAATACTGCTTGAACGGTGTGACACGCAGTACTGTGATTCGCCTTTGCGAGGAAAACAGTTTGCAGGTGAAAGAGAAAAACTTCATCGTGGATGATGTATATTCTGCCGATGAGGTTTTAGTCACCGGCACTTTCGCCGGTGTGATCCCGGTAGTAAAGGTGGATGATATAAACATCGGCGATAACACATGTGGACCTATAACTAAGAAGCTTCAGGATTGGTACGTTCAGGATATAGAAAAACAGGTAAATAGCGCAGCCTAGGAAATGGTCGGTTTATGATCTTTTCATGCATTTAAATTCTTCTTTGCCCAGGGTTTTGATTTAATCGTTAGGAGTAGTTTATGAAAAGTGGCTTAAAAAGAATTATCAGTATTATTGTTTTTCTTTTATTGTCTTCTCTTGCTTTATCTCAGGAAGAAATTCATTGGGATATTGTTGATAGAATACGTGAAGAAGGCTCGGATCGGTCTAAAGTGGACGAATATATTTGGACATTAACTGAACTCCATGGCCCCAGGTGGACTGCTTCCCCAAATATGCGCGCTGCTCAGGATTGGGTAAAAACTATAATAGATCAAATGGAATTGGAGAATACAGCGCTAGAGCCCTGGGGAGGGAAATATGTGAGCTGGGATCTGGAATATGTATCTATTCACATGCTGGAACCAGATTATCAGATGGTGATTGGTTATCCCATTGCTTTGACGCGTGGTACAAAAAGAAAAATTACTCAGGAAGCGATGATCGTTAATATCCAACAAAAGGCAGATCTGGATAAATATAAGGGTAAGCTAAAAAATAAAATCATTTTGGTCTCTCCCATTCGTGAATATGCTCCTCGATTTGAAGCTGATGCCCTTCGTCATGATGATAACTCGTTAAATGTTTATGCGACAGAAGGTGTGGATATCAATATGGCTGAGCGTCGTAAACAGGTCTTTATGAAAAGGTCACCGAAGCCCAAAGATATTAACAACGATGAACTGGAAGCATTTTATAAAGCTGAAGGGGTAAAGGCCGTGCTATACTCGGGTACTGGTGGCGATGGGACCGTTAGGGTAACATCACGACAAACAAGAAAACAGGATCGCACCAATGATGCCGTTAGAAATTCATTACCCATGTTGGCCATTACCGGTGAACACTATAATCGAGTCTACCGTCTGTTGGAGAAAAAACATACGGTAAAAATGGAAATCAATGTACGTGTGAAACTGGGGAATACTGAACTCGAAGGTCGCAATGTGGTCGGGGAAATACGTGGCTCAGATCTAGCTGATGAAATCGTCATGATTGGCGCGCACTTGGATTCTTACCATACGGGTACTGGTGCTGCAGATAATGCCAGCGGTAGTGCGGTGGTCCTGGAAGCTATGCGCATTCTAAAGTCTCTCGGTCTCAAGCCTCGCCGAACAATACGTATGGCTCTTTGGACAGGAGAAGAATGGGGGTTTTTTGGCTCGCGTGGATATGTCGCTAAGCATTTTGGAAATCCTGATGAAGGGAAAAAGTCTGCCTACGATAAACTTTCCGTGTATTTTAATATGGATAATGGTACTGGTCAGTTCAGAGGAATACATCTGCAAGGACATACTGCGGCAAGTCCCATATTGGAAGCATGGATGAAACCTTTCCAAGATTTGAAGATGAAAACACTTTCACAATTCAGCAACACAGGTACGGATCATTATACCTTTGTCAAAGCAGGGTTGCCCGGATTTCAATTTTTGCAGGACCGTATCGATTATAGAACCCGAACCTGGCATTACAACATGGATGTCTATGATCACATAGTGGTGGATGATTTAAAGATAAATGCCATTGTACTTGCTAGTTTTGCCTATCACGCTGCTATGCGCGACGAAATGATGCCGCGCATCCCCTTCAAAAGATGGAAATCCAATTTTTCCAAACACCAGCCAGAGCTTTTTAAAGATGGAGGTTCCCTAACCAATGCCTTTGCTGATTACGACAATGATGGCGATCTCGATTTGTTCGTAGGATTTAAGGATAAACCAAATCGATTATATAGAAATAACAATGGTACCTTCGAAAATGTGGCTGATCAAGTTGGCTTAGCTGATTCCAATGTCACCCGTACAGCGGCATGGGGCGATTACGATGGTGATGGTCATGTAGATCTTTTCGTTGGTTTTGTCTCTAGGAATGAGAGCAGCAACAAACTTTATCGCAATGAAGGCGATGGCAAGAGTTTCACTGATGTAACTCGCACTTCAGGTGTTAATCTCACTGGTAGCTTTCGTCAAGCAAGCTGGGTTGATTATGATAATGATGGCGATTTGGATCTTTTTATAGGTTTGAGGAATAAACCCAATGTACTGTTGCAAAATACCAGTGGCAATTTTAAGAATATGGCGAAACAGTTAGATATTGATGATGCACGACGAACCGTTGGTGCTGTTTGGTTTGACTACGATAAAGATGGAGACCTCGATTGTTATGTCGCAAATATGGATGGCGATGCCAATGGCCTGTTCCGGAATGATGGTTCCAAATTTGTGGATGTTGCCAAAGAAGTAGGTTTGGAAAGTGGAGGAAGACCTCTTGGATCAGGTAATTATGGTAGTGTGCGACCTTCACTTGGCGATTATGACAACGATGGAAATTTAGATATTTTTCTAGCCAATTATGGCCCAAACGGGCTTTATCGAAATATAAATGGCAGGAATTTCAAAAATGTAGCACCTGAACTTGGCCTTGCAATTGATAATAGTTACGACACCGGTTCCTGGGGGGATTATGATAATAATGGTCGTTTGGATCTTTATGTAAATGGAACGATTACTGGCGGCAAAAGCTATGAAGATTATCTATTTCATAACGATGCCAGTGGGTTTACCAATATCACTCCAAAAATCATCAAAGACAATGATGGTGATCATGGTGCTCACTGGGTAGATTTTGATCAAGATGGCGATCTTGACCTTGCCCTGACTGGCGCTTCATCTGATGGCATGCATCACTTGCTTCGCAATGAGATGGCTGAGGAACTTGCCCAACAATCTCTTCAAGTCGTTGTTCTAGACGGCGATGGGCACTACACTCGGTCAGGTTCTGAAGTGCGTCTTTATAAAGCGGGCACGAAACAACTTCTAGGAATGAATATTATAGATACTGGATCGGGCTACAATGCCCAGAATGCTATGCCAGTCCATTTCGGCCTCAGAGGAATCGATTCTGTCGATATTGAAGTGACCGTTATGACCAATGTTGGCAGAAAAAGCGTCTTGTTGAATAATGTAGATCCGAAAAAATATTTAGGAAACAATTTAATAGTAAAAATTAATGCCGCTGGGAAAAGAGTAAACTAAGCGTCATTAACGGCCGGCATAAACAAGAGGAAACAATGACTAAAAAACGTTTATTCATTACATTGCTTATAGCAATTTATTCTACTTTACTCGGATCCGAGGTTACTAAATATATTCGGTATGTGTACCAGGGTCAAGAATCTTACGGAATCCTGGAAGGGGAGACTGTACGAGAGTTGGACGGGGATATTTTCTCTGCGCCGACTCTTAGCGGAAAAACTCTGCAACTATCCGAAGTCCAACTTTTGGCACCCTGTAAACCAACAAAAGTCATCGCAGTTGGTTTAAACTATCGCAGCCATATTGGTAATAGACCAATACCTGAGTATCCGGGTCTTTTTGCCAAGTACCCTTCATCAATCATTGCTCATGAGGAAAGTATTATAATGACGTCTGATGCCACAGACCTACATTATGAAGGTGAACTGGTCATTGTGATTGGGAAGGAAGTAAAAAATATTTCTGTGTCTGAAGCACATAACTATATATTTGGCGTAACGGCTGGAAACGACGTAAGCGAGCGGAAGTGGCAACGGGATGATTTGCAGTGGCTGAGAGCAAAAGCTTCAGATACATTTGGCCCAATAGGGCCTGTGATTACCACAGGATTAAATTATAATGATCTATTACTCCAAACACGTCTAAATGGTGAACTACAACAATCAGAGCGTACCAAGGACCTGGTTTACGATGTTGATACAATTGTGAGTTACATTAGCCGGTACCTCACTCTCTTTCCTGGAGATATCATTTTTACGGGTACGCCCGGTACGACAAAAGCGATGAAACCTAATGACATTGTAGAAATTGAATTGGAAGGCGTTGGAGTCCTTCGCAACAAAGTAGTTGCGGCTAAAGATAAAAAGGGTATTTATTAGTACGAAATATCTCTGGCCATAAGTTGAAAGCCCCTCAACTAAGAGGATGAATAATTAACCAAATGGAAATATTGCGCACGCCTGATGATAGATTTGCTGATTTAGCAGACTATCCCTACGATCCAAATTATTTAATGTGCGGTGAGTTGCGTATACATTATGTGGATCAGGGAAATAGTGACAATGAAACCGTGCTCATGCTCCACGGTGAACCTTCCTGGTCCTATCTCTACCGCAAAATGATCCCGATTATAGCGAATGCGGGTCACCGTGTTATTGTACCTGATTTGGTAGGGTTTGGAAAATCAGATAAACTGGAAAACCAGGAAGATTATACGTATCAAAGACATGTGGATTGGATGGCAGACCTAGTTTTGAAACTGGACTTAAAAAATATTACACTTTTCTGTCAGGACTGGGGTGGTTTGATTGGTCTTCGCATTGCTGCAGAGCATGAAGATAGGTTCAAGCGAATTCTGGCAGCAAATACATTTCTACCTACTGGTGATTATCGTTCCCCGGATGCATTCATTGAATGGCAGCAATTTTCCCAAAAAACACCTGTTTTCAAAGTGGGGGAGATTATTGCTTCAGCTTGTGTTTCAGATTTAAGTGATGATATACGCAAAGCGTATGATGCACCATTCCCAGGTGAAGAGTATAAAGCAGGCGCTCGGAAGTTTCCCATGCTGGTTCCGATCAAACCAGATGACCCTGCTTCCAATCCTAATCGTAAGGCTTGGGAAGTATTGAAAAAATGGGATAAGCCTTTTTTGACCGCTTTCAGTGATTCTGATCCGATCACGAGAGGCGGCGATGCATATTTCCATAAGCTAATTCCTGGTACAAAAGGCCAGGCACATAGAACCATTATAGGTGCTGGGCATTTCTTGCAGGAGGATAAGGGAGAAGAACTTGCTGAATTAACGGTGGATTTTATCAATAATAATCCGGTTACATAGCTTGAAATGAAAAATCAAGCCCCTTTTTTATAAATATTGGAACCAATTAAAATTTAACTGGTTTACAAATTGAACCATGGAGGGAGTGTTTAGGCGCTCCCTCTTTTTTTTGTCATTAACTCAGAAGGAGCACTCCATGCTTAAACATAAAAAAGAAACTATTATTGCAACTTCTTTTTTTGCTATTGCCCTGGTGGCAGTAGTGATAAAAAACAATACACTGGAACCGGAATTAGTATCCGAAGAAACAGCTGTTGCACCTGCTTTTCAATGGGAAGAGACATTCTACGACCCGGAAGATACATTGCCCCCAGTGGAAGAAGAGGTTGCATCAACACATGCATCCGATAATTCATCCGTACCATTAATGCCAGGCAGGATGTCTTTTGGGCAAGCTTTTTCCCAGGCCAGGCTAGAATGTGGTCCTGGGGCACTGTTTACTTGGAACGATAAAACATACACCACTAGCTATGCAGAAGAACTGGTAGCAGAAAAAGAGAAATCTGCACTGGTTAATATTGTTGCAAACGCGATTACTATAGAAAAGAAAGTAGAAGAATAACGCTATGGAATTTTTTGCTGAAAAATTCGACTTTATTTTTCTGACAGCCCTTTTTGGTATCATTATCTATTCCTTGCTTCTAGTGGCTGCAAAAATAGATGAAGATGGCCGCGCCTGATATTTTATTATATCAGTATGATTGCTGAGCTTGCTGTGCTTGAGGTAGGGGGATGCAGATTGCGTCTGAATAATACCTCAGCCGGCATGCTCGGTAAAATTATTCATTTATTTTGACGGTGGCCGTTTTACGACCTTTTTTGTATGGGGGTTTTATTATGTAAATTGTAACATCTGGTAAGACTATGATCTTTAAACGTTTCATCCATTCCCTGAAAAACACAACCATGCTGGTCATTCTTCCCCGCGTGTTTATTTCATCTTTTATTTTGTTGCAGATTGCTGCCATGATAACCTATCCCGGCGGTACAATCCTGGATAAGACCACCGTTGGATATTTTTTCACCTTAAATTTCTTTTCAGACCTGGGTACCTATACCGCATATAATGGTGCCAATAATTTCTTTTCTTTAATTTTATTTGTTATTGCCATGACCCTCGCAGGATTCACTTTCACCTTTTATTATCTTGCCCTGCCCCAGTTCTTCAAAGATCAAAAAACAAATTATTACATTGCCATATTGGGCACAATATTTGCCCTGGGTGGCAGTATCAGTATGATTGGCACTGCCTTTACACCTGGAGACCTTTACCCAAGTCCGCATGATCTCTTTGCCAATTGGATTTTCAGGTTTTTTTTGGTGACATCTTTTTGCTATACAATTGTGATTTTCCGCACTTCAGTTTTGCCCAATAAATATGCCCTGGGCTACGCCGTATTTACATTGATGATTGCCATGTATGTCGGTGTTTTGGAATTGGCACCATCACCCTTTTTGAGCCACTCCGCCCTGGTTTTTAATGTAGTTACCCAGAAACTGATTGTGTTGGTGTTCTGCCTAGCAATTATGTATCAAACTTTTGGGTTTTCTTCGAGAAAAGATTTATTATAATAAATGGCCTGAAAAAATGGAGAAGAATTAAATGGAATATCGGCTGTTAGGTAAAACAGGTGTTGAAGTATCGCAATTGTGTCTGGGGACCATGCCATTTGGCGGTCCGGCAGATGAGAAGGAATCAGCCAAAATGTTCAAGTCCTGCCGGGATATAGGCATCAACTTTTTCGACTGTGCCAATGTATATGAAAAAGGCCGATCCGAAAAAGTTCTAGGTAAGCTTATGGCCGATAGCAGGGACCAACTGGTTATAACTACGAAAGCTTATTTTCCTACCGGTGACGATGTCATTTCTAGGGGTAGCAGCAGAAAACATATTATGACTGCTGTAGGGGAAAGCCTGAAAAGATTAAAGACCGATTATATTGACATTTATTTTTTGCATCGATTTGATGATTTAACCCCTTTGGAAGAAACATTGCGGGCCTTGGAAGACCTAGTGCGTCAGGGCAAAGTACGCTATTTGGGAGCCAGCAATTTTACTGCCTGGCAAGTAGCAAAAGGACTTGGAATTTCAGCAAAGAATGGTTGGAACCGCTTTGAATGTATTCAGCCCATGTATAATTTGGTGAAACGCCAGGCGGAAGTAGAAATATTGCCCATGGCCTTATCCGAAAGTGTTGGCGTAATTACCTATTCACCTTTGGGCGGTGGGTTACTTTCAGGAAAATACGGCATTAAAAAACGGCCCAAGGTTGGTCGCCTTCTAGAAAATAAAATGTATGAAACGCGCTATGGGGATCCTCAGGTTTTTAATATTGCAGAACAATTTAGCAAACTGGCCAAAGAACAGGGCTCTTCGCCTGTTAGTTTGGCTGTGGCTTGGGTGGCCAGTCATCCAGCAGTAACTGCACCCATTATCGGTGGTCGCAATTTAAAGCAGTTGAAGGATTCGCTTAAATCTGTAGATGTTGATATGACAACAGAACTAAAAGATCGTATATCGGCATTGTCGCCAGAACCCCCCATTGCTACCGACCGCAACGAAGAAAAAACGAAACATAATTACGGCCAGCGTTAAGGGTCTTGTTTTATTTGAGCAATACCAGCTTCTTTATGGCCCGATAGCTGCCAGATTCCAGGGTATAGAAATAAATACCTGAAGGAACTTTCCGTCCCTGATCATCCATCGCGTGCCAAGTAATGATGTATTGTCCGGCATCCATATTACGGTTCACCAGTGTAGCTATTTTTTGACCCATCAGGGTATAGATACTTATCTGCACTAATCCTGGTTTTGGAAGGCTATATTGTATTCGTGTGGTAGGGTTAAATGGATTTGGGTAGTTTTGATTTAAACTATACTCATCGGGAATTGTTGTTTCTTCCACCGCCAGTGCCGCATATTTACCGATAACAAAGATAACCCGCTCCTCTTCTGCATAAACAGTATCAATTCCATCAGTAACATCTACGCTCCAAGTAAAAATACCTCCAGCACTTAGAAAATGATCCAAATTTTCTAGTATTTCTGAATATGTAATAGTCAATCCTGGGTAAAGCAAATCTTTACCGTCATAGTAGCTAATGGTTTCATTATTTATATTGACCATTTTTAGTTCATATTCAAACATATAGGTTAATTCATTATTTTCTACATCGATCGAACTAGTCCAATCAAACACCACCCTCGATGTATCTTTATTGTTGATAGTAATCGTTATTTCGCTACTATCAGCTGGACTGATAATGGTAATTGGAGTGGGCGGATCATTCACTGCATTCACATTGATTGTGACTATAGCCTCGTTGCCGTCAGCTGTTCCATCATTAACTTTAAAACCAAAGTTGCCATGGCCATCACCATTGCCGTCTTTAGCTGATATGTAGATGATCCTGTGAACTGGACCGCTGATTGTTGTTGGAACTGATGTGATAGTATTGCCGCGTGTCAATCCATCACTAGTCTCAAAAAGATTGCCGTTACTTGGTAGTGTCGTAATTTTGTATGTCAGTGGATCTCCATCCTTATCGGCACCAATTAGCGTGATAGTTACATCTGTATCTTCAGTAGCACCTACGGTCTGGGGTATTGCCTCGCGATCTTCAACTTTCGGTGCCACATTCACTGTGACGGTTGTTTCTTCAGAGTCTGCCGTACCATCATTTGCCTTAAAACCAAAGTCTCCGTGACCATCCCCATATCCATCCTGAGCCGATATGTAAATGACCCGTTGCAGAGTATCAGAGACCGTTGTAGGAGTTGAAATAATTGTATCCCCTCGGGTAAATCCATCACTAGTCTGGAATAGATACCCGTTAGCAGGGAGCGTCGATATTTTGTAGTTGAGAGTGTCTCCATCCACATCGGTAGCAGCTAGGATAATGGTTTTATCAATATCCTCATCGGCACTTACGGTCTGGACCGAGGCAGAGGGTAAATCATTTACGTTAAGCACATTTGTTGTAACTATTGCCTCTTCAGAGTCGGTTGTGCCATCGTTCACCTTAAAACCGAAATTGCCGTAATTGACACCATTCCCATCTTTGGCTGATATGTAGATGACCTGGTGATTCGCATAGGAGATAGT
>Ga0315336_1003659_pt1 | contig 19941 bp, 19 predicted proteins | sample ASW5metaG_FD_204512 | JGI IMG/M metagenome (GOLD analysis project Ga0315336, IMG submission 204512) | Ammonia-oxidizing marine archaeal communities from Monterey Bay, California, United States - ASW #5 | ecosystem: Environmental > Aquatic > Marine > Intertidal zone | place: USA: California... | reverse complement strand
ATGCTGATCATGAGTATTGGATTCTGGACCTGCTGGGGCAGGGCGTCGCTGGCAAGAAGGCGACCACCGTCAAATTGCGATTGGTTGCCATCGGTCGTTCCCTGGAATGAAGTCACCGGGCGCCGTTATTACTGGCGCCGTTTTACTGACGCCATTTTCGGCGGGACAAGCAGGAGCGAAGTTGTGTCCGGTCTGATTCGCGGATTTCGCTGTATTGCTGGACTGTGTCTGGCGTGGGCCGTGGGTTTGGGTGTCCCATCGAGCCTGTCGCTGATGGCTGCGATGCCGGACAAGCCACCCGCACCCGCGACCGCTACGCCGCGGGCTCCTCGCAAGGAATTGTTCGCCGGAAGGGTCGTGGTTTTACGGGACGCATTGCGGCGCCGTGGGATCACAGCTTTTGACGAGTTTGCGGACCAGATCGTCCTGGAAACTCCAACGGCCGAGTTGATTCCCATTGTGCCGGACTGGCGGGGTCGCGCGTTTTTTCAGGACCCGCGGTTGCGAAATCGACGCGTCGAACTCGTGGGCTATCGCCGAAAGGGGATTCCCTATCTGCAGGTCCTGATGGTGTTCACGTTTGATAAACACGGGGCGCGGCAGTACACCGACTACTGGTGTGAGATTTGTGCGATCCCGATGTACGAAATCAAACCCTGCGATTGTTGCCAGGCCGAAATCGATCTGCGATTCCAGCCCCGTGACCTGCCACTCTATTTGCGTACGGACCCGAAAAAAGAAGCGGCGGCACCGAGCAATCCGTGATCGGGTGATGTGTATCTTCTGGCTTCCAACGCCGGCCTCCGGCAGCGGACGCGTTTGCGTTGTGTCTCAGAGCCCGTCAGGTGGGTCAGGGAGAGAGTTGGCTTGGTCGACGATTTGAATCGACGCGCATTTCAGCAGATTGAGCAGGTCTTACAGGCGGAAGCAGCCCTGGGAGTGGTTCAGCACCGCTTGCCGAACGCAGCGCGGGTTGTGGACTTTGGCGTTCGAGCCACGGCTGGACTGGATGCCGGTGCGGCTTTGGCCACGATTTGCATGTCGGGTTTGGGACAGGTGGCCTTGTATCCTGGCCAACTGGCAGGTCGCCTGTGGCCGACGGTGCAAGTCACCACGGATTGGCCTCTGGAAGCCTGCCTGTTGAGCCAATATGCGGGTTGGAAAATTGCCCGCGACGGTTACTTCGGCATGGGTTCCGGACCGATGCGGTTGGCCGCCGCGGCCGAAGATCTATTCGAACGTCTGCAGTTCCGGGACCAGACGCAGCACTGTGTCGGAGTTCTGGAAGCGGCAGAATTGCCGCCCGAGTCTGTCGTGGAGCACATCGCCGAACGGACGGGAGCAAGTCTGGCGCAAACCGTTGTCTGCGTGGCACCCACGGCCAGTCAGGCCGGGAATGTGCAAATTGTCGCGCGCTCGGTCGAAACTGCGATGCACAAGTTGTTTGAGTTGGAGTTCGACGTTGCGCGCGTTGTCAGTGGCTGGGGCTGCGCTCCGCTGCCTCCCCTGGCTGCCGATGACCTGCACGGAATCGGACGAACGAACGATGCGATTCTGTACGGCAGTCGCGTCATGCTGTGGGTCCGTGGCGACGATGCCTCGCTGCAAGCCGTCGGTCAGCAGGTTCCCGCGTGTACGTCTGCCTGTTACGGTAAGCCCTTTCTAGAGATTTTCGAGGACGCCGGTCGGGATTTCTACGAAATTGACCCACACCTGTTCAGTCCGGCGGAACTGGTCATGATCAACGTCGAAACGGGATGCACTCATCAATTCGGTCGGTTGGATGCCGATGTGCTGCAAGCGTCCTTTGGCATCGATTGAAGCCAAAGCCGTTGGAACGGACGCGACGCGGGTCGGGAATATTCGTGCGGCAGGTAAACAGGCAGAAATCAGCGTGCGGATCGCGGTCATTGGAAATGCAGGCAGTTGGTATTGCGCCGCGCTGGAGCAGGCCGCTCAATCGCGACGTTGTGATGTATTGCGTGTCGACTTTCGCGACATCCAGACCGCGGATTGCCTGTCGGATACGCCGGCAGTGTCCGTGCCGTCTGTGGACTTGACCCGAGTCGACGCCGTCGTTGTGCGGACCATGCCGCCCGGCTCGTTGGAACAGGTCGTATACCGCATGGACGCACTGGCGCAATTGGAATCTCGTGGAGTCCTGGTGCTCAATTCGGCGAAGGCGATTGAATGCGCAGTCGACAAGTACCTGACCACGACGCGTTTGCGGGCCGCTGGCCTGCCTGTGCCGGCTACCGGAGTTTGCCAATCGGCCGCAGCGGCGATGGGTTTGTTTGAGCGGTTGGGTGGGGATGTCGTGGTCAAGCCCCTGTTTGGTGCCGAAGGCCGCGGCTTGATGCGCGTCAGTGATGTGGATCTGGCCGACCGTGTGTTTCGCACACTGGAGCGTTTGCAGGCGGTCATTTATCTCCAGGAATTCGTCGATCATGGAGGCTCGGACATCCGAGTGCTCGTGTGGGGAAACGATGTGTTGGGTGGGATGCGCCGCGTGTGCCGCCAGGGATTTCGTACGAATATCTCACAACAGGGAACCGCTCAACCACATCGGCCGACCGACGAGGAAATTCAGCTGGCCTGCCGGGCAGCGGCCACAACGTTCACTCGGTTTGCGGGTGTGGATTTGATGTACGACGCCGACGGGCGGTGTGTGGTTGTCGAGGTGAATGCGGTACCCGGATGGCGGATGTTCGAACGCGTAACGGGGGATGATGTGGCAGGACAGGTCATCGACCGGCTGCGCGCCGAATGCAACTCGGCCGTCGGTTCCCAGTCTTCGGTCTCGCCACCGATCGGCAGGCCCCACCAGGAAATCGTCAACGATCGTTCAGGGCCTTCAGATGCGGACTGATGCGTTTTGACAGTTGTGGCTGGTCCTCAAACGGCGTGTATACCAGGCGCATCACGAATCCGTAGGCTTGCCCCACCTGGTACTTCGGAACAAACCACTGGAAATCCCAGGCGGGATTCCGGGCACCTCCACCGGTGGGAGACTGCGCAAACCAGACTTGATCCTGGGAGCGGAATACATAGGCCAACGCCATGCCGTGGCTCACGCCGAAGTACCAGGGGGAGTGGTAGCGGTAGTTGGACGGGTGGTTGACCAGCGTCAGTGGAAAATCGGGGTCAACCGCGATGCTGGTTGGCGCGCCTACCGGCGGATGCGTGCTGTCGATTCCGTGCCGTGGGCTGATCGCGCGGATCCAGTGTGGCGTTCGATGTGTTGGCGCCTGTCCCCAAAAGTGAATCGCCCGGTCGGCGGGAGACTGGATGTAGCTTGCCCAGAACAGTCCAATGTAGCCTTGGCGAAAGCTGCGGGAGCGTGGAATGCACTCAAACGTGTACTCGATGGCACCGTCGGGCAGCAGGTGGTAACGCCCGCAACTCTCCAGTTGCCAGTTGTGCGTTGCCGCCTGGTAGAGTTCGACGGTGTGCGCGTCGATTTTGCGGATCTGCATCGGATTCTTGCGGGGTTCAAATTTCTCACGGTTCACCGCCAGCGTGCCGTCGTGAATGTGCTCAAAATTGAGGCCGGCGTAGGCAGGCACAAACACGTTGGGTTCGCGATCCGCATGTTTCAGCCAGCCGATGCCATTGTAACCCGCGCGATGCTGTGGGAGGAGCAGGGGAGATTGGCCATTATCGACAATCACCGTTGTCACCGGGCCGCGTTGCAATTTGACCGCGTGTTGTTCGAGTGACCGGTACTTCACGTTCGGGTTTGTCAGGCTGGTCACGCCGGGCGCCGAGTCTGCTTGAACCGCGGTGCCGCAGGTCAGCAGACCGACGTACAGGACGAGTCGACAGGTTTTCATCGTCAATGGCTCCTGGACACGGGTGGCAACGGCGGTTCCGTCCCGCGTTGGTGGTCTTGTCGGCGTGGGCGCCCTTGTCACGGCGCGGGGTGTATGGTAACTCGTCAAAAACGGCTGCACGAAATAAAGTCGGGCGGCACGGAGTGCAGATTGCCGCGGCGGTAGTTCCTGCCGGGCCCGTGATTGAGTGGACATGCCCTGATTGAGGTCGGGACCGTTGGATCTTAACCCGTTGATTGCTGCTTTGGCTAGCGAACTGCCGTCTGTCGTCCGCTGGTCGGGCGCGGTGGCCAAAGGACTGCGGCAGTTCAATGTGGCCGTGGAAGGCAAGTCGTCTGGTAGCTCCAATACCGATGCCTTGACTCTGGCCGATTTGACCGTTCAGGAGCTCCTGGTTTCCGCACTCCGTGACGGTCACCCGCTGTTTCGCGCCTGCCGCATCGAGGGAGAAGAAGACACGGGAGATCTGAGGCGGTTCGCTTCGGAAAGTGAATTGGCGATTGCCATCGATCCCATTGACGGCACGCGACAATACCGGGACCGGACGGGGGATGGATATGCCGTGATGGTGCAACTCCAGTCTCACAAAGCCGTGCATTATTCCCTGGTCTATGTTCCAGAGAGCGGCCCCCACGGCACCTGGGTCGAAGTCCGTGACACGCGCATCGTCTGCGGACCGGACAATCCGGACCACACGGCAAGACAGGTTCTGGATGACCTGGTGCCCATGGATCCTCGGAATCGCCCCCGGTCCAACAAGATCTATCTGATTGGATTTCAGGACCAGGATCCGCACAAAGCCCAGCTGGTCACCGAAGCGGGTTTGGAAGGATTTACCTCGGACACGATGGACGGCAGTATCTATCCGCTGATGGCCGAGGGTCGGTTTGCGGGGTCATTGATTCACTCGCCCAACATCTACGATTTCCCGGTTTCGATGCAGATTGCACGTGTGCTGGGGGGGGATGCGGTCTGGGTGCACGACCGCAGTTCGGTTGACTTTTCGTTTGTGTGGAACGACGAAAAGGCCAATATGCTGCGGTTTCCGGGGATCATTGCCTGCAGCGAACACGCCGACGTGCTGGACACATTGTGTGAACTGGCTCAGGACTGGAGCCCGGTCCGCTATGCTCCCTGAGCGTCGACTGCCGTTGTAGCCCAGTCGACTTGGCCACTCCGTTGCGCGTTGGGTTTCCGCGCTTCGACCAGGATGCCGCCCAGCTTGAAGAACCGGTGCGCGGCGGTGAACCACAGTTGTTCTTTCCAGGGCAGGCCGGCCATCCGGCAGGCGTGTTCCAGCTCCTGACGGTTGTACGTGCGGCATTTCCAGGCGTGACTGGTCATCGTGCCCGACACCGTGTCTTCCGTGGCCAGCACCAGCACACTGCCACCGGGTTTGAGAACCCGGCCCAGTTCTTCCAGGCCCGGAAGTGGGTCCGGAAGGTGTTCCAGCACATAACCGCAGGTGATGCAGTCAAAAGACTGGCTGGCAAATGGCAGACGCGTCACGTCGCCGGCGACCAGTTTGGGCCGCGCACTGCGTAAACGCGTGCGCGCCCGGCACAGCATACGCTGTGACAGATCGAATCCGGTCAGCCGTGCATGCGGAGCGACCTCTTTGAGCAAATGGCCCAGTATCTGGCCTGCGCCGGAGCCCACATCGAGGATGTGTCCAAACTGGCTGACGTCAAAGCGTTTTGTTCGCAGCAGGTGTCCGACCAGAGGTTCATGCAGCGATACGAAGCTGCTCAAGGCCAGCACCGCACCCGCGGGACCGTCGTACAGGTTGCGGACATGTCGCCGGTAGCGGTGGGCGCTGAGTCGGCGGATTCCGCGAAACTCGAGTCGTTTTAACAGGGGTTTTCGTTGTCCGCTGCCGCTGCCGGGGCCGCTCGTCCGATTCATACCGAAAGGCTTCATGTTGATAATCTATCGTCGGCAATCGTTCTGCAGTGATTCAAACGAGGACACGACAACTGTTATCGGTCGGTCACGGGGCACCTATATACCCTTTTCTCGCGCGTCTGTCGCCCTAGCCGGTGATTCTGTTGGGGGGCAATTCCGAGGGCCGGGAATCTCGATTCCCGGCAAATGCATGCGTCTGTGTGTCGAGCCGATGCCGGGTACGTATGTTCCGTTTCCGTCGACCGGTTCGCTGCACTGCTTGAACGGCGCATGGCGGTCGATTATGATTCCGACTTCCGCTGCGACGTCATGTCGCCGCTTGTGATACTATACATTTGTGCCAATATGGCTGCTCCAGTACGCCGGCCGGATCAACGGCAGGGTGTGGTTGCCGCGGGCGTTGGCCCAATGTGTGTGGCGGTCGTGACGATGTTGTGCGGTGGTCTGGGGTGTGCGAGGATCGGCGTGACAATGGATGGTTGAGCGGTCCGTGTTGAGAGGCGCGGCTCAGACGCGGGTGGAGATTTCATGTCGGAAGTCATTGATATCCGCAAGACCGATGACGTCCGGGACGTCGTGCATCAGGCGGTTCATTGCCTGTCGGACGGGCAGTTGGTCGCGTTTCCCACCGAAACGTTTTACACGGTGGCAGCGCATGCCCTGCATCCAGCGGCAGTGGCGGTGGTTCGGGAACTGAGCGCCGAAACCCCCTGTGTGCTGGGACTGAAGAGCGCCGATGAGGCTTTGGATTTCTTGCCCCGCATGTCTCAGGTCGCACGCAAACTGGCACGTCGGTGTTGGCCGGGCCCGGTGACGATCGCGTTTGACGTGGACAACGGCGACGGGCTATTAGCGGCCTTGCCGGCTGAGACGCGCGCGACGATCTGTCAGCAGCAGAAGCTCCGAGTCCGCGTCGTCGCACACGATGTGCTCAGAGAGGTACTGCGGCTGATTCCGGCACCGGTGGTCTTGACCGGTGAATCGCTGGTCAACGCATTGTCCGGCCGTACGTCGTCCGACGTACTGGAATCCTGTGGAAGTCGTGTGGCGCTGGTGATCGATGACGGTGAAGTGGGGCACGGCGAACCTTCCACCGTGCTGGATGTCGACCATCGCGGCTGGACCATCGATCGTGAAGGTGTGGTCGGTGAACCGGAAGTGCAGAGGCTGTGCGGAGATGTGCATTTATTTGTCTGTACGGGCAACACCTGCCGGAGCCCGATGGCTGCTGCACTGTTTCGTCGTCTGTTGTCGACCCGCTTGAGTTGTTCGGAACACGATCTGGTCGATCATGGATTCGTGGTGGCTTCTGCAGGTCTGGCGGCGGGTGTCGGCAGCCCGGCCAGTCCGGAGTCGATCGAGGTGTTGCGTGATCAAGGGATCGACCTGACGGGACATTCCAGTCGTCAGCTGACCCGCGCATTGTTGCACCAGGTGGACCACATCTACACGATGACGCGTGGACACCGCGACTCAATTTTACGGGATTGCCCTGATCTGGCCGAGCGGGTTTGCCTGTTGTCGCGGGACGGCCGAGATATCATCGATCCCATCGGCATGGGTTACGAGGAATACCAGAAGTGCCAGCAAGAGATCGAGGACAACGTGTTGGCTCTGCTGAACGCAATGATCGAAGTCTGAAATTCTTGAGGAGTGGCGAGTGGTCATGAAGATTGCGGTTGCCAGTGATCATCGTGGTGTCGATGTGAAACGCAACGTACTGGAACTGCTGGGGGAATTGGGGGTCGAGGTCGTTGATTACGGCCCCGATTCGTCCGACAGCGTGGACTACCCTGATTTCGCCCGCAAAGTGGCCCAGGTGGTATCGGATGGTGATGCGGATCGCGGCATTCTTGTCTGCGGTACCGGGCTGGGAATGAGCATTGCTGCCAACAAATTCCCCCACGTTCAGGCGACACCCTGCCATGATGAACTGACGGCCAAGATGAGCCGATTGCATAACGATTCCAACATTTTATGCGTTTCCGCAGACCTGTTGGGTGATAACCTCATCAGTCAAATGGTTCGGACATGGCTGTCGACCGAGTTTGAAGGTGGCCGACACGCCCGACGTTTGCAGAAGATTCGGGATCTGGAATCGGAACATTGCGCGGAGTTCGGCCAGCAAGGCGGTTCACGCTGAGCCGGGCCAGGGCCGATGGAGTTGTCCTGCGTCCCGCCGCATCCGGGGGTGTCGATCATGAATTCGCCCTCGCCTACTTTTCATCGTACCGGCTGCGCTGTATCGTGCACGTCGTTTCAGGGTTTACTTGCCGGTGGTTCAGTCTGGAGAACGACAGCAAATGGAGTTGGTGGACCTGCGGTACACGAAGACTCACGAGTGGATTCACCTTGCCGGAGACGTGGCAACGATCGGAATCTCCGAATTTGCCGTCCGGCAATTGACGGATCTCGTTTACATCGAATTGCCGGCGATCGGCCGCGAACTTTCCGCGGGAGAGGCGTTTGGCGAAGTCGAGAGTGTCAAGGCCGTCAGTGACTTGTATGCTCCGGTTTCTGGGGAAGTGAGCGAGGTCAATGCGGCTCTGGCCGAGGACCCGTCCGCTCTATCCGATGACGCCTACGAAGGCGGCTGGCTGCTCCGGCTCCGGACGTCGGAAACGGACTTATCGCGTCTGATGGATCAGGCCGCCTACGCGGCACATTGCGCGGCCGAAGACCACTAGCGTGATCGACGTCCCGAAAGATTGGCGCCCGTGTACATCTGGGCCAGCATGGACAGCGGGCAAGCGGTTCCATGAGGGATGCGGCAGACTGAAGAGGTGGGCTGGGTGAGTTATCTGTTCAATTCTTCGTCACAGCAGCAGGACATGTTGCGCACGGTAGGAACGCAGTCGGTGGATGACCTGTTCGCGCAGGTCCCACAGCATCTCATGCTCGATCGGCCGCTGGATTTGCCGCCGCCACTTTCGGAGATGGAGCTGGAAGACACCGTCCGCACGCTGGCGGCGCAAAACGTCGGAGCTTCGGCACGCTGTTGCCTGATGGGTGGCGGAGTCTATGACCACTTTGTGCCGGCAGTTGTCGACGAGATTGCTTCCCGCGGAGAATTCTATACCGCGTATACGCCGTATCAGGCCGAAGCCAGCCAGGGCAGTCTGCAGGCGTTCTTCGAGTTTCAAACCTTGATCTGTCGGCTGACCGGTATGGATGTGGCCAATGCCAGTCTGTACGAAGGGGCCACGGCGGTCAGTGAGGCCGTGTTCATGGCGATGCGCGCCACGAAACGACATGACCGCGTCGTGGTCTGCGGGTCATTGCATCCCGAGTACCTGTCGGTCTTGCGGACGTATCTGGCACATTTGGAGTGCGCAATTGAGGTCATTCCCGTGGTGGATGGTGTGGTGGACACGTCTCGGTTGGCCGATGCCGTGGACCACAAGACCGCGTGTGTTGTCACCCAACATCCCAACGTGTTCGGCTGTTTTGAATCCGTGACCGAAATGAGTGACGCCGCTCATGCTCACGGGGCGTTGTTTGTGGTGCTGTGTGATCCGATCAGTTTGGGAGTCTTGACGCGCCCCGGCGATTACGGGGCCGACATCGCGGTGGCGGAAGGGCAGTCGTTGGGGATCCCCATGCAATATGGAGGCCCGTTTCTCGGCATCCTCGCGACCCGCCATGAACATCTGCGGAAGATGCCCGGTCGGTTGATCGGCCAAACTCAGGATCGAGATGGCAAACCCTGTTTCACCTTGAACTTGCAGGCTCGTGAACAGCACATTCGCCGGGAAAAAGCGACGAGCAATATCTGCACCAACCAAGGATTGCTGGCTTTGAGGGCCACCGTCTACCTGGCGGCGGTCGGTCGGCAGGGACTGCGGGAAATTGCCGAGTTGTGCTGCCGCAAGACGCACTATGCGGCGCAGAGGCTGTGTGCAGTGGACGGGTTGCGGATGATGTTTGATCGACCGTTTTTCCGAGAGTTCGTGCTGGCGTGTGACGACGTTGCCGGCTGTCAGGAACGCGCCCGGGCCGCGGGATTCGACATCGGACCGCTGCTGAAACAGTTTGACTGGCCGGGAATCGGGTCGGCGGTCGAGTCGGGCGTGTTGGTGGCCGTCACCGAGAAACGGACGCGGGAACAGATCGACGGACTGGCGGATGCGCTCCGATGCTGACGGACGTCGGTGTGACCTGAGTTGGATTGGTCGAAAACGAGACTTGCGGCGAGACAAGCATGCGGAATACAGACGCTGTCATTCCATTGTTCGAGTTGTCGGTTAGCGGGCGACGGGCTTGCCGGATGCCTGAGTGCGACGTGCCCGTACCCCCCGTGGCCGATTTGCTGCCTGCCGATTATGTGGCAGCGGCGCCACCGGAATTGCCCGAATTGGCTGAAGGTGACGTGGTGCGGCATTTCGTGAATCTGTCGACACTCAACATGTCGGTGGATACACATTTCTACCCACTGGGTAGCTGTACCATGAAATACAATCCCAAGCGGCATGAGCGACTCGCCGCGCTGCCCGGAGTGTTGGATGTCCACCCCTATCAGGCACAAGAGGATCTGCAGGGATTGCTGCGCATGTTGTGGGAATTGCAGCAGATGCTGGCTGAGATATCGGGATTGCCGGCCGTGTCACTGCAGCCGGCCGCCGGTGCTCAGGGAGAACTGACGGCATTGCAGGTCGCGTCCGCCTATTTTCAGGATCGCGGCGAACGGCGGACCAAAGTTCTGTTTCCCGCCAGTGCTCATGGTACCAATCCCGCCAGTGCGGCCATCGCCGGTTTTGACTGCGTGCAATTGCGGGCGGCTTCGACTGGGCGCGTGGATCTGGACGATCTGCAACAGCACCTGGATCAGCAGACGGCAGTCTTGATGATCACGAATCCGAATACCCTGGGCCTGTTTGAATCGGACATCGCTCAGATTTCGGACATGCTCCACAAGGTTGGAGCGCTGGTCTATATCGATGGAGCCAACATGAACGCCATCATGGGCATCACGCGGCCCGGCGATTTTGGCGGCGACATGATGCACTTCAATGTCCACAAAACATTCACAGGTCCGCACGGGGCTGGAGGCCCCGGCGCCGGTCCGATTGCCGTGCGCGACTTTCTAGCTGACTTCCTGCCTGGCCCGGTGGTCCAACGGCGGTCTGACAGCTTCAACCTGCAGACTCCCGCCAAGTCGATCGGTCGCGTGCGGAGTTTCTTTGGTAATGTCGGTATCCTGCTCCGCGGGTATTTCTATTTGCGGACGCTGGGGCCTGACGGAGTGCGCGAGGCCGCACGTCATGCCGTCCTGAATGCCAATTATCTGATGGCGCTGCTGCAGGACGTTCTCCCCGCAGCCCATCCCGAACATTGCATGCATGAGTTTGTGGCCTCGGCCGAACAACTCAAACAGCAACGGGGAGTTTCGGCCATGGACATCGCCAAAAGACTACTGGATTACGGTTTTCATGCACCGACGGTGTACTTTCCACTGGTGGTGGCCGAAGCACTCATGATTGAACCGACGGAGACCGAGTCCAAAGCTACGCTCGATGCCTTTGCTGAGGCGGTGCACCAGATTCTGCGGGAGGATTCGGAACTGATCAAGACAGCACCACACCGCACTCCGGTCAGCCGGCCCAACGAAGTCCAAGCGGCCCGAAATCCCGTGCTGAGCTGGCAGTTGCAGAAGACCGACGGTTAGAATCGGTTATGGAACCCGCGGTCTGTCATGTGGTTGTTGAGCCGGAACCACGTCCAGGTGATTGGAATATGGCCTTGGACGAGGCTCTGTTGATCGCGGGGGTGGAGCGTGGTTGTTGTACGGTACGTTTGTACCGTTGGAGCGTCCCCACCCTTTCGCTGGGCTATTTCCAGGATCCTCATGACGCACGAGGCGTGGTTTCCCACGACAGCGATGTCGCGGTCGTCCGACGATTGACGGGTGGCGGGGCGATTCTGCATCACCATGAATGGACCTATGCCTGTGTCGTGCCGCGGAGCCATGCTCTGAGCCGCGATCCACTGGAAATCTATGGTCGCGTGCACCGAACGATGATCGAACTCTTTTCTCAGTTCGGAGTTACGAGCCAGATGCAGGGGACAGGTCCGGCCGGAGTGCCCCCCGGATTTCTGTGCCACACGCGACGCGATCGCTTCGACGTGATCTGTCGTGAGCACAAGATTGTTGGCAGTGCACAGCGTCGACGCCGCGGCTGCGTGCTGCAGCACGGAAGCCTGCTGCTGCGCGCATCGGCGTGGACGCCCGGTTTTTTGGGGCTTTTTGACCTGTACCCCTGTCTGCACCCGCCGGTTGACCTGGGCCGGAAACTGGGGATTCGGATTGCCACAGCGCTGGGCGTTGCCCAGGTTTTGGAACATCACGACGAGCGTGATTTGGCATGTGCCAGGGACTTGCGGAATATGTCGATCGGCAAGTCCGGGTAAAGTGTGAAAACTTGGCGTCTGTTGTGCGGAATTCGCGCGGGACTTGCGGCGGGACGTGGTACATTTTTCGTTGACAAGTGCGCATAGCATTGGTAACGTCGAGCAGCTTGGAAGATCAGGCGGCCTTTTCCGCAAATCATCATATCTATCATCGTGATTTCAGCGTCTGGCATTTCCACGTCTTTCAGAAATCTCTCACAGACCGATGGCAGTGGCAGTGGCTTGCCTTGAGGCGGGATCACTCTGTAGTTGGCGTTTGGGGATTGGGCGCATGTTGCAAGTTCAGCTGCGAGTTGTCGGCGGTAAGCACGGCGGCAAACGGATTGCCATGGCGGGCAACAAATTTCTGATCGGTCGTGAACAAGATTGTCATCTGCGTCCCAACAGCGAGTTGGTCAGTCGTCATCACTGTGTATTGAGCGTGGATGACTTCAGCGTTCAACTGCGCGACCTGGGCAGCACCAACGGAACGTTTATCAACGGCGAACGCTTGCGTGGGCAGGTCGAGCTCAAGAGTGGCGACCAAATCGTGGTGGGTAAGCTGGAGCTTGAAGTTCAGATTGACGCTGCCGCTCCTGTGGACGACCCGGTGCCCACGGCGCCCGAAACGCCGGTTGAAGAACCGGAAACCGTCAACATGGAGAGCTCGGAAACGGCATTTGAACTGCCGGTTCCGATTGACCCTGCTGGAGTCCCCCAGGATCAGCCGGTCTCTTCCGGAGATACGACGATTATCTCTCCCGGTCAGATTCCCTACGGTCAGCCGCTGGCGGCCTATCCCCCCCAGCAAATGCCCGGTTATCCACCGCAGGTGATGATGCCGGGACAAGTGGCGCAGACCTTTCCGCAGATGCCGGTCATGTATCCGCCACAGCCGATGCCCGTTTATCCTCAACAGCCGCAGGTTGCCGTTTCGGATCCCGGGGCGCTGCCTCTGGACGCCGATGACAGTTCTCGGGTCGCACCACCTCCGATCAAATTGCCACCACCGGAAAACACGGGTTTTTCCGAAGCGCCGGCCGAGCCGGTTGTCGAAGGCAGTGAGTCGCAAGCGGAGACTCCCGTCAAACCTTCGAATTCGGCGGCGGACATTATTCGCCAGTACATGCAGCGCCGACCGGGAGAGTGATCAGATCGGGCGCGGGCTGTTACATCCTCGGAGAAGGTAAGTGTCGGACACGAGTGACCAGCAGAGACGCTATCGCGAGTTCCTTGATCTCATGCCGTTGACGATCACTTTGGCGGGATTACCACCCAGTGAGGCCGGCAAGTACTACACCGAGGAACAGATTGAAGCGCGGATGTTTACTTTGAAGCATGCCCACCGCGCAGCGCGACAACTGGCACGTGATTGCATTCAACGCTGACGGCTGCCGATCGCTGCCGGCTTGGATAGGTTGGGGAGCCGTCCGGGTTCCGGGCCACGTGGATTTGCCGTGGCGCTCATTCTGTGCCAAGATCTGAAACCCCAGTGCCGCGATCGCGGTATATTGATCTGTGGTGGACGCGCTGCATTTGGACTTATTCTAGGTTTGGTGGCTGTGTGTCAGATGGGGACGCTGAGCTGGTGCGACGCTGTTTGAACGGCGACGGCAGTGGGCCGCACGCATTGGTTGCGCGGTTCGAACGGGCGGTGTTCGGGCTGTGTTTTCGCATGCTCAATCATCGCCAGGATGCCGAAGATGTAGCCCAGGATGTGTTTTTGCGCGCGTTTCGCAGCCTGTCGACCTGGGATGCGGCACGTCCCTTCAAACCCTGGCTGCTCACAATCGCCGCAAATCGCTGTCGCACAGTCTTGCAACAGCGGGCGCGACGACCGATACCAACGGATTCCGCACGGGATGTTGCCGTCGAGGAGGCGGTTGGTGACCGCGTGTCGCTGGCTGAAGAGTTGCAACTGGGACTGGGTCAGTTGCGAGAGGAGTACCGAACCTGCTTCGTTTTATTTCACCAGCAAGAATTGGCAGTGGATGAAATTGGTCGGATTCAGGGGTGTCCAGTTGGGACGGTCAAGACCTGGCTGCATCGCGCTCGGCGTGAATTGGCGGGTCACCTGAAACGTCGTGGATTCGGACCGGAGACTGTTCATGAAGTGCACAGAATTTGAACGGCAACTGCGGGACTGCGTTGAACGGCGGTGCCGCTTGACCTTGGCCATGGAACGGCACATCGCGGAGTGTGCGGATTGTGATGCGGCCTGGCAAGACCACCGGTTTCTTGATCAAGCCATCGTCGAGTGGATCGCAGAGACGCCCGCGGTCTGTCTGTCCGGCGGATGTTGGGAGTCCAACGCGACCGTTGACATGGTCCATGGTCCGTTGCCAGATGGACAACGCCGCCCGGCATGGCACGGCCGGCTTGCCGAATGGCGGATGTTGCAGGTGCTGGCCTTGGCGGCTGGTGTCTTGCTGATGACGGTGCCCTTGATTCACTCACCTCCACAAAAACATCGCGGATCGGATCGTTTGATCTCAAGCCCAGCCGCCGCGGTCCGGGGCACACATCGAGCGACGGCCTCGCTCGACAGTCTGCTGCGCGATGCGAGCGATGCCTATCTCGTTTTGGCTCGGGATGCCTTGTCACCGGTCAGCGAAATCGTGCCGCCGCGTGTGGTTGCAGATGATGCGGGAAAAGGGAGCGCAGCCGAGACGCTCCAAGGGGATGCCGACAATCCGCAGTGGCAACGTGGAATTGAACCCATTCAACGTGATTTCGAACAGGCCGTCGGTTTCCTAGTCAACGTGGTGACAGCCACGCCTCCGAAACCTCTGTAGGCCCTCCCCCCCGTCGGCCGTTGGGCCGACAATCGATGAGGTCATCATTGTGAATATCAAGTCGCATCAACCTGGTTCGAAACAACCGCGCAATCCGGTTCGCATTGCAAGTTCTCGGCTCGGGCTGTATCGGCAGCGACTGCTGTGGACGAGACTGGTATGTGTCTTCTCCGGCTGCGCGGGACTGATGGGCGCGACAGCCGAGTGCGGGGAAGATTTACGCAGTCTCGTCGGCGCCGATGTGGGGCTTTGCATTGAGCTCAACCAGCTCGATAGCCAAGCCGCGGTTTTGAATGATGGCCGGCTGGTCAAGCGGTTTCGTGCTTGGCCGGTCTATCGCAAGTGGCTGTCCAGCGAGGACTACAAGCGGTTCAACATCGGATTGCAGCTGGTTCGGACCTTGACAGGAAAGCCCGCGTGGCAGGTTGCTAAAGAACTGTTCGGGCGTCAGGCGATCCTGGCCGTGTATCGCCTTGGTCGAGATAGACCCATCGGCGTCTTACTCACAACCTTGCGCAACGGTGAGGAGCTGGATGCCATGCTGGATGTCATCTCGCGGATGGATCCTCGGTCCACGGAATCCCGGACGTATCGTGGCGAGGAGTACCAGTGCCGGCTGCAGCAGAATCCGGATACCGGCCAGGCACCGCAATTCTACTTACGGCTCGGCAAACAGGTTGCCTTTTCCGATGATGAGCGTGCGATTCAACGAGTGATCGACTTGCATGTGCGGAAGTTGCCTGGCGGTGGCGAACGCCGCAGTTTGCTGCAGCAACCGCTGTACACGACAATGGCAAACGGGCTGCGTGACCAGGCGTTGTTGAACGTTTTCGTCAACCTGCGGATCTGGAATGATGCTCAACGCCCATCGAATCCCGTGTGGGACTCGGTCGACGCCGTGTTCGCTGGTGTCCGCGTCACGGACTCCGTCGTCGTCGAGGCCGTAGGCCACCTGGCCAAGGAACCTGTTCCGGGTTGGTCCGAATTCTGCCGCCAGGTATCGGGCGTGCCCGAATTTCTGGCGCTGGCGCCTCGATCTTCGCTGGTGGTAGCCGCTGGCAGACTTCCCGGCCCGTTTTTGGCCACAGCAATCGCTGCGCTGGTCAAGCATCGCCCGCATCGAGATTTGCAGGTGCTGCGGTCACTGATGGCGGGACTGTTGCTGCAATGGGATCCGATCGATGGGTTGTTGCCGGCGCTGGGGCCCAACTGGGGTGCCTACATCACGCCGGCCACACCGGCGGCCGGTTGGCCGGTGACTGGAGTGGCCGCGGTGGAACTATCGGAATTGGGCCAGGTGGATGACAGGCTGCCTGCGTTGCAAACCGCACTGGACAATGCCTTACTCACCGGGTTGCGATTTGTGGGGACGGACCGGCAGCGTCGGGAATCCGAGCCAACACTCCATCGGGAAATCGGCGACGCGACGACTCTGCGCTGGTTGCAGGGCTTCGCGGGGCTGACACCGGCCTATGCTCTGAGGGGTGATCGATTGGTTGTGGGTGGCGACACGGCCCATGTGAGGCGGGCGATCTCGGAAACCCCACGGGACGCTGCTCCGGTTGGCCTGCCGCGCGCGTTGCTCACAGAGTTTGGGCAGGTGGTGTACATCAACATCGCCGGGATTCGCCACCTGATTTCGACGGAAGGTGAACGGCTCAGCGCGATGCTGCGCGTGCCCAATGGCTCGGACGAGGCCCAGCGGCGGCAGCGGCTGGTCGAGGCTCTCAGTCTGCTGGATGCCGCATTTGTGGGAGTCCGCTGCGAGCACGAGACGGTGCGGATTGTCGTCGGCGCGGTGTTCGGCCGTGCGGATCAATCCGACTGACCGGCGTCGGTTGCTGACGTCTCCGCTCCTGCTGCACAATCGCTAGATCCCGCATAGCTGCGATTGCCAGCCAATCCGCAATGTTGCGTTTGTTTATCAATCTTTTGTAATCGGCAAAGTCTTCCAATTCTGTTGCCGACTGGATACATACGAGTCGTCCTGTTGCCGCATCGACGCGTCAACGGTTGCTCTCGTTCTTGATCAGTGGCCATTGAGCGGACACGTGGCGATTGATAATCCCCATGCAGGTTGGTCGGGCAGCGGATGGAGTTGGTTGCCATTGAGAGGTCACCCTGTGTAGCCAACCCCTATCCATTGCGAGGCAAGTGTCATGTCGAATGAACTGGAAACTGCGACGGACGTAGTGGCGGAACGCCGTTTGAGCGAGCGTCGTCAGCACGATGACCGGCGAATTGATCTGGAAGTTGGAACCCCTCAGGCTGAGCGGCGCCAATCCTCTCGCCGTAAAGTGGAACGCCGTCGACAGATCGATCCCACCACCTGTGAGCGGGACTACACGGACGATGAGATCGATTTCATGAAGGCCATGGATATTTACAAGCGGCGTAGCGGACGGCAATTCCCGACTTGGAGTGAAGTGCTGGAAGTCGTCCGGTGTATGGGCTACCGCAAGGTGGCCGAGCCCACTGAGATCCTCAAGTGATCTCCGTCTGAGTTGGGCTGCACGCGGGACGCCGTCGAGGTGGCCTGGAAATGGTCCAGGCTGCCACGGCCGCTGGGAACGCGACCCCCGGCGGCGGTGCGGATCTGCGTGCCCAATACCAATTTTGGCCCCCATTGCCTTGAAAACTCCCCATCAATCGCTACGCTATGTACTTGATTTGAGATTGAGTCTCAATCTCATCTAGTTTTGTGGAGCGATGACATGACGCAGCCGAGCGGTGATGCCACGGGATGCCGGTGGGGGCTGGTTGCACGCTCCCGCCAACGACGGGCCTTTACGTTGATCGAACTGCTGGTTGTGATCGCGATCATCGCTATCTTGATCGCGCTGCTGCTTCCGGCGGTTCAGTCCGCACGTGAAGCGGCCCGGCGGACCCAGTGCAAGAACAATTTGAAGCAGATCGGCCTGGCTTTGCACAACTACGTGGACAGCCATCTCAGCCTGCCGCCCAGTTTCTGTGCCGATGGACCCGCAGGCACCGGAGGGGGCGAGTGGTCGATTCAGGCGCGGATCTTGCCCTACATGGAACGCGCGAATCTGTACCAGGCGATCGAATTCAAGCAGTCTTACGGCCACTCGGTCAACGCCGGCGTCGCGCCGATGCGGATACCCAGCTATCTGTGTCCCAGCGAAATCAACGACGTGATGCGGATGAAACAGGGGCGGCCCTATCACTATCCCCTGAACTACGGTTTCAACGGCGGTTCCTGGCAGGTGTTTGATCCCACCACGGGCCGTGGTGGAGATGGGGCATTCTATCCCAACAGCCGCCTGCGTTTGGGACACATTGTCGACGGCACCAGCAATACTCTGGGGTTTGCCGAGGTCAAAGCGTATACGCCTTATTTTCGTGATGGCGGCTCCGGTCCGGCTCAGCCACCCATCAACCCGGCTCAGATTGCCGCGTTGGGAGGCGCTTTCAAGTCCAACAGCGGACACACGGAATGGGTCGATGGGCGGGTACATCAGACGGGTTTCACGACCGTGTTTGTGCCGAACACGATCGTGCCGTTCCAGCGTGGCGGACAACTGTTCGATGTGGATTACACATCGTGTCGAGAGGACAAGGGGTGCGGGTCTCCGGTGCGGGCCGCCGTGACGTCCCGGAGCTTCCATTCCGGGATCGTCAACGCACTGCTGATGGATGGCTCGGTGCATTCGATTGCCAGCAACATCGATCTGTCCATCTGGCGACGACTCGGTTCCCGGAATGATGGCCAGGTGGTTGGTGAGTTTTGATTCGCCTCCCAGCGTCCCCCGCTCTCGCCGTCACTTTCCCGGTGACGAGCCGCATATCGCCTGACGAATGTGTGCCCATGGTGAGGCCACTTGCTTGTGGCGGATGACGATGTGCGTTGGTAGAATCTGCCAGACGAGGTCGTCCCGGAACGGCCTGCTGAGCCGAGTCAACGACGAGAGGCGCGGGGAATGAACCGATTTTGGTGGGCAGTTTGCTGCGGCCTGATGAGCTTGGCGGCATCCGGATGTGCGGAGCAGGGTGCCTCCTCGGCCGAATCCGTCGAGAATCCCCATCCTCGTCCGGTCACCGCCTTTGTTTTGCAGGACTGGGATCCTGTCGAAAGCGATCTGGTCAGCGGGACAGCCGCCTCCTGGAAGACCGAAGGCATTGGGTTCGAGGTTTCCGGACGCGTGAATTTCGTGGTTGAGCCGGAAACGGATATCGATGGGCAAATCTATGACGCTCAGGGTAAGCAGCTGATGGCCGGTACAGAATTGGCCCGGCTGGACAGTGAGCGGTACATCATTCGCCGGGAGGGAGCCCAAGCACAGGTCGATGTGGCTGAGCAACAGAAACAGGCTGCCAAGATCGAAGCCGACAAGGTGATTCCGGCCAAGGTCCGAGCGGCCCGGGCGCGGCAAGATCAACTGAAAAACGAATTTGACCGCGTCAAGCGGCTGTACGAACAGAAGGTGGCCACGAAGGAACAATATGACGTCGCGATCGCCAATGCGGATTCGGCCACGGCTGAGGTCGAGCAGCTCCTGGCTTCGCAAGAGGCCAAGAACGCGGAAGTCAAAGCACTGGACGCTGCCATCAAACAGGCAGAACAGGCGCTGGCCGAAGCAAAGCGAGACTTGGACGACTGCATTCTGAAGGCTCCGTTTCCAGGCCAGATCGCCCAGGTGCATGTCATTCCCGGCGCGAACGTGAATTCCGGAAATGCGGTGGTGACCGTGCAGATGATGACGCCCATGAAGGTTGAGTTCGAGGTGTCCCGTCAAGCGGCCATGCAGTTGAATTACAACGAGCGGATCGACATTCGCATTCCGTCCTCGACCGGCAAACCCGAAAAATCAGAGGGGTTGGTTTACCTGACCGACACAACGGCTGATCCACTCACGCGAACCTACACGGTGACTTTGATGGTCCAGAATCGGCGGATCGGAGGCGAAGTGCCTGTTGAGCTGCAGGACCAGCCCGTGTGGAGGACCCGCATGCTCTGGCCATTGCGGCGATTCGCCAAACTGGCCCAGGGCAATCTGGCG
>Ga0315336_1003656_pt1 | contig 19967 bp, 19 predicted proteins | sample ASW5metaG_FD_204512 | JGI IMG/M metagenome (GOLD analysis project Ga0315336, IMG submission 204512) | Ammonia-oxidizing marine archaeal communities from Monterey Bay, California, United States - ASW #5 | ecosystem: Environmental > Aquatic > Marine > Intertidal zone | place: USA: California... | reverse complement strand
CCTGCCAAGAAGGGCAATGGCGGCCAAGCGCCCGGTTATAACGGCAAGGCCTATCCGCTGACCGACCATCACTTCGACGTGGTCGTGGTGGGCGCGGGCGGCGCGGGGCTGCGCGCTACGCTGGCCTGCGCCGAAGCGGGCTTGCGCACGGCCTGCATCACCAAGGTCTTCCCGACCCGCAGCCATACGGTTGCAGCCCAGGGCGGCATCGCGGCCGCGCTCGGTAATATGGGCCCCGACAATTGGCGCTGGCACATGTTCGACACGGTCAAGGGTGCGGACTGGTTGGGCGACCAGGACGCCATCGAGTATCTCTGCCGCGAGGCGCCCCAGGCGGTCTATGAGCTCGAGCATTTCGGCCTGCCCTTCTCGCGTACCGAGGACGGCAAGATCTATCAGCGTCCCTTTGGCGGCATGACCACCGATTACGGCGAGGGTCCGCCCGCCCAGCGCACCTGCGCGGCGGCCGACCGAACCGGCCACGCCATGCTGCATACGCTTTACGGCCAGTCGCTCCGCCACGAAGCGAAATTCTTTATCGAATATTTCGCCATTGATCTCATCATGGATTCCGATGGCGCCTGCCGCGGCGTGGTAGCGCTAAGCCTAGACGATGGCACCCTGCACCGCTTCAAGGCGCATAAGGTGATCCTGGCCACCGGCGGCTATGGCCGCGCCTATTTCTCCTGCACCTCGGCCCATACCTGCACGGGCGATGGCAATGCCATGGTGCTGCGCGCCGGGCTCCCCCTGCAGGACATGGAATTCGTCCAATTCCATCCCACCGGCGTCTATGGCGCGGGCGTGCTGATCACGGAAGGCGCGCGGGGTGAGGGCGGTTATCTCACCAATTCGGAAGGCGAGCGCTTCATGGAGCGCTATGCGCCCCACGCCAAGGATTTGGCCTCGCGCGACGTGGTTTCGCGGGCCATGACGGTCGAGATCCGCGAGGGCCGCGGTCACGGCGCGAATAGCGACCACATCTATCTGCATTTGGATCATCTGGATCCGGAAATTCTGGCCGAACGGCTGCCCGGAATCTCGGAATCGGCCCAGATTTTCGCGGGCGTGGATCTCACCCGCGAGCCGATCCCGGTGCTTCCCACCGTGCACTACAATATGGGCGGCATCCCGACTAATTTTCACGGCGAGGCGGTGGCGCCCAGGGGCCGGGACAGCGACGCCACGGTGCAGGGCTTGCTGTCGATCGGCGAGGCGGCCTGCGTCTCGGTGCACGGCGCCAACAGGCTGGGCTCCAACTCGCTGGTCGATTTGGTGGTGTTCGGCCGCGCGTCGGGCTTGCGCTGCGCGGAGACCCTGGAAGCGAACCAGTCTCACCCCGAGCTCCCATCGGATGCGGGCGAACTCGCGCTCTCACGGCTTGACCGCTACCGCTACGCCAAGGGCAAGACGGCCACCGCAGAGCTGCGGCTCGAAATGCAACTCGCCATGCAGTCGAATTGCGCCGTGTTCCGCACCGGTCCGATCCTGCGCGAAGGCAAAAAAATGATCCAGCAGGTTTGGGACGCGAGGGACGACATCAAGGTGAGCGACCGGTCATTGATCTGGAACACCGATTTGGTCGAGACGCTGGAATTCGACAACCTGCTGATCCAGGCCGCGGTGACGGTGGCGGGCGCCTTCGAGCGCAAGGAGAGCCGCGGCGCCCATGCCCGCGAGGATTTCCCCGACCGGAACGACAAGGATTGGATGAAGCACACGCTCAGTTGGGTGGATGACGACAAGCGCAAGGTCCGGGTCGGCTACCGGCCGGTTCACACCTACACGCTCACCAACGATGTGAGCTACATCAAGCCCAAGGCGCGGGTCTACTGAGCGCATGACAATTCAGATCTGAAGGCAACCGATCATGGTCCAACTGACATTGCCGAAGAATTCGAAGATCACCGAGGGCAAGACCTGGAACGAGCCCTCGGGCGATGGCAATTGGCGGGAGTTCCGGGTCTATCGCTGGAACCCGGACGACGACGCGAATCCGCGGATGGACAGCTATCAGGTCAATCTGGACGAGTGCGGTCCGATGGTTCTGGACGCGCTGATAAAGATCAAGAATGAGATCGATCCCACGCTCGCCTTCCGCCGCTCCTGCCGCGAGGGCGTTTGCGGCTCCTGCGCCATGAATATCGACGGCACCAATACGCTGGCCTGCACGCTCGGAAATACGAAAGTCGAGGGGCGGGTGAATATCTATCCCCTGCCCCATCTCGAGGTGGTGAAGGACCTTGTGGCCGACCTCACAAATTTCTATGCGCAGCTGCGCTCGGTGGAGCCATGGCTCAAGACCGTGACCACGCCGCCGGAGAAGGAATGGCGCCAGTCCCATGACGAGCGCGAGGAACTGGACGGGCTCTACGAGTGCATCCTCTGCGCCTGCTGTTCGACCTCGTGCCCCAGCTATTGGTGGAATTCGGACCGGTATCTCGGCCCCGCGATTCTGCTGCAGGCCTATCGCTGGATCGTCGATTCCCGCGACGAGGCCACCGGCGAACGGCTGGACGATTTGGAAGACCCGTTCAGGCTCTACCGCTGCCACACGATCTACAACTGCACCAAGGCCTGCCCCAAGGGCTTGAACCCGGCCAAGGCGATCGCCGAGATAAAGAAAAAGATGGTCGAGCGCCGGGTTTAGGCCGGCGCAAACGGCATTTGCTAAGGTATTGAAAACCAGTCCGGTCTCAGCCCGCTGCTTGAGAGGCTGGCGCCATCGGAATCAGCGACTGGCTGGGGCGGACATGTCCGCTCAGGAATGATCAGCGGACTTCCGTTCACTGCCATATAAGTGTTCGCTTCTAGCCACAAGCAGACATGGCAGGTCGCCTGCGTGGTCGGTTAACTAGCCGCAAAAACACTGACGAAACGACGACCTAGCCGCAAACAGTGGCAAAAAAGTCACGTCTCCAACAAATCCGCAACAAAATCAGCGCTTTTCACGGGACCGCTGCCGCGCTGTCTGAAATGATTACGGCAGCAGTACTCTAAGATCCGCTATCGGGGGCGCGCTAGGGGCGCGCGCATGGGGGATATGCCAAAGCACTTGAAGACGCTGATCGCGACGGCCGTATTGATGGGTACGACGAGTAGCATGGCGCTTGCCGGTGGATATGAGACCGCGGGCAGAGGCTATGCGCCTGCTCCCAAGGCGAATTGGTCGGGATTCTATATCGGCCGCCATGTCGGCGTGGGCCTGCAAGATGACCGTGATCGCCACGCCACCGTGAATGGCGGTGGCGGCGGTGGTGGCGGCGGCGGTGGTGGCCGGCTGGGGAGTGACGGCGGCAGTGGCGGCGACAACGCTGGCGGCGGTGGTGGCGGTGGCGGTCGGCTGGGCAGTCCCCATGACGGCGGCGACGGCAGCAGCAACAATGGCAACGGCGGCGATGGGGGCGGACCGTTTGGCGGTAACGGCGGCGCCGCCGGAGGCGGCAATGGCGGCGACGCCAGCAATCCCTCGGGAGGCGGCGGCGGCGGCGGCGGTAGCGGGGGCGGCGATGGCGGCAATGCCGCTTTTGGCGGCAGCGGCGGCGGCGGCGGCGGCACGGGTTCTACAATCGCAACCCTGATCACCTCGGACGATACCGACCTGCTCGCTGGAACGCATATCGGTTACAATTGGCAGTGGTACCATACGGTTTTGGGTGTCGAGGGTGACTACAGCGCTTACGATAACCTCGATGACTATCTGGCGAGCATTCGCGGGCGCTTAGGCTGGGCAACCGGCAATTACCTCTTGTACGGGACAGCGGGCGTCGCCTTCGCCGGGGTTGGCGGTGATGATGATGCCATTGGCGTGGCCGGGAGTGGCGGCAGCGGCGGCAATGGCGGCACCGGCAGAATTGATAGTGAGGGCGGCCCCGGCGGCCTCGGCGGCCCCGGCAGCATTACCCGCTTTGGCGACAGGGATGATGACGAGACTGGTCTTGTTGCGGGCGGTGGCATTGAGGCGATGCTCTCGCCCATGGCCATCTTGGGTCTTGAAGCGCTCTATTACATGATTGATGGGGATAATCGCAACGGCAACACCGGTGATGATGACTTTCTTGCGCTGCGCGCACGGCTGAGCGCACGTCTAGGCGGCGGGGCTTTCTCGGCCGCCCCAACGGCCAATTGGGCCGGCCTTTATGTCGGCGGCAATATCGGTGCGCTGTTCAATCAGAACGACAAGATTGCCAGCGTGCAATTGGCCAATGGCGGCGCCGGTGGCGGTGGCGGCAGCAGCAACAATAACGGCGGCGGCGGCGGCGGTGGTGCCGGTGGCGGTGCAGCAGCTTTTGCCACCCTCGAAGATGATTCCAGCGTTATCGGCGGGGCTCATGCGGGCTTCAATTGGCAGAACGGGCAATGGGTCCATGGCGTCGAGGGCGATATCAGCGCCGTCGAGGACACCTATGAGTACATTGCGAGCCTTCGCGGCAGGCTCGGCTGGGCCTACGAGCAGGTGTTGCTTTATGCGACGGCCGGCCTGGCTCTCGCCAAGGACGACAGCTTCGACGGCACCTTATTCGTCGGAGCTGGGAACAATGGAAACAACGGTGCGAGCTTTGATAGTGGCGGCGCAGGTGGCCCAGGCGGCCCCGGCGGCGTGGCGTTCACAGCCAATACGGGGCCCAGTGACAATGTGGACCTCGGCCTGGTGATCGGTGCGGGCACCGACGTCAAGCTCTCGCACAACCTCAGCGTCGGCATGGAAGGGATGTATCACTTCTTCTTCGATGGCGGCAATGAGCCCACCATCAACGCGTCGATCGGCAACTCGGTCGGCAGCCTCGATGACGATACCGAATTCGCAGTGGTCCGCGCGCGCTTGACCTATCACCTTGGCAGTCACGCACCGGCGCCACTGAAATAATCCTTGGCGCTGGGCCTGTGCTTAGCGGAATTGCTGGAGCCCAATTGTCCGCAACGGGTCAGATGCGGATCCGGCCTCGATTTCGCGATATTGAGCTAAGCCATCGGAATCAAACGCGGGCCTAGCCGGTGGTGGGGGCGCTCTCCTGACAATCACCGCCCTCGAAGATGCAGGCGCAGCGTTCCTCGATGGTCTGTTTTGCCGGAGCCGTTGCTGGGAGCTTATGGGCTTGGACTTCGAGTGCAGGCGGCGCAAAAGCGCTGAAGGTCATGGAGCCCGCCATCAGCAGGGCCCACAGACCCAGAATGATCGCCAATGCAGCTGCTGATTTCCCCGTAGAAGCCATGACGCGGAGCCTATAGGGATTGGGCGCTTGAGCAATTCAAGCCCGATCACATGACGGTGAGGCAGGGAAACGAAAATCCGTGCGGGCGGGCGCCAGTGGCGCTAACATGACCGCATGAGCGACACCGAACCCAAACGCGTGGTTACCCTGATCGCGAGCGCCACCGAGATCGTCGCCGCCTTGGGGTGCGCGCAATGGCTGGTGGGCCGAAGCCACGAATGCGACTTCCCGCCAGAAGTGAAATCCCTGCCCGTGCTGACGGAGCCGAAGTTCCCGGTGGAGGGCTCGAGCTATGAGATCGACCAGCGGGTGAAGGCGATCGTCCAGGAAGGGCTCTCGGTCTACCGGGTCCATGCCGATGCGCTGGAAGCGGTCCACCCCGACGTCGTGGTGACCCAGGACCAATGCGAAGTCTGCGCGGTGAGTTTGCCGGATGTCGAGAAAGCGCTCCGTCAGATCACGGCGAGCGACACCGAAGTGGTCTCACTGCGGCCCGACGCGCTGGCCGATGTCTGGGTTGACATCGAGAAAGTTGCGGGCGCCCTCGATGTGCCTGAGCGCGGCAAACGGCTGATTGCGGAGCTGAAATCCCGCATGGCGCTGGTGGCTGAGAAGACACGCGCTATGACGCCCGATGAGCGTCCGAGCGTGGCCTGCATCGAATGGATCGACCCGCTGATGGCGGGCGGCAACTGGATGCCGGAACTCATAAAGATGGCGGGTGCGGAAAATCTGTTCGGCGAAGCGGGCAAGCACTCGCCTTGGATGGAGTGGGACCAGGTCCGCGAGGCGGACCCGGATATAATCTTCGTGCAGCCCTGCGGGTTCGACGTGGCCCGCTCGATGCAAGAAATGCCGGTGATGGCGGGCCGTCCCGGCTGGGGCGACCTCAAGGCCGTCAAGCAGGGCCGGGTTGTGGTCGCCGACGGCAACCAGTATTTCAACAGGCCCGGCCCGCGGCTCGCCGAATCCGTCGAAATTCTCGCCGAGGTCTGCCATCCCGACCTGTTCAGTTTCGGCCATGAGGGCAGCGGCTGGGTGACCTATGCGAGCGAGAAGGCGGCTGCCTGAGGTCCGGGCGGCCCCGCGCCGTCATAAATCCGTAACATGACTTTCCCAGCCCGGTTGCCGAAGATGAGCGGGAGCTGAGCCAATGGCGCCAGGTGGGGGCAAGCAGACTGTTGCCGGGCGGCAGCAGGATACCGGGGCCACTGCGCGGGAACTGGCCGCGGAAGCCGCCGGCACTCTTTTTTTGGTCGCCGCCATTATCGGCTCGGGCATTGCGGGCTTGACGCTGGCCGAGGGCAACACGGCCATTGCGCTGCTTGCGAACGCCCTGACGACCGGCGCAATTCTGGTGGTTCTGATTGTGGTCTTCGGGCCCGTTTCGGGCGCCCATTTCAATCCGGCGGTCAGTTTTTCGTTTTGGTTGACGGGCGGCATCGGCCGGACCAAGGCGCTGCAATATTCGGGCGCGCAGATCGCGGGCGGGATCCTCGGGACCATCCTCGCCCATTTGATGTTCGGCCTGGACCCGGTTCAGATCGGCACGCTGGCGCGCAACGAGGCGGGCCATTGGCTCGGCGAATTCGTCGCCACCTTGGCGCTGGTGTTCACGATCCTGGCCTGTCTGCGCCAGCGGCCCGAATATATGCCCTGGGCGGTCGGCCTCGTGATCGGGGCGGGCATCTGGTACACGTCCTCGACCTCCTTCGCCAATCCCGCCGTCACCATCGCCCGTATCTTCACCGACACCTTCGCCGCCATTCAGCCGCTCCACGCGATCCCCTTCGTCGTGGCGCAGCTGTTAGGGGCGGCCGCGGCGGTCGGGGCGGCGCGCTGGATTTTCGCCAAGCCCCCGGAGAACCGCTAAATCACGCTCAAGCGGCGCGCATCATGCGTCGCTGAAAGTCGAGAACGGCCATCACGAAGCCGCGTTCGTTTTCGACCATCTCATGCCAGATCGAGAAATAGTTGGGCGCCGGCGTCGCCAGCTCGCCGATCACGTCGCCCCGTTCGAATTGGAGCACCGCGTCGTATTTCTTGGCGATCCGCTGCATTTTCTTGTTTTCCAGCATGCAGTTCATATAGAGCCGGCGCATTCCGCGATTGCGCGCCGCCCTTATCACGCGGCCCAGCAATTCGGTGCCGAGCCCGCTATCCTGATAAGGCCGCTCCACCGAAAGCGCGGCCTCGGCTTCGCGATGGGGCGGCGAGCCCAACGGGCGCAGTTCTGCTGCGGCCCGAAGCTGGCCGTCCTCGAGATAGCCATAGACGACACTCTGGAAGTCGTTCACTTGGGCCACGTGGTCACGGATGAAGTCGTCGCCCCGCAACGTGCCGAAGCGCAGCCGGCGGCTTTCCCGATCGAGCCGGATCAGGTGCTCCCGATAAAGGCCGAGTTCGGCCGGCCAGAGCTTGCGAATTTTTGCGCTATAGGCGTTATGATTTTCCATCGGAACCTCCTTACGGAACTCCCGGACGTCCGCCCTGCGCCGATCTATGCGGCGCCCACACTATTTGGGTGTTTTTTGTTGCAGTGCAACATTAGTGGGTCATTGTGGCGCGGATATGAATGGCATTCGGCACCTATGCAACGCCGCCAACTGGTGCGTTCATGAAAGCGTCACAGCGGCGGGTTAGACCGAAAACTCCGCCCCTCTATTGCGCGAATGTGACCAGTTCCATGGCGAACAAGACCTACAACGTGCTGTTCCTCTGCACCGGAAACTCGGCGCGCTCGATTCTAGCCGAATGCATCCTGAACCGGCTGGGCGGCGGTAAGTTTCATGGCCACAGCGCCGGAAGCCATCCCAAGGGCGAGGTGCACGCTTACGCGCTCGATATTCTTGAAGCGCAGAACCACGACGTCTCGACGCTTCGTTCCAAGAACTGGGAGGAGTTTGCGGTGGAGGGGGCGCCCGCGCTCGATTTCGTCTTCACCGTCTGCGACAACGCAGCCGGAGAGACCTGCCCGGTCTGGCCTGGTCAGCCGATCACGGCCCATTGGGGTCTGCCGGACCCGGCGGCGGTCGAGGGCAGCGAGGCCGAGAAGCGTTGCGCCTTTGCCGACACCGTGGGGATGCTGACCCAGCGCATCGATATCTTCTGCAATTTGCCGCTGGATGCCCTCGACGCCACGACCTTGCAGGCCCATCTCGAAGAGATCGGCGGACTAGAGGGCGCAACGCAAGCCGGCTAGCCGGACCGTTGTTGCTTGACCGCTGCAGGACCAGCAGCTAGGCGGGTGCCGCTTTTCGTTGCGGTCGAGGCCATGGAAACGGGTCCCCTAAAGCGCTATCGGGCGATGATTGAGCTGGGCGAGCTGGAGCTCGATCCGGCCCAACTGCTGGCGGCTGAAAAGCTGCAGCTGCTGGCCAACCGGCTCGCTCAATACGAGCCGCCGAGCCGCACCGATTTCTTTTCCTACTTTACGCGACAGCGCGGCGAAGTCCCCGAAGGGCTCTACATGTTCGGAGGTGTGGGGCGCGGCAAGACCATGATGATGGACCTGTTCTACGAGACCGTGCCTTTCGCGGCCAAGGCGCGGGTGCATTTCCACGAATTCATGGCCGACATTCATGAACGCATTGGGCAGGCGCGCAAATCCAATGACGGCGATCCGATCCCGCATGTAGCCGAGGCAATCGCGCAAGAGACCCAACTGCTCTGCTTCGACGAGCTTCACGTGACCGATATTGCCGACGCCATGATCCTGGGCCGGCTGTTTCAGGGCCTGTTCGATGGCCATGTGGTGATGGTGGCGACCTCGAATGCCGCACCCTGGGAGCTCTATCACAACGGCCTGAATCGGCCGCTCTTCGAGCCCTTCATCGAATTGGTGGAACAGCGCATGGAGGTTTTGGAGCTGGAGGCGGAAAAGGACTACCGGCTGGAAAAGCTGCAGGGCCGGGAGCTCTATTTCACGCCCAGCGGCAAAAAGGCCGATAAGGCGCTCGCCGAAGTTTGGCGGCGTCTTACGGGCCGCGACCACGGGCACGCCGACGAGCTGATCGTGAAGCGGCGCAAGATCCAGGTGCCCGAGGCCTGCTACGGCATCGCGCGCTTTGGGTTTGACGATCTCTGCGGAAAGCCCTTAGGCGCCGCCGATTACCTGCGGGTCGCCCACGCGTTTCACACGGTTCTGCTGTCGGACATTCCGGTGATGGGGCCCGAGCGGCGCAACGAGGCGCGGCGCTTCATAATCCTGATCGACACATTCTACGATCAAGGCGTGCGCCTCGTCGCCTCGGCGGACGCTGAGCCCGATCGGCTCTACGTCTCGGGCGACGGCGCCAAGCTCTTCGAGCGCACCGCCTCCAGGCTGCTGGAGATGCGCTCGGAAGCCTATTTGGCGGGCAAGGAGCCCCGCGCGGCTTAAGCCTTGGCCGCTGCTCCGGCAGATTTTCCGGCGGCGGAGGCCAGCATGATCGAGCTCCATCCCGCCATGATGAAATTGATGCCGACCAGCAGACCGATCGCCCAAAGCGCGGATCCCGGAAGGCCGGCCCAGAGCAGAATGCCAACAGCTATCGAGGCGATGCCGCTCACCAGCGCCCATCCCCATCCAGCTTCCGGCCTCATCTGGAATGAGAACACGGTGCGCACGATGCCTTCCACGAAGAACATGGCGGCCAGGAAAATCGTCAGCGCGACGACGCCGGCGATAGGATAAGCCAACAGGATCAGTCCGAAGACCGCCTGCAGCAGCCCGATGATAAGCTCCCAAACAAATCCGCCCCAGCCCTTGGCGCCGAACGCGTGAAATATATGGACGAGTCCGCCGATCACCAGAACGACCCCGATCAGGAGGGTGGCGGATACGGTCGAGATGAACGGAAATATGATGGCGCCGACACCGATGATCAGTAAAAGGACGCCCGCGGTGATGAACAATCCGCGGCTCTCCCGGACCGCTTGGGTGAAGTCAGCTTTCGAGCCTGCCATGACGCGTTCTCCTCGTATTTTTCCAAACTAAACTTGCGGCATTCGCTCCATGTTGTCGAGCGCGGCAGGCCCGCAAACGGCCCAATTTTCCCAAAAACGGCTCGATTTCGAGGTGAGGCGCACCCGCTTCGCCGATTGTGCCCTCGCAAGTGTCGGCCAGATGATCGGTGGTTCGAGGTGCAACCGAAGTGACCGGTGATCATCGGCTAAATGGAATTGGGGCTGGAGCGGGCGCCTTCCAGTTTGTGTGGATTGCTAGCTGGTTGACGGCAGCCAATGAGAATGTTGGCCTGCAGGCAGCTCTCCATGCGGCCCACCGGCCGCTGCTAGGTTTTGGGTTACGATTCACAATGACAGACGAACAAGCGGATCGGGCGTCGCAAATGGCTGAGAACCAAAACTGGTTGCGCACGGGCATGATCGGCATCTTTTTGCTGGCCATCACGGCTGTTTTCCTCGGCATGATTCGAGGCTTTCTCGAGGCCCTGTTCCTGGCCGCGGTCTTCAGCGCGATGGCGATGCCGCTCTACCGAACATTCCTTGTCTGGTTACGGGACCATCAGGCGATGGCCTCGGCTCTTACGATCATCCTGCTGACAATCGCGGTCCTTTTGCCAAGCCTCTTGCTCCTTGCGCTTATCGCCGGGCAGGCCGCCGATTTGGCAGCCAATGCCGGCCCATGGGCGCAGGGGGCTGTCGAATTCCTGAGCGATTTCCGGCTCAAACTGCCCGAGTGGTTTCCGTTTCGCGAAAAACTGCAGGGCGCAGGCCCGCAAATCGCGTCCAAGATCGCAGGCTTCGCCGGACAAATCGGTCAGTTTCTCGTGGGCTCTGTCGCCGCCGCCACACAGGGCACGGCGCGATTTTTTCTGCAGCTTTTCGTCCTGCTCTACGCCATGTTCTATTTCCTGATGGACGGACCAGCAATCGTCGAGAAGCTGATGAGAATGACGACGCTGGGAATAGATTTGCAGAGGCAAATCCTAAGCCGGGGATTTGTCGTTGCCCGCGCCACCATAAGGGGGTCGCTGGTGATCGGCGCGATCCAGGGCCTGCTTGGCGGCCTCGGCTTCTGGATCTTTGGTATCCCGAATTTCGTGCTGTGGGGTGCGGTGATGGCCGTATCCTCGCTGATTCCAGGCATTGGCACGGCACTCGTCTGGATTCCGGCCGCGATTTACCTGTTTGCAATAGGCTCGTCGCTGCCCGCCCTGGGGTTGCTGGCCTGGTCGGCGGTGTTAGTCGGCGCGATAGATAACGTTCTGCGCCCGACGCTGGTGGGTGGCGAGGCGAAGATGCCAGATCTTGTGATCCTGGTGAGCACGTTTGGCGGGCTCGCGACATTCGGTGCGACCGGGCTGATCTTGGGACCGGTGCTAGCCGCGGTTTTCTTTACGGCCTGGGAGGTATTCGCGGCCGCCAACCAGCCCGCGACAAAAGCAGGCGCCGAGTAGTGGGACAACCGCATTCAAGGAAGGAGTGCATCATGTCACTGGAAGACAACAAGGCCATGGCTCGGCGCGCCAACGCCATTTGGGCCAGCGGCAATTCGGACAAATTCGGGGACATCTTCACGGATGGTTATTTGAACCACCAAGAACCGGACGCCGCTGGTGGTGTCTCGGTCAAGAACCTCGAGGTCTACAAGGGGCTGTTGGCAAAATATCACTCCACCTTCACGGATTCGCGCAACGAAGTGCTGATGCAGATCGCAGAGGGCGATTGGGTCGCCACCAGATGGCGATTCAGGGCCACCCAGTCCGACGAATACATGGGCGCTCAACCGACCGGAAAAGAGGTGACATGGACGGGCATCCAGATCGACCGGCTGGAGAACGGCAAGATCGCCGAAAGCTGGGACGATTGGGACAAGTACAATTTGTTCGCCCAAATCGGCTTAGTGAAGTAGCCGCAGGCGAGCCCCGCCCCTAGGTCTCGGACCAGACCGCCAGCTCGTAGCCGTCGGGGTCGGTGAAGTGGAACCGGCGCCCGCCCGGAAACTCGAATATCGGCTTCACGATCTTGCCCCCGGCGGCTTCGACCGACGCCTGGACGTCCGCGAGATCGTCGCCATAGAGGATAACCAGCGGTCCACCGGTGGTGACCGGCAAGGTCGCGTCGAAACCACCCTTCATGTGTCCGTCCGAGAATTCGCAGTAATCCGGGCCGTAGTCGGTGAAACTCCAGCCGAATGCTTCTCCGTAGAATGCCTTTGACCGGCCGATGTCGGCCACGCCGAGCTCGATATAGTCGATGCGGCGGTCTTCGTGGGGCTTGGTCATGGCTGTTGTCTCCTCCGGCGCCAGAATAGGAGCGTGGATTGTCAATTCGACCAGATCACGGCGGCACGGCTGAAGCAGTTGAGGACGGCTCAAAAAGCAAGCCTCCTCCGTAGGTGGAGATCAAAATGAACTTGAAACCTATACGGGATATAAAATATAGTTATTCTCTCTTGGGTTGAAATGGGCTGGGCTTACCGATGAGAACACCGACAAGGCTGACCAGGCACAATGCCGACTCTTGGGCCGAAGTGCTGCGCCAAGAAATTCCGAAGCTTCCACTTGATCAGGCGCGATCGCACATAGCCGGCGCCCTGAAGGAGGTGGCGGATCTTGCCCGGCATCAAGAGCGCGAACTATGCTCTGAGATGATCAAGGACGTGATCCTGATGTTGGTCGACAGGTATCTCGACATCTCTTCGCCCTATGGCCGGCAGGACCTGGCCGAGGCCATGCTCGAGCTGAAAGCAAAGGTTGATGGGCGGGGAGACTGATCCTGCAGAGCCCGTCAATTGCCAGCGCTGAGCGCCTTAGCAAGGCTCAGAACCAGCGGCGAACCCTGGCGCGGTACGCGGCATATTCCTCACCGAAGGTGGCGGCGAGATAACGCTCTTCAGGGCGGATCAGGATGACGTCGGTGGCGACCACGATCGGCGCCAGCATGATCAGCAGCCACGGCCAGTTGGTCGCCAATCCCAGCCCGGCGAGACCGAGGAGACCGCCCAAATAGACCGGATTACGGGAATAGGCATAAACCCCTTGGGAGATCAGAGCCGTCGTCGGGATTCCGGGCGCGGAAGGCTGCCCGGCGTCCTTTAGGGTCCGCTGGGCCAGCACAATGAAGGTGGCGCCCGCGATCACCAGAACCGCGCCGATCCCATAGCGGTAGAGGACAGGCACCAGACCGTCCAACGATATCGGCCACGGGTATTCCAGGACGACCGCCGCCGCCACGCCGACAAGCCAAATCGCCTCGGAGGTGGCCCAGGGGCTGGTATGGGCAGACTGCGGATCGTTGCTCATTGAAGAAGTTTCCCGTCGCGGTTCCGCTGGAGTTCGATGATCCGGATTCCAAATGTCCAATCCCGATTGCAAGATGGGGTCTGGATCGCGCGAATTGAATGTGCGGGCATCTTCGCCCCTAGAGATTGCGCCCCGAACGGACTAACGTTTTAGGCGACACGCAAACCAAGGTGAGGCCCTTGGGCGTTTCCAATCACAGCAGGTCTGCTGGGAGCGCGCCTTCAGCGATCCTACTCAAAAGCGCTGAAGCCGCTATTGGTCCTTGAGCGGCTCGCGCCAGGTGAATGGGTCCGGCCCGCGAAGATCGAAGGCGATGCGCTTGGCCGAGCGCCCCGACCAATCCCAGTTTCGGCCGAAGGCGCCCTTCACCACGTTCTTAAGAGCATGGCCTAGGGTGATGAAGCCCGGGACGACTTCGGGCCGCGGCGCATTGTAGATCCGGCAAGTGTCGCCTTCGGGCACCATATATTTGCGGTAGGGGCCGCCCAGACCCTCGACCAGGCCCGGCACCTCCACCCGCCAGGTTTCGTCCTCGCAAACAACGGTCATGGGTACGAATTCGACGCCGTCGAGGCGAATCGTCAGCTCGCGCCAGGCCGCAAATGTGCCGCCGGCCTCGCCGGTGAAGATTGTCGCCAGCGCCTGGCGCTGGTCGGGATCCGCGCGCTCATCGATCAGGAAGCCGAACTCCCGGTTCTTTTCGAGCACATTGCCCTCAAAATGATTCAGAAGGACTACGGCGAGATCGCCGCCGAGCTGCACTTCGCCATAGTGTCCCTCGTGGATCAGCCAGGTGAGCACGCCCTCGCAAAACCCGTGTGTGGGATCGGATCCGAAAACGCAGGGACAGCCGATCGCGCAATTGCAGAGATCCCACCACTCACCCGCAATGCGCCACTGAACATCGTCGCCCGTTGCTGGGGGAACCTCGGCCATGACGCAAATGATGCCACGGTTCCATGGACCCCCGCCAGCGCCATTTGGTCGGGGTAGGAACCCGCATTGGCCCCGGATCACGATTACTCACGACTTCGCTATGGCCCCTAGGACGTGCGCGTCCCATTTCTTAATCTTGTGTGGAACATCGTGCCAATTGCATTCCCTAAAAGGAGCAACCTACCCATGCTTTCCAAGCAATTCGTGCTCACTGGCGCCTTTCTCGCCATGCTCACAGGCTCAGCATTTGCCGGGCCGCAATTCGTCGACGAAAGCGGATTTGCTGCGAGCGGATTCGACGTGGTCGAATATCGGAATCTGAAACAGGTCCCAGTCGGTCAACCGCAGCCGCAGGCCGTTCCGGGCAAGCAAAACATTGTGGCGGACTACAATGGCGCCAAGTGGGCCTTCGCGAACGAGGCCAACCGCGATCTCTTTTCGAAAGACCCTGCCAAATATGCGCCCGTCTTTGATGGCCATTGCGCCTATGGCGTCTCCGTGGGCGGCAAGGTGCAGGCGAATCCTCACCTCTGGCGTATCGTCGATGATAAGCTCTATCTCAACATCACAAGAAATGTCGTCGGGGACTGGGAAGAGGACATTACTGGCAATATAAGCAAGGCGAATTCAAATTGGACGGGCCTCGAGGCGAAGCAGCAGGCAACCGGCAACGCCCCGGAGTTCGATAGTTCGGGTGCGCCGGTTGGCCAACGCTAGAACTTAGCGGCCACAGCCCAGAAAAACGGTCCTTCACCGGGGGCGATAGTCCGGGCGGCCCAGGATTTTGGAGAACTGTATGGAGATTGATTTCTCATCACTGTCCCGGAGCCGGCTCTTGGATATGTCGCGGGCCGGCGACCAAGTGCTGGAATCCTTCAGGGTTCTGGGCAAGGGGGGCGCCAACGTGGTGGGCCAGGTCCTGAAGGGGGAGGAGACGTTCTACGAGATGGATCACTATCCACCCGGCGACGTCTACGATGACGAAAGCCATGGGCAGTACTACTACCACGCCCATCGGCCCGACGCGCAGGAGCACGGTCACTTCCATACCTTCCTGCGCGCCAAGGCAATCCCAGCAGAAATCGCGCCTTATCCCGTCTCATGCGAGGCGGAGAGGCCGACCGGAGACGATGCGATTTGTCATCTGGTCGCGATCTCCATGGATCGGGAGGGACTGCCGACCGGCCTGTTCGCGACAAACCGTTGGGTCACCGATGAGACATTCTACTTAGCCGATGACGTGATTGCCCTGCTGGACCGCTTCTCCATCGATCACGTTCATCCCTGCCTTGCCACCAACCAGTGGCTGACGGCAATGGTCCGGCTATTTCGTCCGCAGATCGAGGAGCTTCTGCGCGCACGCGACGCCAAAATACTCGGCCTTGAAAAGGCAAATCCCGAAGCAGACGTGTTCGAGGAACGCGACGTCGAGGTTGCGTCGTCGGTGGCAATCGATATTGACGACCAGATCGAACAGGTCGACCGGGCGCTCGCGGCACTACGCGAGAAGAAGCGGGCATGACAGACTGGGGCAGCCAATTGAGTGCGCGAGATTGAGGGCTTGCAGATGAATCGGGGCAACGCTCCAAAAAATTGACAATTATGTGAGTTCCACTGGCCCAAGTTTTTCTACAAACTGCGTCACCATCGAACCCGAAAAGGATTAAGGCATGAGAATAAAGTCTAGAGATCTGTTGCGTGCAGCCGCCGCTTTGCCGATTGCCGTTGGCGTTGCGGCCATTACCCCGGCCTATGCGGCTTGCAACCCCTGCAAGGGCGCGACGAAAGCGGCTGCGTGTAATCCCTGCGCGGCCAAGAAAGCTGCCTGCAACCCGTGCAATCCTTGTGCGGCCAAGAAAGCTGCCTGCAGTCCCTGCAATCCTTGCGCGGCCAAGAAAGCTGCCTGCAGTCCCTGCAAGCCTAAGTAACAAACCAACTGCAACGAGGCCGATCGGCCTTGTTGAGGCGCACGAATTGACAACCCAGAAAGCCGGACCTTTGGTCCGGCTTTCGTTGCATTGGGCGCATCATTCCGCGTTGCGATGGCCAGCCCACTAAAGTAATTTTTTTGAGCCGGATCAGGCTTTTACTTGCACGGCACGGTGAAGATCTCCTGGGGCTCCTCGACGCCTGAGAGATCGTGCTTGCCGAGCGACTGGAGCTCGCAATCGACGCTGGCCGCAAAGCGCGAGGAGATCAGCACCGGTTGGCCAAGCGCCTTGCACAATCCCTCGATGCGCGAGGCTTCGTTCACCGCGGGCCCGATTACGGTGAAATCCAGCCGCTTCTCGGTTCCGATATTGCCATAGGTAATGTTGCCGCGATGCAGCGCCACGCCGAAGCCGAGCTCGGGCTCGCCGGTCTTCTTGCGCTCCTTATTCACCCGGGCCATCCGTTCGAAGGCGTCGCCCACCGCGGTGAGCGCCGTCATGCAGGCGGCGGGCCGGGCTTCCTGGATGTCCTCGATGGGGAAGATGGCGAGCACGGCATCGCCAATGAATTTGAGGACCTCGCCGCCATGCTCGATGACCGCGCCCGCGACGCAGTCGAAATACTGATTGAGGGCGGCGAGATAGATATCGCGCGGCATCGAGGCCGCCAGCGCGGTCGAGTTCCGCAGATCGGAAAACCAGATCACGGCGTGCAGGTTTTCGCCGTCGCCCCTTCGCACCAATCCATCCATGACGCGCTGACCCGCATCGGTGCCGATATAGGTCTGCAATAGGCTGAGCGCGGAGACCCGCTGGGCGTAGGCCTCCAGCATCCGGCTCAGATTGGGCAGTACCTCGAAGATCTGGCCGAGATGCTCGGTCGAAAAGCCGCCCGGCGCATCGGAGACCAGCATCAGAATGTTGATCTGGCCGTCGGAAAAGCGCAGCGGCATGGCGACATAGTCGGTGGCGCCCTGGTCGCGCAAATCCTTCAGCACCGGAAAGTCCAATCTCGGATCATCGCCCTCGAGCGTTCGGCGCACACCGCCCTCGCCGTTCAGGATGTAGACGATCGGGCTGTCGACGAAGCGCGGCTCCTGCATCGCCTGGTGCGAGGTCTTGAATTCGGTGATGCCCTCGGTGTCGCGCCGCCAGGTGAAGAGGCTGGCGAATAGCTGGGGATTGAGGGTTCGGATAAACAGCCGGAACCGCCACAGCGGTAGGCCCGCCTCAAGAAATGCGTCCGTCATGCTGGCCACGAATTCCTTTTGGGTTTTGGCCTTCCAGGCCTCGTCCATCAGCCAGTTTATGAGGGGATTGGGCTGGGCGGGCGTCAAGTCCCGGGGCTGCTGGGTGATGTCCTCGCCGTCGGCGTGCCATGCATCGACCGCGTTCCAATCGAAGGCAATGTAGTCGCGCAAGTGGGACGCCTCGTCGAACGGGTCTTCATAGGCCCATGCGGCGTTCGGAACCGTCTCATCGCCTGCTTGAATCGACCAATAGGAGGCGTTGCCCTTGAAGGGGCAGTTGGTGCGGTGATCGGTGCGCTCCAGCAGCTCCATCGCCACGTCGTCTTTGGGAAAGTAATAGACCGGCGGCAGCCGCGTCTCGTGCATCACCAGGCAGCGGTCGCTCTCGGCGATGGTCTCACCGTTGCTCACCACGCGAATCCGCTCGCTCACCGGGTCGGTGCTGACCCGATAGCCGTGATGGGAGTCTTGTGGGGCTTCCTGCTGCATAGGGTTTTCGATTGCTTGGCCGCGACGCCGGCTGGCGGGCTCGCCCAGTGAAAATGGGCCTTAGCCTGGACCCAAGTCAACCTGCGCTCTACGGAGCCCTCCGGGCGCCGTTACGCGGCGGCCACAATTGCCCGCGAAACTGGGGGAATCAGAGGTTCCGCGTTGTTAGATGCGGGCTGGCGCAGCAAACGTTACACGAGGTCCGGCATGGGTGGCACAATCATTCCCACGATGCGTTACCGGGATGCCCCGGCAATGATCGACTGGCTCTGCGACGCCTTCGGCTTCGAGCGTCATCTGGTGGTCGAGGACGGCAATGGCGGCATCGCGCACGCCCAACTCGTGTGTGGGGACGCCATGATCATGCTGGGGTCCCACAAGGAAGACGACTTCGGCAAGCTGATGGCGCTGCCCAGTGAGATCGGCAATCGCGAGACCCAGTGTCCCTACATGGTGGTCGACGACGCCGATGCCCATCACACCCGCGCGATTGCGGCGGGCGCGAAGATCATCATGGCGCCCGAAGACCAGGACTATGGCGGGCGGCTCTATTCCTGCCGCGATCCAGAAGGCCATATCTGGAACTTCGGCAGCTACGACCCCTGGGCGCGCAATTAGTTAGTTCGCTCTATTTTTGGCCCCCGGCCCCGCCCGCGATTCCAGCGAGCGGACTTTTCGATGAGCCCCGCCCCAAGGGCGGGAGCGAGTGCCGGGCCAGTCGGCGGTTTGACTGTGGCCCATTGGTCACTCTTTGCTCAAAAATGCGGCAGCGAGGACTGTTTTCGTTATCGATTGGACGCAGCTCTGTTGCATTATGGTCCCAACAATAAACTACAGCGTGTACTGCGTTCTTAGGGGGAACTATCATGACCGATCTTCGCGATTCGACACCGAACATCCTGGAGTCCAATCAGGCCCGCCGGCCGTCGTTGGCCAAAACAACTGCGCAACTGTTGCTGGCAACGGCGATCGGCGGCATCGCCTTTGTGGCTGCCGCGCCAGAACCCGCGCGGGCGCAGTTCGTTTGCGAAAGGTTTAACGGAACCGACGGTGGCGCCAATGCGGGAGGCGGGGGGAACAATTTCGCCTGCGGCATCGGTGCCAATTCGAACGGCGCCTTCAGCGGCAACAGCGCGACCGGCAACAACGCCCTGGCTACTGGCAACGGCACTGGTTCCGATCCCCAAGACGATTTTCAAGTCTTCAATACCGCAACCGGCCAAGGCGCCAGAGCCGACGGCAACGGCACCACCGCTGACACCGGCAACACCGCGACCGGCTCCCAATCCGACGCCAACGGCAACAATAGCCGGAACACGGCTACTGGCCACCTCGCCCGCGCTGACGGCAACAATGCCAACAACACCGCAACCGGCACCGGCTCTGACGCCGGCGGCGCTGGCGGCAACAACAGCGCCTTCGGCCAGCAAGCCGACGCTGGAAGCAGCGACCTAGGCCCCAGCTCCAACTCGGCGTTCGGCAGTCTGGCCGACGCCAGCGGCGACGAAAGCAGGAACAGCGCCTTCGGCGTTGAAGCAAATGCCAATGGCGGCGGCGGCAGCAATAGCGCCTTTGGCGATAACGCCAACGCCAGAGGCTTCTTCGGCAACAACACCGCGGTCGGCGTCTCGGCGAACGCCAGCAGTGGCGCCGGAGCCGCTACCAGCTCCAACACGGCCGTCGGAGATAGCGCTAACGCCAGCGGCGAGGACAGCGAAAACGTCGCGACGGGCACGACCGCCAACGCCAGCGGCGAATTCGCGCGCAACGTGGCGAGTGGTTCGGGCGCCAACGCCAGCGGCAGCGGCGCAAATGCGACTCCCGAAAATCTCAGCGCCAATGTCGCGACCGGCTTCAACGCCAACGCCAGCGGCAGTACGGCCGCTGCGCCAACCTTCA
>Ga0315336_1003655_pt1 | contig 19976 bp, 17 predicted proteins | sample ASW5metaG_FD_204512 | JGI IMG/M metagenome (GOLD analysis project Ga0315336, IMG submission 204512) | Ammonia-oxidizing marine archaeal communities from Monterey Bay, California, United States - ASW #5 | ecosystem: Environmental > Aquatic > Marine > Intertidal zone | place: USA: California... | reverse complement strand
AAGGACACTATCTTTACTTTTCGGCCAAAAGGACTAGTAGGACCATTGTACAAAATTAAATTATTACTCATACTATTACAATTTACAAACAAGAGAAAAAATATTTATAACAATATAAGATAAAATTTCCTCTTTCAATTCTTCATAGTTTATCTCTTTTGGGTTTATAAAAATTATTGCTGTATCAACTAAGTCTTTTGAGTCTGTAATTGAAATTCCAATTTCATGCGAGAGATCGGTTATCAATTTTATATATGATATTTTTTCTGAAATTGATTTTTTGTAGATAAAATTTTTCATTTAATCAATTATTATTGCTATTGTTCCTGGATCAATTCCTTCTTGATCATTAACGATGTTAACTTTTGTTACTGTACCATCAATGGGTGAATCATGATTAACTTCCGTCTTCATTACTTCCATTATGAATAACGTATCACCTATTTTTACAATATCTCCCTCCTTGACCAAAACTTTCCAAATATTGCCTGGGACTGTTGTCGTGATTTCTGTTGCCATAACTTTATTTTCCTTAGCTAATTAATTATAAATTAAAAAAAACGTACTTTCATTTTTTTTAATCCTTTTTTTTCTGCAATCTTATTTCTAATTTTTTCTTTTTCTTTTTCTTTTTCAAAATCTTTTATTTTAATGTGATTTATTTTGTTAGTTTGTGATTTTTTATCGGTACTTCCATTTATATTTAAAGTTTCGAAACTGCTTGTACTGCATATATTGTTTTGTTTGCTTCTTAATTCCTGAGCATTTTCGACTGAAACTTCAATAAATTTTAAACTATCCCCAGGTTTTGCTTGCCCAAGTTTCCATAAAGAAGCTGAAGGAACGGTATAAGGATTAATAAATCCTCCCATACTTGGACCGTCATTTACTAAAATTATTGGTGTTTGGCCCGCTAGGTTTATAGCCCCTACCGGATATCCTTGATCGATTATATTGGAAGGATCGGAACCGTGTTCAATTCCTTTTTGTGTTGCTTTCTCACTAAAAGACCATTTCGGACCGTCCAATCTGTAACCAGTCCGATCACTTTTGGCTTGAAGTTTCCATTCAGAATCCAAAAACATCTTATGGCCTTTTTCATCAATCCAGTCATCGTTAGGACCCCTAACTACCTCAATAGACCATTTCTTGTCAGAGGATATAATAGGCAAGGAACTTTTCTTAATTTTATTTCCAGCTTTGGCGTTAGATTTTCCTAACGGAATAGTTTGTCCCTCTTGAATGGCTTTTCCATTTATTCCGCCAACGCCAGCTTTGTGAAAAGTTGATCTTGAGCCCAACCATGGTTCACTCATAATACCCCCTGAAAAGGCTATGTAAGATCTTGCTCCAATAGTTGCAAATTCCATTTCCAAGACTTGGCCTGTTTTAACTTGAATGCTTTCCCACAAAGGGATTATGTTGCCATCCAATTTAGGAGACATGTTAGCTCCCGTGATCGCAATAACCCTATTGCTTTTGAATTTAAGGGAAGGGCCCATGAATTGACACTCTAAAGCGGCTGCTTCGGAACCATTTTCAACTAAAATATTAGCGAGTCTAAAGGACCAGCTATCCATTGGACCGGAAGGGGGAAAACCCTGATTTAAACATCCAATTCTACCAGGATAATCTTGAATTGATGTTTCCAAACCCTTTTTAATTACTTCTACCACTATGCTAAAACCTTTTGTTTTTATCTAATTCGGATAACCAAGCCTTATACTTTTTGACTGAAAATTTTTGATGATCGATAATACTATTGTAATCAAAAGTTTTATTTTCAATTTTATTAGCAACGAGATCAAATTCCTCATAATCAGTTGGAATAAATTTTACTCTATCACCAGGTTTAAAAAGACAGATACTATTTTCAAAAACAGAAAAACTTTTTTTTGTGTCCCAAATTGGCACTGGAGTAATCCCAAATATTTGATATCCGCCGGGTAAAGCTTCCGGATATATGGCTGTTGAGGCGCCCCCCATTCCAACAGTTCCTTTTGGTGTCCAAGTTCTGGGAGGATTGTATTTGGGAGCTGTTAGCAAGCATCTGGGATCAAGAGGCATCATAAAAGGAAGTCCAGGCCAAAAACCTAAAGAAGAAACCCAATATTCAGTCCCTGAATGCACCCGAACGAAATGTTCAGTGTCTTCTAAATTGTTTAATTCGGTAATAAATTCGGGGTCAGGTTTCTTTTTTGCAATTTTATTAATATAATCATCAACGCACTCTTTTGTCCATTTATCTAAGTATACTGTTGGGAAAGAAAATACCCTGCTATTAATCTCTATTTCATCAGTTGGTCCAAGAGATTTTATGAGGGATGATACTTCATTTTTTAGATCATTAAATTTAATCTCATCAGGATTATAGTGCACTAGCATTGAAGCAAAGCATGGGGCTGTTTCGTATACACCCTTAACTTTTTTATTTTTTATAGCTTGAGCTAAATTTTGAGCTTTAAAATTAATTTCCAGATCCATTACATTCCCAAATTCAATCAGCATATATTTATCGCCCCCAGGTAAAAATTTTGGATTTTCATATATTTTTCCAGGAACATTTTTAATTTTAATTTTTGGTTTTTTTTGCTCGTTTTCATTAATAACAACTAGAGGAGTCTTATTATTTTTTTCTTGCCTTAATTTTTTTGTAGCTTCTTCATTAACTTTAAGTGATCCTATACCGCCTTTTTTTTGCAAAATTAAATTCAAATTATTTTCAATAAATTTTGTGTTGTAGGTTGCGTTAACAAAGTATTCATTTTGTAAAACTTTTAACAAAAACGACTGATTTGTATGAATGCCTTCAATTTTGATCTTTGTTAAAAAGTCTATCATTTTTTCAATACTTTTCTTCCTGCTTTCTTCTTTTGCAATAATTTTTGCAATCATTGGGTCATAATAAAAAGTTATTTCATCGCCTTCATCCACCCCTATATCCAATCTTATATTTTTTGAAATTTCTGGAATTCTTAATTTTGTAATTTTTCCTGGAGAAGGAAGAAAGTTTTTTGAAGGATCTTCAGCATACAATCGACACTCAATTGCATGTCCAGACCTATTAACATCATCTTGGCGGGCTTTATAGCCATTCATTTTTAAGGCAAATTTTATTTGCATTTCCACTAAATCCAAATTGGTGATAACTTCAGTAACAGGATGTTCAACTTGGATACGAGTGTTCATTTCCAAAAAATAAAATTTTTTCTCATCAATGTCATAAATAAACTCTACAGTTCCAGCTCCCTCATAATGTTGATTAGTCGCGAAATTCACGGCACATTCTGACATTTCTTGAATAATTGAATTTTCGATACCTGGGGCTGGACTTTCTTCTATAATTTTTTGGAACCGCCTCTGTATTGAGCAATCTCTTTCGTAACAATGGATCGCCCCCTTCTCTCCAAATCCGAATACCTGGATTTCGATATGTCTCGCATTTGCTATAAACTTTTCTAAAAAAACATCATTATTTCCAAAAGCTTTTTCGGCTAAATTCTTCGTCTTTTCAATGGCTTCCAGCAATTGATCAAAGTTATTTGCAATCTGCATTCCAATACCACCACCGCCAGCACTTGCTTTAACTAAAATTGGATACCCTATGTCACTGCATTTTTTTTCTAAATTATTATCAATTATTTCATTATTGCTTAACCCTGGACAAATTGGGAGATTACTTTTCACGGCAAGCTTCCTTGCAATATCTTTGTTGCCCATTGAGATTATTGTCTCTGGTGTCGGGCCTATCCAGGTCATTCCTGAATCCATTATTTTTTTTGCGAATTGGTTATTTTCAGCAAGAAAACCGTACCCAGGATGAATGGCATCCGCTTTTGTTTCTAAAGCAGCATCCAATATTTTTTCTACAGAAAGGTAACTTCCTTGGGCTTTTGCTGGACCAATATAAATTGCTTCATTGGCTAAACGAACATGTTTGCTATTTTTATCAGCTTCGGAGTAAACTGCAATAGAATGCATGTTTAGTTTTTTGCAACACTCTATAATTCTGCATGCAATTTCGCCTCGATTGGCAATTAATATTCTTTTCATTTAATTCGTTACTTAATTAAAACCTTACTTAATTACTTTATTTAAATTCTGAATAATTTCAATTGCATTTGGAGTATCGGAATGAACACAAATAGTATCACAGCCCACAACAGTATCAGTGCCGCCCGTGTTCTTAACTTTTTTTTCTGAAATGGCTCTTATGCACCTTTCTACTGCCAGCTGGGTATCGTAAGCTTTATTTTTTCCTTTAGAGATAATCAATTTACCATCTGGATCGTAATCCAAGTCAGCATAGAATTCTGCAATAAAGTCAAGCCCCCTCTCTTTGTATACTTTTTCGTGACAAGTATTTACCATTCCAAAAATACTTACATTGAAAACCGCAACAGCATCCGCGATTGCATGGGCGACCTCTTCATCTTTTGAGGCCATGCCGTACAAAGCGCCGTGGGGCTTTATATGGTTAAGAGGAATATTTAATTCGTCCAAGAATGATTTAAGAGCGCCAACTTGGTACATAATTAAATTTTTTAATTCATGCCTTTGTAATTTCATTTCCCTTCTCCCAAAACCCTGCAAGTCAGGCAAAGAGGGATGCGCTCCAACCTTTACGTTATTTTTTTTTGCCAAGTCCACAGTTTTTCTAATGTGATTTGGATCAGAAGCATGAAAACCACAGGCAACATTTGCAATATCTATTAAAGGCATGATTTCTTCATCATTACCTGCAGAATAAATACCAAAACTTTCTCCCATGTCACAATTAATCAAAACCATATAGTTCTCCACAAACACCAAAATATTAAAAACTCAATTAAACCTTGGTATATTAAATAAAATATTAACTTATGAACACAATGTATCAACAATTTTGTTTCTAACTTTGCAACATAAGTTGTTAAAACTTCTCAATATTAGAGTACACTTTGTGTATTATTAATTAATAATGACGAGGAGGAATTATGATTAAACTTAAGTTAGTCTTTGCATTTTTCATAACTCTTTTTATAGGTAGTGCTTCCTCAGTTATAGCACAAGACTTATGTGAAGAGTGTTTAGAGAATGTGCCTCAAGACATGGTAGACTATGTTTATAACATGGACTATATGGATAAGGATCAGCCTTTGGGACCAGCAGTCATGAAAGATTGGAAAAGTCCTAGTAAGCCACCTTGGACAATTGGTTATGCAAGCACTTATGCCGGCAACACTTGGCGTAAAGGAGCAATGGAGCGTTTGATGGAAGTTGTGCTTCCTAAATGGAGAGCACTTGGTATGGTTGATGATATTCTAATTACACAATCTAATTTGGATGATTCTCTGCAGATCCAGCAAATGAGACAGATGATTGATGGAGGTGTAGTTGATGCTATTATTATCTGCTGTTCAAACCTAACAGCGCTTAACAAAACAATTGAATATGGTTGGAGCAAAGGTATTCCGACACTTTCTTTTACAGGTTTCACAACTTCGCCAGTTTCAATCAATACATCAGTTAACTATCGTCTAGTTGGTGTTTATATTGGTACATGGCTGGCTGAACTAATTGGTGAAAAAGGAAATGTAGTAGTCATGGACGGAATTCCTGGCTATTCAGCATCTGACCAACAGAGCGATGGAATGCTAGCTGGTCTAGCAATGTATCCTGACATAACAGTTGTTGGACATTTAGCTCATAACTGGACATCGCAAGTTGCACAGAAAGAACTATCAACATGGCTTGCATCTCACCCTGAACAACTTGACGGCATTGCTGTTCAATCTTCAGGAGAGACTGGAACTTTGCAGGCGTTGCTTCAGTCTGGACGTGATCCAATTCCACCAATTGCATTAGGTGGAGAACTTGGTGCATTATGTTATTGGAGACAAAATCCTGATTATATTGATGAAGCAATTTATGCATGGCCTCCGGGCGATGAAATTCAATTGGGTTTTGAGGTTATGATGCGTACACTTCAAGGTCAGGGACCAAAGATTCAATCTATATTAGTTGGTCCTGCAACAAAGAGTTTTGATGAAATCGCAGAAGTTTTAGGTGAAGATTGTGATAGAAACTCTACGGGTTGGGATAATCCTGGAATAGAAAACTGGGCACCTACATCTTATGTAGATGCTTTCTTTGAAAGACCAGCTGATCCTACAAAATATGATCCTAGCTCACATTAATCCTTCAGACGGATTAATTAATGAGTGAAAGGGAAAATATAATTGATAACACCTCTGAAAATGAGGTGTTATCAAATACAAAACAGTCTCTTGTTGGCGATATATACGTCCAAGATGTTCACAAATCATTTGGTGTTACCAAAGCATTAGACGGAGTGAATTTTAGTGCAAATTTTGGTGAGATTCATGCCATTGTTGGCCCGAATGGTTGTGGAAAAAGCACTCTTGCCAAAGTGCTTTCAGGAGTCTTGCCAATTGATAAAGGCAAAGTTTCTATTATGGGTCACTTTCCTACTTCGCCAGTGATGGCACGTGATTTAGGGATTGCAACCGTTTTCCAGGAAGTAATGATAGCCGATGAAGCTTCTGTTGTAGACAACTTGTTTATCGGTTCTGATGATTTTTGGTACAAAAGTTTAACACATAGAGAAAAGGTTAAAAAAGCTGAAGAGCTAATGAAGGATCTCTTAGGGGAATATATAGATCCAAATACGCTAGCAATTAATTTGTCTCTACCAATTAAAGCTTGGATTACAATTGGAAGAGCATTTTTGCGAGAGAACACAAAAGTGTTAATTCTTGATGAGTCCTCGGCAGCCCTTGATTTTGATTCAACAGAAAGATTGTTTAAAAAAATGAGAGAATTTCGTGATAGTGGCATGGCTGTATTTATTGTTACTCATCGAATAGCAGAATTAATACGTATTAGCGATAAAGCAACAGTCATGAGAGATGGCGTTGATGTCGGTGTTTTGGACAAAAAAGATCTTAATGAAAAAAATTTATTAAGTTTGATGACAGGAAAAGTTGAATCTGGAGAAAAGTCTAAAGATGTTGCTGTACAGACAAAGAGTGATAAGGTTGTAATAAGAGCTAAAGATCTAGTTGTTTGGTCAGAAAGTGCGCCTGTAAATTTAGAATTACGTAGAGGAGAAATTTTAGGTGTTACAGGATTGGATGGCAATGGTCATGATGATTTTGTTAAAATTTTAGCAGGTGTTCAAGAATCTCATGGGGGAACAACTGAAGTCTTAAATGTTAATGACAAATTTGTAAAATATAACACCTTGATGGAAGCAAAGGAACTGGGAATTTCTTTTGTATCAGGGGATCGAAAAAAAGAAGGAATACTTCCTAATCTAAGTATTTACGAGAATATGGTGATACCTCTTTACCGTACAACAAGCAGGGCTGGTTTTTTAGGATTTATTAATTGGTTGGAGTTAAACGGTGTGTATGAATGGGAATTGGATAGATTAAATATAAAAACCGGTTTGAAATCTGATTTGATTACTTCACTGAGCGGAGGTAATCAGCAAAAGGTTATGATAGCAAGGTCTTTTGGTCAACATCCAAAAATACTGATTCTCAATGATCCAGCAAGAGGTATTGATGTCAACACAAAAACGGATTTGTATCATCACCTTAGAAAATATGTTGAAGAAGGTAATTCAGTTGTTTTTTTATCGAGCGAACTAGAAGAGTTTATCGGACTTTGTCCAAAAGTAATCGTGTTTAGACACGGGTCTGTATTTGATATTTTCGAAAATGAAAAAGTTAATGCTGATACTTTGCTTCAAGGAATGTTTGGTCAAACCCAAGGCATAGCCTCAACTAGTTACAGCAAATCAAAAAATACAAGCATTTCAGAAAAAGTAAATGACACCAATACTAATTTAAAAAATGTAAATGCCTCGGATAAAAAAATTATCAAAATTGTAGATTTTAATAAAGAAAAAAAATTGAGAGACGAAGGAATGCAAAAGAAAATAAAAGTAAAATATTTTTAAGATATGATTGAACATAGAAAAAAAAACTAAATGAAAAAACAAAATAGTAATCTTATTCAAAATTATACTGACAGTGATTTACAGTCTTTTGCAATATTGGGAAATTTTGACAACTACAAAATTGATTCAATTGAAACAAAAAATATACAACATGTTTACCAATCTGTTGACTATACTCTCTTTGACAATCAGCAATTTAAGAAACTTATGAATTTTAATAAAAATATTAAAACCTCCTCAAAAGAATATTCTATTGATGATTTTTCAAATAATGACGATTTGACTGACAAAAGAACACACAAGGAAGATGTTCCTTTTTACAGTGAAACAGACATGCTAAATTTTAAAAACTTGAAACAATTCCCACTCAGCAGCAGTTCGGATTTTTTTAAATATACAAACAAAAAAGAAGATTCAGCAGTCACAAAATTTAATTATACTGTTAGTGATTTAGGAGCGTTTGATCGTATTGTTGAATCGAAAGAAGACATCACAAATAATAAAACCGCAGCAAAGAATGCTGATGCAAAGAACTTAAAGTCAAATATCGATAGAAGTTCCATTAAGATTATGGATTTTGATCAATTAAAGAAACGCGAAACAATACATAACAAACAAAGGATTGAAAAAATTAAAGTGGTGTACTTTGATTAATTGTAGATATTAAGAAATGGCATTAGTAGAAAATATAAAACAGAGCTTTCGAACAAGTGGAGATACTGGAGCTCATAAATATCTCATGGTTCCAATCTTTATGTTTTTTGCGCTATTAATTTTTGCCCTTATTAGGAGTCCGATTATAATTTCACCTTCAGGTATAGGTAGTATTATTATTCTCACTGCTCCGCTAATATTGGCTACTTATGCTTTAACTATAATTGTAATGGCAGGTAGAGGGGGAGTGGATCTATCCATTGGGCCTTTTATGGGCTTTATTAATGTCAGCCTTATTTCATTATATGCTCATGGCTATTTGCAGCATCCAGTCAGTTTTTTTATTTATGCCATAGGTATAGGTGTGCTCTACCAAGTCTTTTTTGGAATTATTGTAGTATTTGTCAGAGTTCAGCCAATTATTATCGCTTTAGCAGGGTATTTAGCTTTTACGGGTATTAACTTGGTCATTTTATCACGTCCTGGTGGTGTAGCGCCGGACTGGATCGAGCCATGGGGTGCCGGCATAACGATATTTAATGAAATATTACTGCTATTAATTTTAGCAACAATCTTCTTTTATCTAATCACTCATACCGCTTTTTGGGGGCACCTTAAACTGATGGGAGCGGATGAGCGGGCAGCTTTTACTAGTGGTGTGAAGATTAATTGGGTGAGGATTGTAGCTCATGGAATAGCAGGAATATTTGCAGGTTTATCTGCGATATCATTTACCGCACTAATAGGTTCTGGTGATCCCATACAGGGAACAAAATATACCCTTCTTGGTGTAACAGCCTTGGTGCTGGGAGGGGCTAGTCTTGTCGGTGGACGAGGAGGAGCTTTTGGTGCAATTTTAGGCGCTCTTATTCTTTATTTAATTAACTATACTTTAGTTACGTTCCAATTTGAAAGACTGCAAAGTTTTGTATCTGATCTATCTTATGGTGGAGTGCTTGTGATAGCTTTATTGATAAGCCTGACACTTCCTTTTGTACAAAGAATAACAAAAAATTTATCTGTCTTTGTTTTTTTTATTCTCATGTCAATTGTTGGTCTGGCCGTTATCGTCCATACGACGCAGGATATACCGATTGCTGAAGAAAAAATACTTACAACAGAAGACTACACTGGAACACAGTATGAAAGATCTTCTGTTGTTCGTAAACTAGATGCAACAGGAAATATAATTGTAGAGGGCGATGCAGCAACAACTACTGGAGAAGGAACATACGGCGGCGGTTCACTGGCTGGTCACTCTATTGTTATTGTTAAAGATCCAGGAACGGTAGTTTTGTATGTGATTCTTGGCTTGGCTGGCTTGGCTTATCTTTTTACTTTGCTTGCTAGAAATCGAGACGCCACGACAACGTGTTTTGCGATTATAGTAGCCGTTATGGCTGTGGGATTGATATTTGATCCCGACAGCAAACAAAGTGAACCTCAAGTGGAACAAATAAGCTTACACTCCAACCAAAGCACTATAGAAAATTTTTCACCACAATATTTTAGTCTTGAGAAAATTGATTATTTTTCAAATATTTCTTCTAAAGCAAGTTTGATTGTTAGCTCGACTTACAGTTTGATTTATATAGTAGGAACCATTCTGCTTACTTCTTTAATTGTCATGGTTATGTTGCCTCAATTTAGTACAAGAGTAAAAGCAACTGCTATGCTTTTATTTGCTGCCGCTTTAACAATCGTTCTATTAGGAGGAATATCTTATTATAATTTAGGTGATAAGGTTGATAGCAGTCTTTTTGGTCTACAGGGATATGGTATTATATTAGTTGGCCTACTACTTTTTGTAATTACAGTTCCTTTTGTTCATTCAAATATTGTGAACTTGACGAATATTTATATTTTTGGACTTAGTGTTTTAGCTATTCTTGCTGTTTATTTTTTAGCAGGTAATACCAGTATGCCTACTGATCCTGCTCTTTATCAATCTCAGATTATAAGTAAATTGCAGATTGGTGATTTATCGCAAGTTGCGTATGGTGAACCAGCACGACATTTTAATCCAAGTATATCGACTGTTGCACAGTTTGCTTATAGTGTAGTTGTAATTTTCCTATTTCAATATTTTGTTTTTATAGCAATGAGTCAAGAAAATAGCTTTAATCGTTTTGCTCCTTTTATGTACATTGTTATCTGCGCAGGTATTTTATGGTCAGCAATGTTTTACGTTGTTGGATATCCTTTATATAAAATTATTGCTGTACTAATTATTGGTTTACCAATTACTCCTTTAGTATGGCAATTTTTCGGCGTATATTTAAAGAAACTAGCACGAGATAAACAATTAAGCCAATGGGCTGAGGAGAGAGAAGTAAAATAGTTTATGAATAGATCTGCATTTCTTTTTTTTAAAGGTTTAGGATTATTATTTGCAATCCTAGTTGGCATAGGTACTGCCGTGCTAGGATGGTATGATGCAGCAGATTGGATCAATATCGTTTTTTATTCCATTGCCACCAGTGCATTAGTTTTATGGGGCTGGCATCATTTTTCTATTCGCTGGATTCACAGTGACCTCAAGCAAGATATCTTTTCCCAGGTTTCAAAAAAAGAAAATATTGATAAAGAAGAAACAACTACTGAAGAAAATGAAGAAAATTTCTTTTTTAGAATTATTCGTCAATACAAGTGGGCAATTGGCGGGTTTCTTCTACTAATAGCTATTTTCATTTTTGTTTCATTTATTGTTGAAGGTTTCTTTTCTGGTCGGACATTAGTATCCTTTTTAATCTTTATAGGCTTTATCATTTTAGCTTCTGTTGTAGGTAGCTACATTACAGTTCAAAAAAATGTATTTATTGGTATTTGTGTTTTAATAGCATTATTTATTATAGGAGCACTAACTATACCTGGGTTCCTTTCTCTTCTTAACATGAAATCTATGTTGGTCTTTGCTGCTTTTTTAGGTTTAGCCACAATAGGACAGACACTTGTTGCTCTTTTAGGAGGACTAGACTTATCAATTCCTTTCATCATTGGGTGTTCTAATATAGCTTTGATGTCGATGATTTCTAAAGGTGTGCCACCCTGGCTTGCAGGTGTTGTAGTCTTACTATTTGGTTTGGGAGTAGGATTAATAAATGGTATTTTGAGTTTTCGACTTCAAGGCCAAGCTTTAATATTAACTCTGGGTGTAGGATTTTTTATGGTTGGAGGTGTTCAAATTCTTGTAGCAATGAATACTTTTTCAGCCGGCACTGTTTTTGGGGTTGTCCCAGACTGGATGAGAAATATTGCTTCTATGAACGGTAAAACCATAGGACTACCTATTCCTCCTGTAATTATTATTTGGATTGTAGCTGCACTAATAATAATTATTGGCCTTCGATACACAAAATGGGGACGAAATTTGTATGCACTTGGGGGAAACCGTTTATCTGCAGAGCGGTTATCTATTTCGGAAAGAGCGTATTGGGTCGGTGTCTATGTTATTAGCGGTTTTTTCTCAGCATTGACAGGAGCACTACTTCTTGGTTGGAGCGGTGGAGGATTTATTGGCGTTGGTGATACCTATTTATTTTTAACTCTAGCTGCAGTTGTTGTTGGAGGCACTTCCTTGCTTGGTGGCTGGGGAGGATACGGCCTAAGCGTTATAGGCGTGTTAGTTTTACAAGTCCTCAATACAACATTAATAGGATGGGGTTTAAGTTTTGAAGGACAGCAATTTATTTTGGGTCTTCTAATAATACCTATGGTCGCACTATACGCTAGATCTCCACATATTAGGACGTTGGTTTAATGCAATACTTTTCAAGCAATAAAATTTTATTAACAAATTTATTTCAACGAGTGAAATATCGCTTTAATTTCTTGCTACAAAAATATACTTTCACTAAGTTTATTATTAGGTTTTACATTTATGAATAAATTGTTATTTCCTCAAGATGTAGTTGGTGGATCTTTTTGGTTGATTTCAATAGCCATGATTGGTGCAGCAATATTTTTCTTTTTAGAAAGAGGAAGGCTATCAAAAAAATGGAACACTGTTATGACCCTGATAGGAGTGATAGCCCTAATGTCTTCCATACATTATTTTTATGCAAAAAATTTGTGGGTGATGAATGGACAAGCTCCTATTGCAATAAGATACATTGATTGGACACTGACTTTTCCTCTTCAAATATTAACTTTTTACGTAATGCTTACAGCGGTGACTGATGTGAAAAGAGGAATGTTTTGGCGTTTACTCGTAGGCACACTTGTATGGGTAATTGCACAGTTTTTAGGTGCCTCGGGATACATGAGCGTCACGCTTGGTTTCTTAGTTGGTATAGTTGGTTGGCTTTACATTATTGGGGAACTGTATATGGGAGATGCAGGAAGAAGGAACGCTGCTTGTGGAAATGAGCATGTTCAAATGGCATTTTTTGCGAATAGATTGATTATAACCATAGGATTTTCCATTTACCACATTGGTTATTTTATTGAACATCTAGGAGGAGGCGTCAATATTAGTAGCCTCAATGTGATTTACAATCTTGGTGACATATTAAATAAAATTATTTTTGGAATGATCATTTATGGTGCAGCTTCCCAAGATACAAAAATGAAAGGTCTTAAAGGTCTTTAAGATGACATTCGTATTAATTAGATATATGTTAAGTAGGAGGAATATTTAATGACTAGAGGAGCAGATATAATAGCGGTAATAATTTTGATTGCATTGGCTATAGCAGTCATAGTTTATTTGTTACATTGGTTATATAGAAGATCTTCAAAAGAAGTTTCTTTTGTTCGGACTGGAATGTTTGGAGAAAAAGTCATTATAAGTGGAGGAGCATTCGTTTTACCCATAATTCATAATATCACTCAAGTAGGTATGCGTACATTAAGCTTAACTATAAAAAGAGCGGGTGATAAATCTTTAATTACAAAAGATAGAATGAGAGCGGAGTTAGTTACAGAATTTTTTACAAAAGTTCCTCCTGATAAAAAAGCTGTTTCAACTGCAGCTCAAACCTTGGGTAACAGAACTCTTGATCCTGAACATTTAAGAGAAGTGGTCCAAGGTCGATTTGCTGATGCACTTGGAGAAGTAGCTGCGAAAATGACATTAGACGAAATACAAGAAAACAGAGGACAATTTGTTAAAGAAGTTACAAAGATTGCAGACGAGTCTATTGGACACACTGGTCTAGCTTTAGAAACTGTTTCTTTAATATCCTTAGACCAAACACCAATTGAGCAGTTTAATCCAGCAAATACTTTTGACTCTCAAGGTTTAACTCAATTGACAGAGCAAATTGAAGCTAGAAAGAAAAAAAGAAACGATATTACTCAAGACACAAAAATTTCAATTGAAAATAAAAACTTAGAAACTATTCAGAAAGAATTAGAAATTAAAAAAAATGAAGAATTTTCAAGATTTAAACAAGAAAGAGAAATTGCCATTCAGAAAGCTAACGAAAGAACAGAGACGATAAAACAAAATGCAGAAAGAGAACGTGAGGCTGAAGAAGCTGAAATAAGAAGTCAAGAAGAAATTGAAGTAGCAAAAATATCTCAAGGTCAAGTTATTGAAGTTGAAAAAAGATTAACAGAGACAAGATTGATTGAAGAAATTGAAAAACGTAGAAGAGAACAAAATGAATTAGAGCAAAATGCAGCTCTTGAAATAAGACAAAAAAATCTTGATACCGAGGTTCGAATATTGGATTTAGATAAAGAAAGTGAGTATGCGCGTTTAGAAAAACAACGACTTGTTGATATCAAAAAAGCGCAAGAAAGAGCAGAAATTATCAAAGAACAATCTGAAAGACAACGCGATGCAGAAGAAGCGCAAATCATTTCCGAAGAGCAAATTAAAAATGCTAAAATCAGTCAGCAAAAGAATGTAGATGCGTACCGTATTTCAGCGGAAAAAGAAACGAGACTGCTTGATATTGAGAAAGCAAAAAGGTTAAAATTAGAAGAATATCAAAAAGAACTAGAAATCATAGATAAATCGAAGGCTGTACTTAAATCGAAAGCTGAAGAAGAAGATACGAGGGCTAAAGCCGTTGAAGCTGAAGAAAAAGCAAAGTCAACTCGATATATTGAAAAAGCGCAAGGCATAAAACAAGTTGAGGTTATTTCTGCTGCTTCAAAAGCAGAGCAAGACAAACACGCAACGCTGGCGGCAAAATTGCGATATGAAATTGATGCTGCCGGTAAGAAGGCCCTAAATACTGCTGAAAATCTTAGAAGTGACGCAAGCAGAAGAAGTGCTTTGCGTTTAAAATTGGCGGATAAAATTGAGTCCATTATTAGGGAGAGTGTCAAACCTATGGCGAATATTGGAGACATTAAAATTGTGGATGTTAACGGATTGCCAGGCTTCAGTGGAGGTGTTTCAGAGGGCGGCACTGTTGTAGGCTCAAGTAAAAATGAAGGCTCAGGAAGAAGTGGCAATTTAGCAGATAATGTCGTTAACTCGGCTCTACGTTATAGAGCCCACCAACCTTTTTTAGATAGCTTGCTGAAGGAAATAGGAATGGCCCCTGGAGAAATTAGTAATATCCGAAATATTTTGGGCGATTATGATGATCCAAAAAAAGATTTTCATATGAACTTTGATAAAGATCCTACTAAAACTTCAAAAGGAACTAAAGGTTCAAAAAAATAAATAGTGGAAGTACAGTAATATGGGCGCTGAATTAGACAGTTGGGCAAAAAAATATGAAGAGCTGACTAACAATGATGAGACTATTAATGCTATGGCAAAGTACTACACTTGCTCTTTTATGTTTGATATGGAGAAAGTAAAAGTCATTATTGAAATGCATGATGGCAAAGTAAAAAATATCAATACCAATCCTGCTCCACTTGATCCTTATGATTTTGCGCTTCGGGCATCCGCACAAACTTGGAAAGAGTTCGGACAGCCTGTACCTAAACCAATGTTTCACGGTATATGGTCAGCAAGTTTTCAAAGAGACTTAAAAATTGAAGGGAATCACCTAGTCTTAATGCAAAACTTAAGAAATTTTACTGTGCAATTTGAATTATTAAGAAAATCAGGAGTGCCTGTTTGATATGAGTGTTTTGAAAGTAAAAGGGGAAAAAGAATGGTAAAGCATCATGATGTAATAGGACGCTATGTAACAATTGAAGTTGATGATTGTGAATACAAAGTTTTCTATCTTCAAAATGGAAAAGGAATACCTTTAATTTGCCAACATACTGCAGGTTGCCACAATCACCAATGGAGAGGACTTCTTGAAGATGAGGAAATTATCAAAAACTATAATGTAATTGCTTATGATTTACCCAGACATGGTAAATCAGATCCTCCACATAATAAGGAATGGTGGAAAGAAGAATACAAATTAACAGCTGAACACTATTGTAATTTTATAGTTAAATTGTGCAATGCGCTTGATTTGGAGAAACCAATTTTTATGGGATCTTCTTTCGGAGGAAATGTAGCTTTACAGTTAGCTTTGCGTCATCCAACTAAATTCAGAGCGGTTATTCCAGTAGAGGCAGCTGATTATGCTCCTGGTTTCTATTTAGATTGGTGGCGTCATCCTCATGCAAATGCAGCACAAGTTTGTGCTAGTGGTGTTTGGGATTTGATGGCCCCACAATCTCCTGAAATGGACAGATGGTTAACATGGCATTATTACTCTCAAGGTTCCGAGGCATTTAAAGGAGATTTGCATTTTTATTCAGTTGATCACGATTTAAGGAATGAGTTGCAAAATATAGATGGCAGAAAATGTCCAGTGATAATGTTAACTGGCACATATGACTATCTCACTCCTCCTGAAGCTACAGAAAATACAGCGAGTCAAATTAAAGGAGGGGTGTATATTGAAATGACAGATATCGGTCATTTCCCAATGAGCGAAAATCATGAAGTTTTTCGTGTGTATTTAATGGAGGCGCTTCGAATAATTGAAGATAAAATAAACAAATAAAAAAAATCTTAAATCTTAAAATATTTATTTAGAGGAATGCAATGATTAAAGAAAAGACTGGAGTACAATTAAACCAAGGACATACGAGTACAGATGAATTTATTACTCAAAAATATGTGTTACCTTTATTAAAAGATGAGGAAACTAGAAATAGATTAATAGCAGAACACAAAGCCTGTCCCGTTGGTAGAGCTGCACACAAAGGCCAACCAATGGTTGAGCATAGTAAGGATTTACAAACAGTTCTGGATAAATTTAGAAGACAGCCCATGGAGGGCAAATATATTACTATATGTAAGATGCCTTTTAAAGATTACAGAATTGGAATATGTAGTGGAGTAAGAGGAAAGCCGGTAGAAATATTAGATGATTCATTTTCATCAGAGGAAGCGTGTGAACATGCTATTTTCCTAAAAAGAATTGTAGATATTTTGGAGAAATTTTCCTAATGCTAAGAATTACGGGATATAGTGATAAGTATGCGGCTTTTCCTGAAGAAAAAGTAAAATTTTATATTAATTCAGAAAAAAGTGAGAATTACGATGTTCAAATTGTAAGATTAATTCACGGAGACACAAATCCAGAGGGACCCGGTTACAAAGAAGAAGAAATAGGAGCAAGTTGCAACGGAAATTACGAAGGGAGAAATCAAAAAATTCATGGCGGTTCTTATATAGTTATTCCTCAGGATAATCGCTTCAATACAGAAAGTTTTACGTTACAAGCTTATGTATTTCCTACAACGCCTGATAAAGGAAGGCAGGGCCTTCTAACTAAGTGGAACGAAAACAATAATAGTGGTTATGGTGTTTTTATAGATGATAACGCTTGCCTTTCAGTCATGATTGGCGATGGTGACGGACAAGTTTTCAATTTATCTAGTGAAAAGAAATTAATGCGAAAAGTTTGGTACCTTGTTGCAGCTAGTTATAATTCTGAAACGGGTAAGGTAACTCTTTACCAAGAGCCATGTGTGACTCCTACTAACGGCGGATTAGGTATGTCTTTGTTACATCCGGCAGAAGAGACCACTGCATTAGTGGAGGGAACAAACAATGTTAAGCCCGGCATCAATGACGCTCCTTTTTTAATGGCAGCATCAACTGTCAAAGAGCACTCAGGAAGAAGTATAAGTGGCGGTCACTACAAGGAGGCCATAAATCCAGTTGAATTACCTGAACACAGTTTTGTTTATAATGGCAAAATAGATAGGCCAAGATTGAGCAATAAAGCACTAACAAAATCTGAAATAGAATCTTTGGCTAGTAGTTACACCGCCTGCTCTTCAGATTTAAGAGCTAAAGTTGTTGGAGCTTGGGATTTTCATGCCAATATAACCAAAAATATAGCTTCTACATTTATTGTTGATGTATCCCCCAGCCATTTAAATGGGTTTATTATTAATTTACCTTGCCGAGGCATGACAGGATATAATTGGACAGCTGATGATATTGTATATCATCATAAACCTGAAGAATATGGGGCAATACATTTTCATGATGATGATATTGATGATGCTAGGTGGGAAGTGGATTTTACTTTTGATGTTCCGGATATTATCAAAAGTGGCATTTATGCTGCAAGACTAAGAATCAATGGTGAAGATTCCCCTGAGACAGAAGATTTTGTCCCCTTTGTCATAAAGCCGCCAAAAGGAAAAACAACTTCAAAATTAGCATTCATCGTTCCAACCAATAGTTACATGGCATATTCAAATGATAATTTAGGAACAAATTCTGTTGTCGCACAATTACTCGCAGGAAAGGTTCCTGTCATGTCCGCATCAGACTTATATTTAAATGAACATAGAGAGTACGGATTATCAACATACTCTTTGCATTCTGACGGCAGCGGAGTTTGTTATTCTTCAAGATTGCGACCTATTCTTAATATGCGGCCAAAGTATAGGCACTGGCTTTCCCCGTCTTTATGGCAATTAAATGGGGATTTGCATTTGACTGATTGGTTAGAAGAAAAAGGACTTGATTTTGACGTTTTAACAGATGAAGACCTACACATAGAAGGGGTTGATTTACTTAATCGATATCAATGTGTTCTAACTGGATCACATCCAGAATATAGTTCTGAAAAAATGATAGCAGCTTATGAAGCTTATCAACTTCAGGGAGGTAGATGGATATATCTGGGTGCAGATGGTTTTTATTGGATTAGTGAATACCATCCAGATAATCTTAATATTATAGAAGTGCGTAAGGGCGAGGCAGGAACGAGAGCCTGGACCGCAAATCCAGGAGAATATAATAATGCCTTTGATGGTAAATTTGGAGGCATGTGGCGAGCAAGAGGAAGAATTCCAACCAAGGTTTGTGGTTTAACTTTTACGGCATACGGTTTTGATGTTTCTTCCTATTACAAAAGAGAACCAGACAGCCTGCGCTCTGAATGTTCATGGATCTTTGAAGGTGTAGGTGAAGATGAAGTAATTGGTGATTTTGGCTTAGTAGGAGGAGGGGCAGCAGGTCTTGAGTTGGACAGATACGACCTAGAGTTTGGCACACCCCATAACGCATATTTATTGGCTCGATCGGAAAATCATACAAATTTAATGCTACAAGTTAACGAGGAAATTCATTTTGCTGTGAGAGGTTATTATGGAGGAGGAACAGAAAATCCTATGGTTAGGGCAGATATGATTTATTATAAGACACCTAACGATGGAGCTTTGTTTGCCCCAGGTTCACTTTCTTGGTGCGGTAGTCTTTCCTATGATAATTATAATAATAATGTTTCTAAAATTTTGGAAAACGCAATTAAAGGTTTTTTAAAAGAAGGGCCACTGCCATGACAGAAGACTTGATCGGTAGACCTGAAGGCACTGATGGTAAAGCGATTTTAGGATCTGATGATAAAACTTCCTTAAACGAATTAGAAAAAAACGCTCTAAAAAATTTGGATGTAGATAAGATTAATGACATTGCCAAATGTCTTTTTGTTTTAAATAATAGAAAATATGGACCAATACCTGGTGCTTATATGGTAATGTGTACTAAGCCAGGAAAAGAATGGTGCATTGGTCAATTGAATGCTGATAGAGCGAAACCATTTGTTTTATTCGAGGATAAAGTTTTTAGTTCAGTTGAAGAAGCTCAAAAAGAAGCTGAGAAAATGAAAAATGATCGGGGTGAAACGGCACCAAGACGCTGCACATAGGTAAATTTGGAGATTTAATGCATGGCTCAACCAACAATCCTTATAGAAAATGATAAAGTCAAAGTAACTAAGTGGTTATTTGATGTGGGAGACAGCACAGGTCACCATATTCATGAAAATAATTATATTGTTATTCCAATGTTAGATGGAGAATTAAAAATATTGGAAAAAAATAACAACGAAACAATTTCAAAGCTGATCAAAGGTGGAGCTTATTATAGAGAAAAAGGTGTCGAACATAATGTTTTTAATAACAATGA
>Ga0315336_1003654_pt1 | contig 19979 bp, 11 predicted proteins | sample ASW5metaG_FD_204512 | JGI IMG/M metagenome (GOLD analysis project Ga0315336, IMG submission 204512) | Ammonia-oxidizing marine archaeal communities from Monterey Bay, California, United States - ASW #5 | ecosystem: Environmental > Aquatic > Marine > Intertidal zone | place: USA: California... | reverse complement strand
AAGCACAGGTAGGCGACTACGAAGTAAATCTAATCGAACAAGCCATGGGGCTGGCAAAACACAATCAGCGCAAAGCAGCGGAAATGCTGGGGCTCAGCTACCATCAGTTGCGCGGATACTTGAAAAAATACGCCCTGGTCGGGGCACAGCCCGACGACTAGCGATGAACGTCCAGGTTGCTTGCCTAATGAATCTGGATGTGAGATCCGCCAGCGCGCCGCTGGCCACCGAATCGAATTCGTCTCTGAGCCCTGGGTATTTGAATATCGATACCCTTGAGGACGGCAAGTGAGGCGGTTCCATCGAACGTGGTTTCGGGCGTGTTCGCGCCTGTAGGCCGCTAATCGTAGAGGCGGGCCGACTCCAAGTTAGATCGACTCAACCGATCACCGACGGATTTTGCCAATTCGATTGAGCAGCCCCAAGGCCAGGGTACCGGTGGGCGCGCTTTCTCCTGCGGCTCACAAAACCCGCGGGCGGCCAGCAGCAACGCACCGATCAACATTTGCAGCTCGGCTGAACCCGGAGGCATGCTATCTCAACTGATTCCCGCAAAACTCCCCGTTAAAATAGCCGCTTCCCGGTGCCCGCTCGAACTCCTATTCGAGCGGCATGGTCATGGTCAGGATTTCGCCTCGCGAGTGAAAGGCGATTCAGCCAAAAACGCTTGCGGCTTTTCCTCGTCCACCGACCGGTCCCTCACGCCCTCTAGGTACGATGATCAGACGTTCACAAATTGCTGATAGAAAAGTAATTTGTCGAAAGGTATAGTAACTGTCTAGAAACTTTCCAACATACATGTGGATTTTCCGATTATGCGCATGGATTCCGCTAACCAAGTTATTTCACATAGGAGCGTTTACCTGGAGCCGTAGTATGAAGATTCAGAACTTACTCGTGAATGTCGGCCTAATTCTGGCCGCAATTGGAATGCCGGCGCTGGCGGCAGGGCTAGAGTCGCAAGCAGCCGATGTGAAATTGGGCTTGTTCGCGCTCACACCAAGCGTTGGTGCAGAAGTCAAACATGACGACAATATTTACACAACGAATAGTAGCGAAGTCAGCTCTTGGATCACGGCAGAGACGATCAGCGTTAATGCCGTCGCGGAACCCTCGCGACACCGAATAGAATTCGAATACGCGGGGGAGTTCGGCCAATACTCAGAAAACAGCGACGACAACTTCAGCGATCATACATTTACAGCAAATGGATCATTCGCAATCGGACGGCGGGTACATTTTGACGTAGGCGGTTTTCTCGATATGGGCCACCAGGCCCGTGGTTCTGGACTGTCTGCCGGAAGATCACCTGACTTCGGAGCCCTTCTGAATGAACCCGATGAGTTCGACTCCCAAGGCCTTAGAAGTACGCTCACCATCGGAAACGAAGACTCGCGGGGCAGACTCAAGATCCAGTTGGGCATACGGGACATTGAATTCACAAATAACCGCGAGCGCACACGCATTTTTAGCCGCGATCGATCTTACTCCGATGTAGCGTACTATCATAGGATCCTGCCGCGAACATCATTTGTAATCGATGCACGATTAACTGACATCGAATATGAAGAAGAACGCGCACTCGGTCATGAGCGCGATAGTCAAGAAGAGCGCTATCGAGTCGGGTTAACCTGGAAGGCGACCGCAAAAACTTCTGGGTCGATGCGAGTCGGGTACCTCGACAAAGAATTCGATGATGGCGACCTTAGCGGATTTTCCGGAATCAGCTGGGAACTAAACGTACGTTGGTCACCTAGAACTTACTCTCACATTGACGTGAACACGAGTCGCGAGCCCGATGAACCCACGGATGGCTTAACCGAGTTCGTCGATCGGAAATCCTATGGGATAGGCTGGACGCACGCCTGGAGCGACCGATTGGAAACCAGCATATCTGCCGAATTTCGAAACGACGAATTCCAAGGGTCGCCACGAGATGAAGATTATGTGGATTACGCGCTGCAAGTCAGCTACAGAATCTGGCGTTGGTTGACTTTAGAGCTTCGCGGAGAAGTCGCCGACCTCACAAGCCCGCTTGATCGTTTCGAGTACGCGGCGAATCGGTTCAGCATTGGCGCCAAGCTGACGCTCTAACATGGACTGGAGAACCATACCCGTCAATTCTAAATCGATCGTCTGGTGCCATGCGAAACTCGTTTGGTTATGCATTCTAAGTATCGGCTTTAATCAGGCAAACGAGAGTTATGCCGCCACAGGTCCTGAATACCGTTTTGGTCCAGGCGATCAAATCGTCATTAGCGTATTCGGCGAAGACGACTTAAGCATGGAATTCCGCCTTGGCGACACGGGTGCATTGAACTACCCATTCCTAGGCGAGATAAGAATCGCGGGACTTACGCCCAAAGAACTTGAACAATCTATCGACTCGGGTTTGCGAGGCCCATACCTGGTCGACCCGAAGGTAACTGTGTCGGTCAAAGAGTACCGCCTGATCTACGTTAGAGGTGCGGTGAATAAGCCCGGCGGATATCCATTTCAACCAGGCTTGACAGTGGAAAAAGCGATAACCCTTGCCGGCGGTTTCACCGAGCGAGCCTCTACGACGCGTGTCGAAATCAATCGAGAGCAAGGGGCCAGCAACGGCGGATTCCGTACTTCTCTTGCCGATCTGGTAATGCCGGGTGACGTAGTAACCACTTTCGAGAGTTTCTTTTAGGGTCCGGGATCCACGAGCTTGCCGGTGACTAAGCTTCATTAAAGCAATTGCATGAAACAGTCCGAAGAAATTGATCTGCGCGAGTTAGCGGGCGTCATCACCAGGCGAAAGTGGTCGCTTGCCGCGTTTGCGATAGCAATCGCAACCTTGGTGTCGCTTCTCGCGTCCGCGCTAACGCCTATCTACAAAGCTACGGCCACCATTCTGATCGAGTCCCAGCAGGCAAATGTGGTGTCGATTCAGGAAGTTTACGGCGTTGATGCGGGAGACCAACAATACTATGCAACCCAGTTCGAAATTCTTAGTGGACGACCGATCGCAGAGAATGTGATCGAATCCCTTGGGCTACTGGACGTGAGTGAGTTCCGTCCACGACCGAGCCGCTTCCGTTTTGAGCTATGGCCTCTAGCCGCTTCGGCAAACGAAAGTCAGCGCGATCCTCTACATCAAGCCACCAATGTCTATGCCGAAAACTTGATGATCGAACCCGTACCCAGAACGCAACTGGTTAACATTCATTTCCAGTCTCCAGACCAGGAGTTGGCGGCTAGCATCGCAAACGCCCACGCCGAAGCATACATCGAGAGCATTCTCGACGCGCGGGTCGCCGCTAGAAAATCCGCGTCCGATTGGATGGGCAAACGTATCGAGGGTCTGCGACACCAGTTAACGCAATCGGAGTCGGAGTTGCAGCGATTTCGCGAAACAGAAGGGCTCGTGGACGTTGAGGGGTTAAAATCTCTCCCTAACAGACAAATCAACGAACTGTCTTCACGCTTGATAGACGCAAATAGACGATTGACCACTGCAAAAGTCGCATACCTTCAGATTTATAGAGGCGGTGATGGACAGGGCACGTCCCACGAAGGAATCCCAGCAATACTCAAAGATGAAGTCGTACAACAATTTCAGCAATCACAAGCAATAGCGCAACAGAAGGTGGCGGAGTTGCGCATGCGCTACGGACCACTCCACCCAAAATTGATCACTGCGCAAACTGAGCTAGAGAAGGTGTCCGAGAGTTTACAACAGCAGCAGATTAGTGTGTCTGAGAGCATCAAGAACGAGCACGAGGTTGCGCGCACGGAGGTCGCCGAAATTGAACGCGCTTTGGCTATCGCTAAGGCGGACTATCAAGACGTCGGCCGCCGGGAATCAAAATTGGTAGCGTTGCAAAGGGAAGTCGATGCTAACCGGCAACTGTACGACATGTTCTACAACCGGATGAAAGAAACAGCTGAGACTGACGACCTAGACGCCGTGAATGCTCGAATCCTAGCGCCGGCCATCGTCCCGTACGAGCCGCACAAGCCACGCAAGGCCTTGATTGTAAGCGTTTCCACTTTCGGAAGTGTTGGGTTCGCTGTGCTCTTGCTCCTAGTCATTGAGAATCTCAACAATAGGGTGAGAAAGCAGGCCGATGTGGAGGATAGTCTCGGCGCGCCGTTTCTTGGTACATTGCCCCTTTTGAAAGGACGGAAACACGCCAGTCAAGAACCCCTCGGCCAGGTTTACTTCGACGAAGAGGAACATGTCTTCAACGAGGCAATCCGTACAATACGTACTGGGATTTCCCTCAGTGGGCTGGATAAGAAAAAATCCGTTGTCCTGATTACCTCGTCACTCCCCGGTGAAGGGAAGTCAACGCTCGCCCTTAATCTCGCGTTCGCCTTTGGACAGAACGAAAAGGTCCTACTCATCGATGCAGACTTGCGCCGCGCTTCAATCAGCCGACACCTCGAGCTTCCGCGCAATTCGCCCGGTTTCTCCGGCGTGGCGGGAGGATTAGCCAAACTCTCAGACAGTATCGTTCAACTCGAGAACGGCGGCATCGAAGTGCTGCCATCCGGTTTGTCGCCCACCGATCCACTTGCTCTGTTAGCGTTGCCCCGAATCAACACCATATTTCGCGAACTCAAAGAAAAATACGACCGCATCATTATCGACAGCCCTCCCATAATCCCAGTCAGTGACACAGCGGCGCTATCGGTTCAATGTGACGCTGTCGTGTTCGCTGTTCGGTACAATTCAACAACGGTAACCCAGGCGCGTCGAGGCATAGGTCGCTTGCGGCAGGTAGAAGCTCCGATTTTGGGAGTCGTTCTGACCCAGGTTGACTCCAGAAGCGCGGAGTATGGTGACTATAACTATGGTTATGGTTACAGCTATTCCGAAGATCGAGCCAATGGGACGTCGTGAGTCGCATCTGCATCCGAAAATGCTGGGCAACGCAATGCCGAGATCGTGGACAGGAGTATGATCGATCTTCACTGTCATTTGCTTCCGTCAATCGACGATGGTCCAAAGTCTCTCAATGATAGCCTGGCCATGGCTCGCTTTGCGGTCGACGCCGATATTGAATTCGCAGTACTCACACCGCATTTTAATCCCGGTCGATACCCCAACACGCGCACGACCATCGAAACTCACTGGCGTAATTTCCAAAAAGCTCTAGAAGACGCCGAAATCCCTTTACAGACACGTTTTGCCGCCGAAGTCCGCATTTCACCCGATATATTCCCACTTATATTGGAAAACGAGATCCCTTTCCTTGGTCAGCTAGACGGATACAACGTTCTGCTGCTGGAATTTCCACATAGCCACATACCCCCCGGGTCGGAACGGTTTACTGAAAAGCTGATCGAGTCCGGCGTGCGGCCGTTAATTGCGCACCCTGAAAGAAACAAGGACGTAATGCGAAATTTGTCCAAAATCGAGCCATTTATTCGCGCCGGCTGTCTCCTGCAGTTGACGGCAAGCTCTGTCTCAGGAGATTTTGGCCCGCGCGCTAACGCTCGCGCACTTGAACTGTTGGAGTATGAAGCTTGCTACGCCATCGCAAGCGATGCGCACAATCTTAAGTCTCGAAAACCAGATTTGCGCGCCGGAGCCGCGGCAGCAGAGAAGGTACTTGGACCACAACTCGCTCGTGAGTTGGTCTACGACAATCCACGGGCAATTGTTGCGCCGCCCGGTCTTGTTCCCTAACTAATAATGAATACCCACCTCCGCAGTGGAAGCGCGTACAGACTGAACTCCATTCTATCAATTATTGGCGCATGTCTAATTGCGATTCCCCTTTCAAGCGCAACAAAACAAGGGCTAGCACGAGCCTACGCAAAACCTTCGCTGGATTATCTGCGCGCCGAAACCCCTACGGACCTCTCCGTCGAGAAGCTGAAGAGTCATTTGGAGAATCTCAAACATGCGCACCGTCTCGCACCGACAAACGCAACGAACTCGGCCGCAATCGCAAAGCTACACCAAGTGTGGCTAGACAATTTTTTAGTCTCGCTCGACATCAATGAACTCCTTCAGCACTCAGAGACCGCAACGTTTTTCCTTCGCAAGTCAATCGAGCTACAACCGGTATCACCAGAATACTGGGCGGATCTGGCTCTAGAATTGTCGCGCCGTGGCAGATCATCGAGCGCAGAGTTTGGCTATGCGTTGCAGAACGCAGCGAGATTCAGCACATCACGACAAGATGTCCAGCAACGTGTGATACGACTCGGCGACGACGCAGGGGATACGTTGTCCTCGAACGCGCGCGAAGCCGTGGAGAAGTTGATCAAAAGGCCACCTGCGCGGCAATCGGTTGTATTGCCAGTTGGTGTCGGCCTCAAATAAGCGACGTTCCGCATGGTTCGTGACTCAAAGGAAGATTTCAATCGATGGATCTTCTACACGTACCTAACGCTGTTGGTATTGCTCCCGATATCTGATGCCGGCGGAATACTAGCGACGTCGATTGTCGAGATCTGGATATTCACGAGTGCGATCACTTGGCTGCTCTTGCTTGCCGCCGGCCGCGTCAAACTGAGCGCCTCGATCTACAAGTCATGGCCCATCGTCGCGAGTTTCATTGTTGCAGTGCTGTGGACCCATCTGCAGGGTGCGCGACTTCCCCAAAGCTTTTTGGGATGGTTGTCACCTGCCGCGCTCGAGATTCACGACGTGACCCACAGCCCACTAACCCTTTCACTTGATTTGCAAGCAACGAGCGAGCAAACACTGCGATCGGGCGCATTTGTCGTTTTGTTTTGCCTTTCGCTAGTGCTTCTGGCCAGCACCCGCCAGATCATGTCGTTGTTCACCGTCCTAGTGGCCTCGGGTGTTTTCCAAGCATCGTTCGGCCTAACAATGGTTGCAACCGGCTTGGAATACGGTTTGTTCGAACCAAAGCAGTCCCATCATGGGGTTGTCACCGGGACCTTTGCGGATCCTGACCAGCTCGCCGGGTACCTATGCGCGTGTATTTCCATAGCGCTCGGGCTCTTGTTTTCAACAAAATCAACAGCCCGCGGCTCCGTCAATGATTACATTCTGTCGTCGAAAATCACGCAACCTACCACCTGGCTTGTAGTTGCGCTCGCAGTAATGATGACCGCCCTGGTGTTGACCCACTCGCTCGTAGCGAACGTGGCATTATTCGTCGGCCTTGCGATATCGCTCATTGTCTACTCGATCCGAATTCAAGGTGCCACGTATAGATCCGTACTAACAATTGCCATTGTTTTAGGGATTCAGATCATCGGAACCCTCGCACACGGTGAACCACTTTGGGACCGCCTCGTGAGTGCAGTCGAAGACGGTACTCGTCATGCCAAAGTTGCGCTGAGCGTGATTGACGATTTTCCATTGACCGGCTCGGGCGCAGGTAGCTACGCCGCCATGTCCGCAACCTACCATTCAATCAAGCCAACGTCCGACTCCATTGTGAATCCAGTTAGCGACTATCTTCGAATCATGGCGGGCTCGGGTCCCCTGATTCTAATACTGCTGGGTTTCGCGTTGTGTCAATCTTTGTGGGTTGGGGCCAAGTCAATGGACCCGAGTACGCACAAGCTTGAATCTGGTCTGTGGCTTGGCGCGACGATGACTCTCATGATCACACTTGTTCAATCAGCTTTTGGCTCTTACCTGCAACTTAATGCGATAGCAGGCACTCTCATGATCGCACTCGCTATACAATGGTCTTTGGCCAGAATTGTACGGCAGCATCAACACATCCCTTCCCGCGCATCACCCCTCGCGCTGCGTCGCCGAATACCATCGAACCTTCCGCCAAGGTAGGCTTTTCAGCCTGTCTCCGAGCTAGCAAATGGTAAATCGTTAGCCTAAAATCAAGATAATTGACGGAAACTGATCGAGAGGACATCGATCACGATAGATCCGCAATTTGGGGCCCATGGAATTCTGCCGTATCCGAGTGTTCCCAAGCGACTAGACTGAAGTACCCACGCGTACCCCAATTAATAGGAAAGGGGCCGCACCGGGGTCTGCTCAGAGCATCTGAAGGACACCTGCGAAGAGCTTTTAGCGATAGCGATACGCAGCAAGAAACTCATGGAAGATGCAACATGGCAGTGCCAATAGGTCAGAGGACTGAGGACGACGTCGATCACACCGATACGGGTGCGGAGGCGGACGGAACGAAATCGTCGCGGGAAATCCAGGCGCAGCCGCCCCTCCGAACAACGGCCAAGCGCGCCACATCAGAATTTCAACCGTGGCAAGCCTCAGGGTCATTGGCCTCCGAACAACGTGCAGGCAGCACAGCACGAAGAATTCAATCCCCATATGTCGTGAAAGCGGCATTAGCCTTAGTTGAAGCATTGGCTCTCAGCTCCGCTGGGGTGGTTTCCTTTGAATTCTGGTCCGACTCAACCATCGACGCCGCGCCAGTGGCGGCAGTTATCATCGCGCTCACGGTGGTCGTCGCGGTGTGGATGTTCCGGCTGATGGCACTCTACAACCTCGCTGCAATACGGCGCCCATTCGCGACCTGCGCAAAAGCGGTAGCCGTCTGGGCCACGGCGGTAGGTCTTAGTGGCTTCGTCGTAGCAACAATCACACTCGACAGCATGTTCAGTAGCGACTTTAACCTTCATTGGGCGTGGCTGGGCGCAACAGCAATCGGCCTGTACCGCCTGCTATTACGATTCGCCGTAGCAAGACCGCAATCCGAGGAGATCCTGAAGAAGCGCATCGTCGTGATAGGAGGCGGGGGCGGTGGTGAGGAATTCATCCGTGCCCTCGAAGCGTCCAATTCCCCCAATGTTGTCGTCGTAGGTATCGTTGACGACAGAGATCCGTCGAGGTTATCAGAGCGCCTAAAGGCCTATCCTTTTTTAGGCAGGATCGATGATCTTGTCGAAATGGCAAGAACGACGCGAATTGACCTGGCAATAATAACGTTCCCACTGACCTCGGAAGACCGACTACTAGAAGTCGCGTCACGTCTTTGGGTTTTGCCCGTGCATATCAGAATAGCGGTCACGTCTAGCAGGCTGCGTCTACGGCCACGGGCATATTCTTACCTAGGAAACGTAGCCTTATTGGATTACTTTGATCGACCGGTCAGCGATTGGGATTACATCCAGAAAGCTACTCTTGATCGCCTTCTAACGCTTTGTATTCTACCCTTCGCTTCCGTGTTGATGATGGTCATCTCCCTCGCGATCAAGCTCGACAGCCCGGGACCCGTATTTTTTGTACAGCCTCGACATGGCTTCAACAACCGGGTGTTTAACATATTCAAATTCCGCACGATGTACGCAGACAAGCTGGATTACGATGCCGTGCAGTTAGTGACCGAGAACGACCCCCGGGTCACCCGAGTTGGACGTTTCTTGCGGCGAACAAGCCTCGACGAATTGCCGCAATTCATCAACGTGCTCTTGGGCGACCTATCGTTGGTGGGTCCACGACCCCACGCGCTCAACGCAAGAGCCGGCGACCGCACGTACCAAGACATCGCAGAGAGCTATTTCGCTCGACACCGCGTAAAACCCGGCATTACCGGCTGGGCGCAGATAAACGGCTGGCGCGGAGAAACAGACACGGCAGATAAGCTAACAAAACGAGTAGATCATGATCTTTACTATATTGAAAACTGGTCTGTGATGTTCGATCTATACATCTTGATAAAAACACCGATAGCGCTATTAAGAAACAGGAAGGTTTACTGATCGATTAGTTAGCTGGCGAAAGGGAACGCAAGAAGGCTACGAGATCCTTTCGCTGGCGGAGAGACAAATTTAACGGACGAAGTTCGGAAGGCTGGTTACCACCTTTATCATAGTACGACACGACTTCTTGCAATTCTCTAAAACGGCCATCATGAAAGTACGGCGCCGTAGCCAACACATTTCGCAACGATGGTACTTTAAAGGCTCCAGATGCATTGCCATGGCCTCGCCCGCTCAGGAAGCGAAGAGCGTGGCAATCTTGAGGTTTCGCGTCGCTGTATTCCCCCATACAGTTAAACTTATCTAATTTGGCGCTTTCAAGACCCGCCAATCTGCCGAAGTCTGGTTGATCACTATTGCTTCGCCCTGTCCCGACGTTGTGGAAAAACCCATTGGTGAAAAGTGGACCGTTGTGGCAATTAATGCACCGCGTTTGACCAGCATTGATAAACAATCGAAGGCCTCTGATCGCTCCTTTCGTCATTGACGACGGTGGGCCTTTGCGTTCGACGAGTGCATCAGCATAAACATCGAAAACGGCGCTGGACGGAAAAAGTGTGCGTTCATATGCCGCGATCACCTTGCCGACGTTGGAAAACACTCTATTGACGCTGCGACGAACAACCGGCGTCAAGTTGTTCCAAACCCGAACCTGCTTTTTATCTCCCACTGGAGTAGCACCCTCTGGAAGATATTCGCTTGTGAGGTGCCCAGGCAAACGGCCAAACAAGCCCTCATACGCGGTACGGTATTGTTCCACACTAGCAATCCTGCGCACGACCGCTGACCGCGTACTTCCCATCTCATCGGGTGCTTCGAACGGAACCAGCGCCTGCGACCAGAGTGAGTCTCTTCGGCCGTCCCAATAAAACCAGCTTTGGAATGCAGTGCCCACGACAGTCGGGGTATTCCGACCCTTCGCCAGTGCCCCTGTGGAGAGCCGGCGATTATCCGTATAGTAGTTTTCGGGCTGGTGGCATGAGGCGCACGCGATCTTCGCAGCGCCGAAAGATTCGTCGAAAAACAACAGCTTACCGAGAACCGCCGCCTCGGAACTGTCTGCTACACTATTCGACGCCGAGCCTGGCGGATTACCGAGATTCGCGAGCCTGAGGGAGTTGATAAGCGCGATCTCGGCATCACTCCATTCGTCATCTACTCGTGCCGGCGCATCTGTCGAAATCCAGACAGCAGCGAATGATAGCACCGCGGCGGCGCGTGTCAGCATGGGTAGAATTCGACTCGAATCGCCGCCCTGTCCCGAATAGCCTCGGAGCGCAAAAGGAACGCAAGATCCCAACCGCCATACATGGAAAAAGCGAGACCTTCTATAAGATATTTACCATCGCCAAGATAACGTGACCCTGTGGGATTCGACGGCAATCCATGCCCGTGGGCAGGCATTCCCCCGTCAATCAGGAAACTGATTGGATAGACTGGGATGTCGTCCTTGTCTCGAACCTCGATGATCCAGTTGTGTATTCTTCCTAGCGGAATGTGTCCCTTGCTGGGACTGAGTACAATCGAGTATCCAGCGACTTCTGATTGCGTTGCCCACGACTTTTGATCACATGAGACCATGGTGTGAGTCAGGACAGGCAAGAACGCAATGACCAACAGACAGATTCCCTGGAGAAAGATCACTCATGCAGTCCCTAAAGCCGAGCGACTCTCGTTTCGATATGCGAGATACATCGAATAGAACAAAGCGAGCGAACTCCATTCAGCAAGCGTGAAGTTACCATTGTCGCCAGATACCAATGATCGAACGAGCGGTAGTATCGGCAAAGTACAAATCCACGGGAATTCGCGGCGCTCCTGATCATGATCCACCACCAAGGTAATCATCGCCCTTAACCAAACGCTAAGGACGATTCCATAAAAAGCAACTGACACTAGCATGCCAATAACTCCCGCCTGATACCACGCCGCAAGAAACAGGTTGTGAACGGAATTTTCGTAAACCCCGGGAAGGACCGCGCCTACCCCGTAGCCAAGAATCCACTTTGACTCGATAAGTGTCATGGCTTGATCGAACATACCGAGCCTAGGGTCAGCCCCAATCGCAACTAGGCGCTCCGCCAGTGCGCCGAAGATGTGAATCTCAGATGTAATCAGCAAACCTAACGACATCAACAAAAGTACCCCGCCAAATTTTACAGCACGGGTCATTGAGAGACGGGCGTGCAACATCCCAGGTAGATGCCCGACAATCAGCACTATACTGAAGACTACGATGTTGGAGCGACTCAGGCTTCCGTAGATCAAGAGAATAACGACAACGCTCATGCCCCAGAATACAAGCCTCGCAACCGCTGGAGACAGCCGATACGCTTCTACTCTGCCAATCTGCATCGAAATATAGGCCAGTACAAAACCGCCGATGAGCGTGTTTCGCAGCGACGCCCCGGTCCAGTTTGCGCTACCACGCTCGCTAAATCCTGCGGACGTATAGTTGAACAGGTCCAGGTATATACCAAATTGCAGTTTGGCTATGTTGCCTTCCAACAACGCATCGAAAAATTCATTCGGGAGCGATCGGCCAAATTGAGAATAAGTCCACGACGCGAAGCCAATAAAGAATGCGACCGCGGCGGCACCTCCCCAGAATAGCATTGCCTTGGCCCGCGAAGATCGCAGCCCGAGGAACGCGCCGCCCAAAAGGATAAATGCATATAGGTAGATACTCATCTTGAGCAATTGCGCAAACGACTCTGACCCAGCGTCACTCCAACCCAGGGAGCAAACAAGAAGGCCGAGGTAGCAGCAAGCCGCCGTAACGAACAGCCGACTCGAAATGGTAAAATCGACTATACGCCGACGGTATCCAGGCGCGATCAATATCAACAGCGTAAGAACCAGAATACCGATGTGTACCAGCTTTAGATTCAAACCCAGAACGCGGCCCAGATTTACCCATAGAAGCGGCAATACAGCCATCATCCCCAAGCCAACAAGAGCAGAGAGCGGCAGTTTGGATGACTCTCCGGGCTCGCCTGACGCCCACAAATTGGTGGCTGTGTGGATCATTTAAGCAACAAGTCTGCCCATCGGGGCGTTTAACGTCAATTTTTATGACGGATAAGTTCGAATCCAGGAATGGACCAGATCCCCAGCCGTTTTCGTACAATCCAAGTCGCAGCTAGATTCTGCCCAGCTAGGACGATCATCATGGCAGCAGCGGCCCCATTTATCCCGAAGATCGGAATCATTAAGGTATTGAGGAACAAAACGAGCGCAGCTGAGAAGAGCGTTAAGTTACGCACAATGGTCTCGTGTCCAGTCATGACCAGCAACGCGCCGACGGAACCAGTGGCAACGTTAATGAATTGACCAATAGCGATCATTGCGAGTGCGGTACTCCCGTCACGAAATTCAGTGCCAAAAATACTCATCACCCATCCGGGAGCAACAATCAATATACCCGCAATCGGAAAGGCGACTATCGCCGTCAACATCGCGCTGTTTCTCGCTGTACTCTGCAAAGCGCCGATGTCGCCTTCGATGTGTAACCTTGCAAATCGCGGCGTTACAACACTCGATACGGCGACAAGCACCAGATTTGTCACGACCGCGACCCGGCTTGCAAGCGTTAACATCGCCACTTCAGCGTTTGTGCCCCAAACTCCGAGCATCAGCGGTGACGACCATTGGATTAGAACAATCGCAAGACTGGTCCAGAATTCTGGACGAGCACTTGCAAGCAACCGCTGAAACGCACCAGATTGAGGAACGCCTGTCCACCCGCGCGTTTGCCGAAACCACAGAACAGCTGCGATGAAGCACGACAGGAATGCGGCCGCTGACCAACTAATGCAAACGCCAGCTAGTCCATGTGATGGTGCGAAAACATACGCCATTACGCCCGCTATTCCTGGGAGCAATCCACTAAAAATAACAAGGTGCTCGACTATTCTCGAAAGGCCTTTAAGAAGCTGCGAAAACAACAGCATCAAACTCATCGGTAGAACGCTTGCACTCAAGTACCGCAAAGGCTCAACCAACTCAGGTTTGTCGAATAGACCGTTTGCCATCCCGGGCGCAGACACCCAAAGGACAACGGTAACTCCGAGCGAGAGTCCAGCGGACGCAACTACTGCGAAACGAGCAGACGCAGATACTGTCGCAAACTGGCCACGTGAAGCGTCTGCAGCCGTGAATCGTATTAGAGGGTTGTCGAAGCCGCCTCGACCGATCACCACCGCTATTGTCAAGATGCTTAGGGCAAGAAAAAACAAGCCCGCATCGTTTGCACCCAATAACCTGGCGATGAGCAAATTGAAGCCTAGAACAACAACAGCGACACCAACCTTTACAAGAAGAGCTAACGCCGTTGCGCCCAGCAGCTCGCTACCGCGAATTAAAGCAATCGTAGACGTCAATCGAGCGTCAAACGACATGAGAATAGTCTGTTTGATAGATGATACTTACCCGCAAGCACTGCCTATGATTCAAATCGTAGCCGATTTTTGCGTCCTCAATGTCAGTGTCGTCGATGTATTCCCTCGAAACGACCATTTCGGGCCGATTTTTTGCGAAATGACCCGGATTTCGTTCAAATAATCGACTCTATTTGTTAATGTAAGGTAAGTTTTGTAAATCCGCCGCAGCAAGGATTCCTTCGGCGACCCAGGCGCGATCCATCAGCCGGTCGTGTACGAATAGGGCGAGTTTGGTTCACCGCTGATCGTGTTGAGTGTACCGGCTCCAGAGGAAGGAACAACGTGGAACAGGATTGTGGGTTCCGCCACAACTTTTCTCGATCTCTGCTGCGCATGGTGCCCCGTGCTGCACCGATACGTAGACATTTCAGGGCGATTGTCTGTGTGTTCGCGAGCATGTTGCATCCCGCAGCCCACGCGTCTCTGGAGGAAACCGGTACGCCCACCGGTACACCCACCTACCAGTCTAACGGCATTGACATCGGCACCACTGCGGTTGCCTTTAACAGTAGCGATGACGGTATTGTGGTTACGCACACTCCTTCAAATGCGCTCGGCCCCGGCGACTTCAGCCTCGCGTTTTGGTTCCGACTCGACGAAGGCTTTACGGGGGATTGGCGAAACATAACACGCAAAGGTTATGTTGGGCAGGACCGGACGGGCACGATCATGGCTAACCCCAATGACAACCGTTTACATTTTCGCGCAAGCACTGATCAGAACTGGAACGATGGAAGCAATTCAAACGCAGAGCTCGTCGTCGGGGAGTGGACCCACGTTGTCTACATCAAAGACGGCGGAAACCTCAGGCTCTACATAAATGGTGTTCAGGACAAAGTCGACCCCATTCCCGGGCAGTTGCTTTCCTCCGATGCACCGTTGTATTTGGGGTCCGCGCCTTTCGGTCCCGCCGCAATAGGCGTCATCGATCAGGTCCGTATCTTTCAGAACGCTATATCACGGCAGCACGCCGATGCTCTCTACAAAGAGTACTTTGCTCCAAACGAACTCGAGGAACGCGCAATCGGGTTCGGTTCCGCAGCAATGATCCAAGATCCCGGCGCCTCAGGAAATGCGCTGCAAATTCTCGCCGCAGATGGCTATGGGAAAGTACCAAACTCTTCCAACACTCGAACAAGCTCAGTCGATTTTTCGGCAGGGCTATGGTTTCGTCTTGAAGAAGCGCCAACCGGGACGTGGCGGAGCATACTGCGCAAAGGCGCAGCCAGTGAGGAGAACACCATCTCTCTCTTGCTACACCCAGACAGCAACCGCATTCGGTATCAGCTCTCTACAGCTGCAAATATCGAGGAATACGCCGATTCCGTCGCCACAATACCGCTAAACCAGTGGGTACAACTAAGCTACGTCAAGTCGGGCAACGATGTGAAACTGTTTGTGAACGGCGTTCAGGATTCATCGTTTGAGCTCGGCGGCTTGGTTGCATCAAATATCGGTGCATTACATCTTGGAACGGCACCTTGGGCGCCCGAGGATTCGGCGAAGGGGTCGTACGATCGCGTAGCTTTCTACCCGCGTGCGTTGCTGGATGACGAGGTTCAGAGGTTAGTCACGGTAGAAATCGTTGACCCATTCATTCACGGCAAATGGGGTCCAGTGGTTCCCTGGCCGCACATCGCGGTATCCATGGCCGCACTTCCCGACGGGCGCATTCTAAGTTGGTCTGGATCCGAACGAACGACTTGGCCCATCACCGAGGAAACGAAAAGCGCAACTTGGGATCCCCTAACCGGAGAATTCGTCGAGCTGGATCATGATAGCCACAATATGTTCTGTTCACACTTAGCCATGACTGAAGATGGCGAGGTGTTTGTAAACGGCGGGCGTAACCAGATCGACTCACCATGGACGAGCTTGTTCGACTTCCATAACGATTCCTGGACCCAGATACAGCAAATGCCTGCGGGGGGAAGGTGGTATCCGACCACGCTTGCTCTCGCAAACGGCGAAATGTTTACCGCGATGGGTATCGCGACAAACGTCGCCAATCCCGAACGATGGTCACCTAATACTGGCTGGTCAATCTTGAATGGCATTGATTTCGTGCAGATGAGACAACTGCACCAAACAGGATCGATCGCCGACAAGCAACAATGGCCAACTCTCTCCTTGGCACCCAGCGGGGACGTATTCCACTTCTGGGACGTCGCAGAAAGTCATTGGATCAACACAAATGGAACCGGGACGTATTCGGTCGCGAATGCGACAACCAACGATCCGGACGTCGGGCCAGGAGTCTATATTCAATACGATATCGGAAAACTGATCGTTTCGGGTTCCAATCAGGGATCATGGCACAAGGACGACGTCGACTTGCAACGGTCGTTTACCATCGACCTAAACGGTCCGGCGCCCGCAATCGAGTCAACCGGGCCGCTAAACTACAAACGGTCCTACCACAATCTCGTACCGCTACCTACAGGCGAAGTTCTGTTGGTCGGCGGAAACACGACGTTCGATACATTCCTAGATACGGGTACCGTATACGAAACTGAGATTTTTGATCCCGCCACCCGCCAGTGGCGCCTCGCTGCACCCTCGGCAATTCCCCGTAACTATCATTCCACGGCTTTGCTTTTGCCTGACGCCACCGTCATTTCCGCTGGGGGCGGCTATTGCTTTGGTAATCTCGTCTGCAACGAAGCGAACCACCAAGATGGCCAGGTCTACTCTCCACCGTACCTATTCAATGCGAGCGGCCAACCGGCAGCGCGACCCGTAATCTCTTCGGGACCACCGATAATCGGCACATCCGAGATTTTCACAGTTTCAGCGACACCGGCAATAAGCGCATTCTCGATGATCCGTATGAGTGCCGTCACTCACACGGTCAACACAGATGTACGTTTCGTGCCGGTGAGCTTTATCGAAAACAGCCCGGGTAGCTACGAGCTGTCCGCCCACGATAATCAGAATGTTTTGGTGCCTGGTTACTGGATGCTGTTCGCTGTGGACGCAAACGGCGTTCCATCGGAAGCCCATGTACTTCGCGTCCAAGGGCCGGCCTCAAACCCTGCCTCTCCAACAGGTCGATACGTGAAAATGGTGGCGCTGTCGGAGGTCAATGGACTTGTCTCGGCATCAGTAGCGGAGCTCGATTTACTCGACGGGAACGGACTACCCGTAAACCGGAGCGGCTGGATCATGTCCGCGAGTGCCGAAGAGCTCGGTTCGGAAGCCGCCTTGGTAGCCGATGGAAACTCCAATACAAGTTGGCAAACGCCGTCTGCCGGGCCACCACATCCCCACGAATTGATAATCGACCTTGGCTCAATCTCGACGTTGACAGGTGCGGAATATTTGCCACGGCAAGACGCTAGCGAAGGGCGCATCGCCACCTATGAAATCTATCTGAGTGATGACAACACATCCTGGAACCTTGTCGCCTCTGGGTCGTTCGTCGACTCGACGAGTCTTCAGATGGTCGTTTTCGGAACGCCAGTACCCACCGTAGAGTTCGATCTAACAAGTCCGGCCGCAGAAAACGACGTCGCAAGCTTTTCGGCAACCCCAGTCGCAGGACAGAGCTACAAATGGTCCTTCGGAGACGGTACGCCGGAAACAGCATATTCGCCAGATCCAGTCGCAAGCCACACCTACTCATTGCCAGGAATCTACACCGTTGTGGTGACTATTCGCGATGATGCTTCCGGTCAGACGCAACAGAAGTTTCAAACTCAGGTTGTTTATGACGAAGACATCGACCCAACCTCAGAAACAACGCGAAGATTGAGTTCGACGAGTATCCTGTTTCACCCAACCCGGTCAGAACTCTGGAACGTCAATCCAGACAATGACACCGTAAGCGTTATCGACACGACTTCCTGGACCAAAATATTGGAGATCCCGGTCGGAGACAATCCCAGCACGCTGTCCGTGGCCCCAGACGGTACCGTATGGGTAACTAACAAAAATGTTGGGACAATAAGCATTGTGTCTCCGCTGGCACAATCTGTGGTAGACACAATCGATCTCGGCCCCGATGGCATCGGACCGCACGGCATCGTAGTCGACAACGCAAATAACGCATATGTGGCATCCGAGGCGACTGGCCGGGTAACAAAGATATCCACGCAAACGCGCAACATTTTGGCCACCAGTGATCTCGGCGGATCGATAAGACATCTCAGTCTGACTGTAGATGGCCAAGCTCTACTCGTTTCCAGGTTCATTACTCCACCGGTGCCGTTCGAGCACACAGACCTACCCAATATAGTTGGGGCGGGGGGCGAAGTGATACGGTTGCTCGCCGCCGATTTGTCACAGCTTTCCCAGATTTCGATTGCTTACAGTGACGCGTCCGCAACTGAGAACACAGGCCCGGGATTACCGAACTATCTACGGGCGCCGGCGATTCACCCCGCGGGTGATGCCGCCTATGTGCCGTCCAAGCAAGACAATATCTTGGCCGGCGGTGTCAGACCGGGACCTGGGCTGTCACCCGACCAGACCGTTCGTGCCATATCGTCCTATATCGATCTTACCTCCGACTCGGAAGCCCTTGGCAAAAGGATTGAGCACGACAATGCCTCAATCGCAAACGCAGCTGTGTTCGGCCCCTACGGGCTGCACCTGTTCACTGCCCTAGAAGGGAATCGCGCCATAGGTTTTAGTAATGCTGTCAACGGCAATGAACTCTTCCGCTTTGCCAGCGGCCGAGCACCTCGTGGATTGGCGCTTTCTCCCACAGGGGATCGATTGGCAGCGCACAACTTCACCGATCGATCTGTTCAGATTTATGACGTCAAAGACGCCGTGGATAATGGGAGCACAAACATCGCCGAAATAGCGACAATCGCAACCGTCGCCACCGACGCGCTACCGACGCAGGTTCTTCAAGGAAAGCAGCTCTTCTACGACGCGTTCGATGACCGCTTGGCCACGCAAGACTATATGAGCTGTGCGAGCTGTCACGCTGACGGCGGGGAAGACGGTCGCGTTTGGGATTTCACGACTTTTGGCGAGGGATTGCGGAATACTCAAACATTGTTCGGAAAGGGAGGGATGGACCACGGGCTTCTCCACTGGTCGGCGAACGCGGACGAAGTTCAGGACGTCGAAGCACAGATTCGCATGTTGGCAGGGGGGAACGGCCTAATGGCTGATGCCGATTATTTAGTCGGCACCAGATCGCAGCCACTTGGCGATCCAAAAACCGGAATCAGCAATGACCTTGACGCACTCGCGGCATATTTGAACTCACTTCAGACACCACCGCTAGCCCCATACGCCGGCGTGGTGAACGCAGACTATACGGCAGGAGAGGCGCTATTCTCAGCCAGCGGTTGCTCTAGTTGCCATGCCGGAACCAGTTTTACGGACTCGACGCTTACTCCATCACTGCATTTCATTGGGACAACGACTCCATTAAGCGGTAACAGGCTCTTCGGTCCGCTAGACGGAATTGATACGCCAACGCTTTTGGGATCGGTACGTACAGGTCCATACCTACACGACGGATCTGCCATGTCGCTGGAAAACGCTGTTCAGGCACATATGACCTGCGACCCAACATGTACGCCCGCTTTCAATTTTAGTCAGACCGAACTTGATCAGATTGTCACTTATATTGCACGCGTTGATGGCCTTGTCGCGGGTAACAACGACCCGGTGGCGAATGATGATGTGGCGGTGACCGATGAAGATGTACCCGTCAATGTGGATGTGCTGGGTAACGACAGCGATAGCGACGGAGATCCACTGCAGCTGACGATCTTCGCCGCACCGAGTAACGGCGTGGCCACGGTCAATGACAACGGGTCACCTGGGGATCTGACCGATGACTATATCGTCTACACCCCGGCTGGCGGCTTCAGCGGTGGTGATGCCTTTACCTACCAGGTCGATGATGGCAACACCGGTACC
>Ga0315336_1003653_pt1:2500-19990 | contig 19990 bp, 18 predicted proteins | sample ASW5metaG_FD_204512 | JGI IMG/M metagenome (GOLD analysis project Ga0315336, IMG submission 204512) | Ammonia-oxidizing marine archaeal communities from Monterey Bay, California, United States - ASW #5 | ecosystem: Environmental > Aquatic > Marine > Intertidal zone | place: USA... | reverse complement strand
GTTCTGGGCAGCCAGGCGGCGGGCGGCGCTCCTTGAATCGCAGAGCTTGGTCTCGGCGAAGAGATTCACCGCGAGTATCCCTTTTTCGAGCTCGGCAAGAGGGATCTCCTGCGTCGGGATGGAGGCGCCGTCCGCACCCGGCCGTCCGCCTCCGAAGAGGGCTCGAGCCGCCTCCTGTGCCTTCAGTGCCTCCTCGCGGCCGTGCGTCAATGCCGTCGTCTCGAGGGCCAGCACCTCCTTCGCGCGACGCGTCTCCGAACCGGTGAGCGCCTCGAGCTCACGGATCTTCTCCAGGGGAAGGAGCGTGAAGAGGCGTAGGAAGCGTCCCACATCGCGGTCGTCGGTGTTGATCCAGTACTGGTAGAAGTCGTACGGGCTCGTGCGCTCCGGATCGAGCCAGATGGCGCCCGTCTCGGTTTTTCCCATCTTGCGACCAGAGGCCGTGGTGATGAGGGGAAAGGTGATCCCGTGCGCCCGGCGCCCCGAGGCGCGCCGGATGAGTTCCGTCCCGGCAACGATGTTTCCCCACTGGTCTCCCCCCCCCATCTGCAGCTCGCAGTCGTAGTGCCGGTTGAGGTAATAGAAATCGTAGGCCTGCAGGAGGCTGTAGTTGAACTCGAGAAAAGAAAGCCCGCCCTCGGACTCGAGCCGGAGCTTGACGCTTTCGGCGGCCAGCATGCGGTTGATGCTGAAGTGCCGGCCAACTTCGCGGAGGAACTCGATATAGTTGAGCGGCAAAAGCCAGTCCACGTTGTTCAGCATCGAACCGCGTTTGTCACCTGAATCGGCCTCGCCGGCCTCCTGACCCCGGGGAGCCAGCTCGAGGTAGCGCGACAGCTGGGCCCTTACCGTATCGAGGTTCGCCTGAATCTCTTCCGCACCGAGCACTTTCCGAAGCTGTGTCTTGCCGCTCGGGTCCCCCACCATGCCGGTGCCACCCCCGACGATCACCAGAGGGCGGTGTCCTGAATCCTGGAGGTGCCGGAGTCCCATGACGGGAACGAGGTTGCCGACGTGAAGGCTCGACGCCGTCGGGTCAAACCCGGCGTAGCCCGTGACGCGCTTCGAGGAAAGAAGTTTCTCCAGGGGCCTGTCGTCAGTCTCGTCGTCCGTCGTCTGCTGGATGAAGCCCCGCTCACGAAGGACTTCCAGGAGGCTCCTCACGGGGGTCGTTCCCACAGGTTTTACTTCCATTTCTGCGCGGCAGCTTGAACGGCATCGAAGGCGAGCAACGCCGCGTGTACCTGGTCGGTGCCAAGGCCGCCAAGGGCGGTAGAAATCGACTCCTGGGTAATGCTCTGCAGGTCGTCGGCGGACTGCCCTTCGAGGAGCTCGGTCAAGAGCGACCCGGCGGCGATAGCCGCCGGGCAGCCGTAAACCTGGAACTTGCAAGCTTCCACCCGGCCGCCGGAGTCGCGCGTCAGGTAGAGGTGCAAGATATCGCCGCAGACCGGATTGTCAACACGGACCGCGACGTCGGCTCCTTCGAGGACTCCGGCATTCCGCGGGTGGCGGAAGTGGTCATCGAGCGGATTCGGCATTGTTTCGGTCATCAGCCCGCGTCGGTGATCAACCCCGCGGGCTGTTAACCCACCAGGCCGTCGATCTTCGCCTTGTAAACGCTTTTCGCGTTGAGGCCGACCAGGGTGTCCACTTTTTCACCCCCCTTGAAGAAGAGGACGGTGGGGACCGACATGATGCCGTAGCGCCCCGCTACTTCCTGGCTCTGGTCGATGTCGACCTTTCCTACCTTCACCTGGCCTTCATACTCCTTGGCCAGGTCATCAATGATCGGCGTAAGTTGCTTGCACGGGCCGCACCAGGCGGCGCTGAAGTCTACGACGACAGGCTGTTGAGCCTCGAGAACTTCCGTCTGGAAATTGGAGTCGGTGAATTCGGTGGACATGATGAAACTCCTGCTAAAATTTTCAGTGAAATCCCCTATCTGAAGAGTTGCATAATACAACAAGAAAGGCACGATCGCCAGAGACGTCGAAAAAGCCGTCGGCTGACAGCGTTAAAGAGCCTTTCCCGTCGAGGTCATCGTGAGTTTCCCGTGCTTGATCCCCTTCACGCTGACGATCTGCTCCGCTCGACGTCGTATTTCGCCGCTCCTTCCCCGAAGGATGAGCACCTCGAGGCAGTTGTGTGAGTCGAGGTGAACGTGCACTGTCGAGACCACCTGTTTGTGGAACGTGTGCTGCAGGTCGGTGAGGCGGTCGGTGAGCTCGTGGGTACCGTGATCGTAAACGAGGGTCAACGTCCCGACGGTTTCGCAATCCTCGTCCTCCCACTCCTCCTCAACCAGGGAGTCGCGAATAAGGTCACGAATGGCTTCGGAGCGGTTGGCGTAGCCTTTCCTTCCGATCACGCCGTCGAAGCGCTTTAGCAGCCTGTTGTCCAGGGAAACTCCGAATCGGATAGTATGCGAGCTCATGAAGTCCGTACCGGAACACTCTTTGCGGAGATTGTAGCAGGCGCCGAGGAACATTGGGAGCTTGTCTCACCGTTCTTTAGCCCTTACACTGGTTTGCGGCAATGATCGTGTCTCGCTTTCTCGCAGTGGTCTTCCCTGTCGCCTGTGTCCTGGTCGCGACTCCCCTTGTCGCCACGCCCCGGGACGGCGCCCGCGGAGCCACCGGGAAGAATAGGGCCACCGGGGAGAATGGGCGCTTGCCCTTCGAGGAGAAAAAGACCGAGCAAAGCCCCGCCAAGGTGCGCTGTCCGCGATGTGACGACTCCGGGAAGGCCACCTGCAGCCAGTGCCAAGGTGAAGGGGAGCTCTCGGAGGTCTGCAAGCGCTGCTCTGGAAAGGGCCGGAGGCCCTGTCCTGTGTGCTCCCGGGAAGCCAAGGGCGAGGAGCTAGTCGTGGCCGGACGGATTGCTTGCGGCTTGTGCGGGGGAACGGGCACCCTGGGAAACGCCGGCAAGATCTGCTCGCGTTGCAGCGGCAAGAGTACACTCCTGTGCACCACCTGCCTCGGGAAGGGTACCCTCTCGTGCCGCAAGCGTGTTCCGGGAAAGATCTGCCCGACCTGCCGCTTCGTCGGCAAGGCGCCCTGCGTCACTTGTGGGGGGACGACGCTGGTGGCTCCGGGCACGGTAGAGCTTTCCGTGAAGAAGAAAGGAAAGGGTGGAAAAGAAACGGTCGCCAAAGCCACGACCTTCGATCCGGAGATGCTCGGGGAACGCTATCGCAACCTGACCCAAGTTCACGAGTCCTTCGTCGCCGCCTTCAAGGATGATCCCAGGCCCGAGCTGGAGCGACTTCGACGGGAAGTTATCCTCCAGTCGAGGAGCCTCTACGACGCAGGGCTGAGCGATGAATCGGGTACCGCCGACGAGGTGGACACGCTGCTCACTCGCGTCACGGAGTACCGCACGCGCTGGATGAGCTTGAGCGCTGCGTTCGAGAAGCATCTGCGGGAATATCGCAAGGCGCAGTCACTGTGGGACGCCCGTACCGCAAAGATGGCCAAGGCCCGGGCCCAGGGGCGAGCGAAGCGCTGGGGCGAGAAAGAGGCCAATACCCTTCTCGATCGAGCCTTGAGGATCTCAGAAAAATTCTCCCGTTTACTGTCCAGTGAGGACGCCAACCTTCTCCTCGCGCAGCTCGAAGAAGTACGAAAAGCCTGGCCCGTGCTGAAGAACCGCGCAGTGGCGGAGCTCGCCGCGGTAGCCGAGTCGAACCGTAAGACGAGGGGACCGGTAGCAAGACGAAGCTCGACGGGCTCGACTCGGACACGGCCGGCGTGGGTGAGCGACTCCGCTCGCGCTCAACGGCGAGCCTCCGCGGTGGTCCCCAGAGCGCACGCCAGGAAGGCTGAGCCAGAAACCCGGGTGACCACAGCCGCAAAGCGCGAGGCTGACTCCAAGCAGCTGGCCGGCTCCAAACAGACGGACCCGCCCCCTTTACCACCTTCGGCCGCCTTCCAGTCCCTCCTCTGGGGCCTTTCGGGGTTCGCGGTCGCCTCTGTCCTCTTCTGGTTCGCCACCCGCCCGGGGTCTTTGCCGGGACTAGCCCGGAGAGGGAATAGAGAATAGAGAATTCACCGTTCCTCATTACTTCCTCATTCTCTGTTCACTATTCACTGTTCACTATTCTCTTCAACCGCGAAAGCTCCCGATCGACCATCTTCTGGAATTCGGGGTGGGAAAGCCGGGACCGAAGTTTCTTGAGAGCCGCGCGGAGCTCTGGGTCGGGCAGCAGCCCTTCCCGCGCGAGAACTCGGTAGAGTGCCCGCTCGAACTCTTCCAGAACCAGCTTCTCGATACGGCGCGCCACGGCAAGAGTCCCGGGTGAGGTATGTTTCGAGACGAGGAGCGCAACTATGCGCCGATAGGCCACGTCCAGCTCGCCCCGCTCGGAGAGCCTGCGCGCGTCGCGTATTCGCGCGACGTCCTGAGCCTCCCTCTTGTGGAACTGTCGAATCGCGCTCAGCAGACGCGAAAGGTACGGCACCGCCAAACCGTCTTGCCATCCGGAGAGGACGTTTTCTCGTAGGTCGATCAGCACAAGAGCGGGGACTTTCTTGACGCCAAAGCGCTCCATGAGCTGCAAGATCTCATCCGCACCCACGCGCACACCCTCCACCGCTGGGGGCACGCCGAAAAGCTTCGGCAGTCGCGCTACGACGGACGGCTCATCTGCGTCGCGCACCGGCGGAAAGTACAGAACAACCGGTCTCGAACGCTCTCGTGCAGCCTGCAGCGCCTCGGCGTAGGTAGCCTTCCAGGCAAAAGGCTCCCGCCGCGCCGCCTCCAAATTGTGGGGTACCTTGGAAACCTGCCCCAGGGCGACTCCCGCCCATACCAATACGGTGGCAAGTATCGGCACCGCCTATTTTCCTTCGACTTCGACCGCCTTCTTCGAGAGCTTGACCCTGCCCTGCTTGTCGATTCCAAGACACTTCACACGGATAACGTCGCCCACCTTGACCACGTCACCGACCTTCTGGACAAATCCCTGCCCGAGTTCGGAGACGTGCACAAGCCCCTCCTGGCCGGGCAACACTTCTACGAAGCACCCGAAATCCTTGATCGACACCACGCGACCCTCGTAGATGTTGCCCTCCTTGACCTCTTCGGTCAGGGCTTCAATGCGTTGCTGCGCAGCCGTGGCACCCGCGAGACTGGTTCCCCAGATCTTGACCGTGCCGCTATCCTCGATTTCAATCCGAGAATCTGTCTCTTCCTGAATCTTCTTGATCATCTTTCCACCGGGCCCGATCACGATTCCGATCTTCTCGGGGTCAATCGAGATCTGGACAATCTTTGGCGCATAGGGAGAGATCTCGTCGCGAGGACGGTCCAGCACCTTCAACATCTCGCGCAGGATGTGAATCCTGCCTTCCCGGGCCTGCTCGAGCGCCTGGCGCATGATGTCTGCCGAAATTCCAACGACTTTGATGTCCATCTGGAGCGCCGTGATCCCTCGTTGCGTTCCGGCGACTTTGAAGTCCATGTCACCGTTGTGGTCTTCGCTTCCGAGGATGTCCGACAGAACGCAGACTTTGTCACCTTCCTTGACGAGCCCCATGGCGATTCCGGCCACCGGCTGTCGAATCTTGACGCCGGCGTCCATGAGAGCCATCGTGCCCCCACAAACGGAGGCCATCGAGGAGGAGCCATTCGATTCGAGGATGTCGGAAATCAAACGAACCGTATAGGGGAACGTTTCCTCGGGAGGCATGACGGCTTTGAGAGCGCGGGCGGCGAGAGTTCCGTGTCCGATCTCGCGGCGCTTGGGTCCTCGATTCGGCCAGGTCTCACCGACGGAGAAGGACGGGAAGTTGTAATGCAGCATGAACTTCTCGGAGTACTCTTCCCCCAGGCCGTCGACCCTCTGCTCATCGTCCCCGGTCCCGAGGGTCGCGATGACCATGGCTTGCGTCTCGCCGCGGGTGAAGAGCGCCGATCCATGCACGCGCGGCAGCAGCGCCACGTCGATGGCGATATCCCGAATGTCCGTGAATCCCCTGCCGTCGGTGCGCTTGCCTGCCACGATCATCTCCCGCTCGGCTTCCTCGGAGAGCTGCGAAAGAAGTTTCTTGGCGATCTGGCGGTCCACCGTGCCGGGCGGCAGTGTCACGGGAGGAGGGTCGAGCTCCGGGGCGACCTCATCGAGAGCCTGAGAAATGACGGCTTTTACCGCTTTCTGGCGCGCGATTTTTCCTTCCGTGCGAAGGGCCGCATCAAAGAGCTGGTAGTACTTGCTTTTCAAGTCAGAGTAGAGCCCCGAGTGATCGGGCGCAGATGGGAGCTCCATTTTGGGCACGCCGCACTGGCGTGCAAGATCGTCCTGGAGCTCGATGATTTCCTTGATCGCCTCGTGCGCTCGCGAGATGGCCTCGATCATCTGGTCTTCGGAGACCTCATGGGCTCCGGCTTCGACCATGGTCACGGCCTCCCTCGTTCCCGCTACGACCAGGTCGAGGTGGCTGACCTTCATCTGAGTCTGCGTCGGGTTTATCACGAGCTCCCCGTCGACAAGCCCTATCCGCACCGAGCCCGTTGGTCCGAGAAATGGAACCTCGGAGACGGCGAGCGCCGCCGAAGCGGCAATCATCGCGAGAATATCCGGATCATTCTGCTGGTCCGCGGCAAGCACCATCAACTGGATCGAAGTGTCCATGAGGAAGTTGTCGGCGAAGAGTGGTCGGATAGGCCGGTCGATCAACCGCGCCGTGAGGATCTCCTTCGTCGTCGGCCGACCTTCCCGCTTGATGAAGCCTCCCGGAAACTTGCCCGCAGCCGAAGTCTTTTCTCGGTAATCTACCGTCAGAGGGAAGAAACCCCTATCGAACTCCAGCGGGGCGACCGTCGCCGCGCAAAACACCACGGTGTCCGCGTAGCGGACGACAGCTGCGCCGCTCGCCTGCTTCCCCATTCGCCCCGTCTCAATACTCAACGTCCGCCCGCCAATAACCTTCTCTACTTTACGAATCATCGTCCTCTAACTATCCTCATCTTCTGGGCCGTCAAATCCTCTTTAACAGTCCGTTGCAGAAGTGCTTCGTTGCGAGCACCGAGCAATTTTCGCCAAGGCTCAACGAGCAAAACGCAGGCGATATCGCCCCCTGTGGCAGGGTACGTATCGCCGAGCATTTGCGACGCAAAGTTGGGCGAAAAGGGCCGGTTCTCGTAGAACATGACTTCTTCAATGGGCTGTTTAACCTCTCGGCCTCGACGTACGACTTCCTTCTTTCCAGCGAGGCCCATCTCGAGCGTGTCTCGTCCGCTACCGCAGCTACCGTCTGAGCTTCAACGACTCGATGAGCGCTTTGTACCTGTCGGTATCGTTGTCTCGAAGATAGCGCAGCAGCTTTTTCCTCTTGCTGACCAGCATCAACAGGCCGCGCCGAGCGCCGTGGTCTTTCTTGTGCCCCCCGAGGTGCTCGGTGAGATTGCGGATCCGTTGGGACATGAGCGCGACTTGCACTTCGGGGGTGCCGCAATCAGTCTCGTGGCGGGCGTACTTTTCGCGCGTCGCCGTGCGGTCTTCCTGCGTAATACTCATTCGATTGTATGGATTCCTTTCTGCGTGAGAGCCCCGGTGGCTCTTGGTCACGAAGTACAAACGAGTTATGCTAACACGCGGGCCATCGAATGGGAAAGGAAACTTACCCGTCCGGGGGCCCCGCCTTGCGGTCCAGATAGCTCTGCAGGAGGATCTGGGCGGCGATCTGGTCGACACGACGGTCCCGTGTCTTCTTTCGGGAGCCGCTCTTCTGTGGCCCTCGGCCCCGAACGGTCCCCCGAAGCCCGGCCTGTCGCAGGGAAGCCTCCGCCTGGACCGTCGTGAGCCTCTCGTCCCAGGTGTCGACCGGTAAGGAGAACTCCCTCTCGAGGCGTTCCTTGAACTCGAGCACCTGCAAGCCCTTCGGTCCTGTGGTGCCGTCCATGTTGAGGGGCAGTCCCACCACAAGGCGCTCGATCTTTTCCTCGGCGAACAGACGTTCGAGCTCCCCCCGCAAACCAGCCTCCCCCTCGACCACCCGCAGCGGAAAGGCCACCAACTGCGAGGGGTCGCTCAGCGCCAGGCCGATCCAGCGGTCGCCGTAGTCTATCGCCAGGACGCGCCCGCTAGTCACAAGACATCCTCCCGCCCTTCGGTCTCGAGGCGCTCGACCATTTCCTTCACGCGCTCGGTCTGATCGCGGGCGCACACAAGGATAGCGTCGTCGGTCTCCACCACGACCAGGTTCTCCAGACCGATCGTGCCGATCAGGCGTTTCTTGCCTACCACGATACAGCCCTTGGTGTCGAGGCCCACGTGGTCTCCGAAAACGGTGTTGCCGTCCGCATCGCGGCGGCCGTAGCGTCCCATCGCCTGCCAGGATCCCACGTCATCCCACTCGAAGTCAGCCGCCACGACCGCGATATGCGGGGCGTGCTCCAAAACACCGTGATCGACCGAAATCGCAGGAAGTGACCCAAAGCCTGCCTTCATGGCCGCATCGAGTCCGCCGGGGCCCGACGCCTGCCGATCCAGCGTGTCGATGCCGGCGGCAAGGAGAGGAAGATGCTTCTCCATCAGGCCCAGGATGCCTGCCGCTCGCCAGAGGAAGATGCCGGAGTTCCAGAAGAATCTTCCGCTCTTGAAGTATTCACGGGCCAGCTCCAGCGGTGGCTTTTCCTTGAAACGCTCGACAAAGAAAGCCGGGCCCCGAGCCTGCTCTATCCCAGTACCACGCTCGATATATCCGAAGCCCGTTGCCGGGTAGCGTGGCACAATACCAAAGGTCACGGTCCAAGCTTCCGGCGAACTCTTGGTGCTCTCGACGAATCGCACTGCCTCGAGCACGGTTTTGCGGAAGGCTTCCGGAGGATGGACGACGTGGTCCGAGGGGCTCACGAGCAGCATCCCATCCCGGTCGCGGTTGAGGATCTGTCGCGCCGCAAGGCCAATGCAGGGAGCCGTGTTCCGCCCGACGGGTTCCCCCAAAACATTCTCGCGCGGAATCTCTGGCAACGCATCCAGAACTCGCTGCGCGTGACTCGCACCCGTGACCACCCAAAGGTTTTCCACCGCGATGAGGGGAGCGATGCGCGCGAAAGTCTCGCGGAGGAGGCTGTTTTCGCCGCCCAGGGGGAGGAACTGCTTGGGAAGGTGCTTACGACTTACAGGCCAGAACCTCGTGCCTGAGCCACCCGCCATGATGACGGCGTGAAGGTGCGGATTGGCTTCTGTCATGTGTTCTGCCCGGTTCGCCCGCCCCTACCCCGCGGCTTGCAGTGTTTTTCGGATCCTCTTGAGGTCTTCCGCCAAGGGAAACTGACGCTGGGCACGGTCGAGAACGCGACGAGCTTCCTCACGGTTGCCCTCGGTAAGGTGAAGCTCAGCAATCTTTGCCAGACGCGTAGTTTCCTCCGCAGAGGTAAGCCCTAGCCCGCTGGCTTCACGTAACCCCAGGAGCGCCGCAGCGGCATCTCCGGAACGTGGGATTTTGCGCAGGTACAAGTCCTTCAGCAGACGAACGACCTCGCCGAGGTAGTGACGCGGGAACGTCGCGCGCTTTTCGTGGTAGTAGAAGGCCTGTAGCCGCTCGGCGGCCTCGAGGTACCGCCTCTTCGCCGAGTAGTGCTCCGCGATGAGGAACAGGCAATCCAGGTAATCGGCCCGGTCAAGGTTCCTGAAAAGGAAATCGCTGCCGTACTTCTCCTCCATGTCGGGCAGGACCTTGAGCGCGCTGGCCGGGCGACCGTTGAGAAAGTGATGGAGCACGAGCAGGGCCCGGGATTCGGGGTCTTGCTTGTGATAGAAGAAAGGCTGGGCCTTGGTCGTCTCCGAGGTCTTTGTGCCCAGGAGGGCCCGACGGCGGTCGAAGGCGGCGCGGCGTTGGGCGTCACCGAGGACATCGAAGGCTTCGATCAGTTCACGCATCCGCCTCTCGGACCATCCCCGACGCCCGGGATTCTTGTCCGGGTGCGATGCGAGGACCAAGCGCTTGAAGGAAGCGCGGATCTCCGGCATGGGCGCGAGCGGGGAGACCTTCAAGACCTCATAGTAGTCCAGAAGCTTCGTGGTACGGGCTCGGCGTCTCACTTAACTCACTTAAAAAACCTTCTCGCTATCGAGGAGAAGCGTCACGGGCCCCTCGTTTTGTAGGTAAACTTGCATCGCCGCCCCGAACACCCCTTCCTGCACAGGGTAGCCTCGACTCGTCAAATAATCTGCGAACTGCCGGTAGGTCTTCTCGGCTCGCTCTGGCTCTTCGGCCTCGTCAAAGCTCGGCCGCCGACCACGCCGGCAGTCCCCGTAGAGGGTGAACTGCGAGACGAGGAGAATCTCCCCGCCGACTTCTTGGATGGATCGGTTCATGGGGTGCTTTTCGTCCGGGAAAATGCGTAAGCCGACAACCTTCTCGGCCAAGTAGCGGATCTCGGACTCGCCATCCCCACGACGCACTCCGAGAAAGAGGAGAAGCCCGCTGCCGATCTCCCCCGTGGACCGCCCCTCGACTTCCACACGTGCCCAGCGCACTTTCTGGACGACCACTCGCATAGCTTCAAGGTTTCAGGCCTCCGGGAGTTCGTTCTCACGATCGATCGCTTCGGCGACCTCCGTCAGGCGAGCATCGGAACCGACTGGCTGCCAAGCGCCTCCGGCCACGACGCCCACCTCTTCGCTGAGCACCTCGATACGCTTCTGCGCCCCTCCGAGAATCTGATAGCAACTCTTCAGCGCCCGCAGGCCGCGCTCGTATTGCCGCAGGGACTCCTGGAGCGGCAAGTTGCCCTGTTCGAGCAACTCGACAGAGCGCTCGACGAGCTCGAACGCCTCCTCGAAGGAAGCACCGTCCCCCTTCGGGGGAGGAGAGGGGGGAATTACCTCGCCCGCGGCGGTGGAGGGCTCGCCAGAGCGAGGTTCCTTGCCCGCAGCTGCGGACGACCTTCGGCTCTTCCCGGCCTTCTTTTGCAAGCGTTACCCTTTTTCTTTACCTGTTTTTCAAGCTCGACGGTCGGTCACTCGAAAGTCCCGTCACCTGAACGTCAGCTTCTCCACGGGCCAGCTGGATCCGGAGCCTCTGGCCCAAATCGAGATCGGCTGCATCGCGGACGATCCGTCCCTCCAGGTCCGTTGTCAGCGAGTAACCCCGCTCGATGACCTTCAGCGGGTTGAGCGCCTCGAGCCGGCCCGAACACGACTTCAGCGCATCTTCCCACTCGCCCCAGCGCTTGTAAAGGTGAAACTTCATCTCCTTGGCCAGGTCATCACACTTCTCAAACCACTCCTGCACAATGGCTTGGGGCTCCCTCAGAGGACGCCGTTTGAGGATCTGTGAGAGCTGAGCCGCCTTCGTGCTCCGCCCATTCTCGAGGGCCAGGTGAAGCCGTCGTCTCTGGATACGGAGCGAGTCCGTGAGCTCGTGAAGATCTGGCACCAGGAGCTCGGCCGCATGGGTAGGTGTCTGTGCCCGAGCGTCGGCCACGAAATCGGAAATGCTGAAATCTACCTCGTGCCCCACTGCGGAAACGGTCGGAATCCTACTTGCCGCCAGAGCGCGTGCGACCTCCTCATCGTTGAAAGCCCAGAGGTCCTCGAGACTGCCTCCGCCACGCGCCAGCACGATCACGTCCGCCTGCCCACCTCCCGTCTGGAAGCATCTGACGGCGCGAGCGATCTCTTCTGCTGCCCCTTGGCCCTGAACGCGCACGGGAACGATGCGGACCCAGGCCTGCGGATGTCGGCGGTAAAGAATGCGCAGCACGTCGCGGATCGCCGCACCACTGGTAGAAGTGATGAGCCCGATGCGTTCCGGCAGGTACGGGAGCGGGCGTTTGCGCGCCGCATCAAACAGTCCTTCCCGGCGCAAGCGCTCCTTGAGCTCCTCGAAGAGGCGCTGCAGCTCACCCAGACCTGCCGGCTCCACGTGGTCACCGATGAGCTGGTAGGTCCCACGAGGCTCGTAGACGCCAATCCGGCCCGAAACGGTGACCTTCTGTCCATTTGCAGGGAGAGCGCGTAAGCGTGCCACCGAAGAACGCCATACCACGCACGGCAGCTGCGCGGAAGAAAGCCGGGATCCCTTGTTACCTTCGATGTCGTCGAAAAGAGAAAAATAGAGATGGCCTGACTGCGGCCGACTGAGGTTGGTCACCTCTCCGCGCACGAGAATTCGCGGGAAGCTCGACTCGAGGAGCTCGCGGATCGTGCTCGTGACATCGGAGACGGAGAGGACCTCCGATGCGAGGCCTCGCTCAAATTCTGTCATGGAAGCGTGCCGGCCTTGGATCCGTGTTCAGTGTTCGGGAAAGACCACTGAACACTTTCTTTCCTCTTACTCCCTAAGCATCACCCGTTCAATGGCCAGGGCCTTGCCTGTCCTTGAATCGACGGTCACCTTGACGCCGGAGAGGCGGACATCTCCGGTAGCGACATTGAAGGGGGCGTGCATGCCGCTCTCGAACTTGTAGAGGACACTGTGCTTGTCCCGGCCGATCACGGAATCATAAGGCCCCGTCATGCCGATGTCCGTGATGTAAGCCGTGCCCGCCGAAAGGACGCACTCGTCGGCAGTCACGACGTGCGTGTGCGATCCGAAAACGCAGCTCGCTTGACCGTTCAACTTCCAGGCGAGGGCGATCTTCTCGCTCGTCGCTTCGGCGTGGATCTCTACAAAGCGAATCGGAGTCTCCTGCTTCATCCCCTCGAGGGCCCGGTCTACCGCGTGAAAGGGACATTCGGCAGGCCCCATGAATATCCTCCCCACCAAAGTGATCACGCCTATGCGGTTACCGCTGCGGGACTCGTACACGGCGGAGCCCACGCCCACCGCCTGGGCCGGATAGTTGAGAGGGCGAAGAAGGCGCTTGTCGCGCTCGAGGACCTTCAGGATTTCTCTTCGCCGCCAGACATGGTCGCCACAGGTGACGCAGTCCACACCGGTCTGAACGATCTCCTTGAAGAGATTTTCCGTGATGCCGGAGCCCTGAGCGGAGTTCTCTCCGTTAGCGATGACGAAATCAATTTCGTTTTCGGCGATGTAACCGGGAAGCTTCTCCTTGAGAATGGTGCGCCCCGGTTTGCCGACTATGTCCCCAATGAGGAGGACTCGAATTTCCAATTGTTCCTGCTTTCCATACAGATCGAGGTGACCAGCACGTCAAAGAATTAGCCTACTACCGTGCGTACTCGACCACGCGCGTCTCGCGAAGCAGTGTCACTTTGATCTCACCGGGGTAAGTGAGTTGCTCTTCAATACCCAGAGCGATCTGCCTGCAGAGCTTGAGGGCCTTGGTATCGCCGATCTTCTGTGAGTTCACGAAAACGCGGATCTCCCGTCCAGCTTGGATGGCGTTCGCGGCCTTGACGCCGTCAAAACTCAACGCCAGAGCCTCGAGCTTCTCAAGACGCTTGATGTAGCGCTCGAGAGTCTCCCCACGCGCTCCAGGCCGCGAACCCGACACGGAATCAGCAGCCTGGGTGATCACGGCATACATGCTCTCCTGAGGAACATCGTTGTGGTGAGACGCGATCGAGTTGACAACTTCCGGCGGCTCGTCGTACCGCCTCGCAATATTCGCCCCGATCTCCGGATGCCCACCCTCAATCTCGTGATCTACCGCCTTGCCGACATCGTGCAGAAGCGCACAGCGCTTTGCCAGGGTAACATCCAGTCCGAGTTCACCCGCGATCATCCCCGCAAGGTACGCACACTCCTTTGTATGGTGCAGAACATTTTGACCGTAACTGGTCCGAAACTTCAGTCGCCCCAGAAGGGTAATCATCTTCGGATGAATCCCCGGGATGTTGAGGTCGTAGACGACCTGCTTCCCCTCCTGCTGGATCAAGTCGTTCATCTCTTTTTTCGTCTGCGCGACGAGCTCTTCGATGCGAGCGGGATGGATGCGGCCGTCAGTTATGAGCTTGTCCATCGCACGGCGGGCCATCTCACGACGGATACTGTCGAAACATGAAACAATGATGACTCCTGGCGTGTCGTCAACGATGACATCGACGCCAGTCGATTTCTCGAAAGCGCGAATGTTGCGGCCCTCGCGCCCGATGACGCGTCCCTTCATCTCGTCATTGGGGATCTCGATGACCGAAGTGGTGATCTCCTGGCAGTATCCGGACGCCATTCGCTGAATACACGTGGCAAGGATTTCCCGGCTGCGCGTGCTCACGGTCTCGTTGACCCTCTCCATGGTCCGGGCTACCAGAGTCTCCTTCTCGTGCTCGAAGTGCCGCTCCAGCTTCTGCAGAAGGAGCTTTTCGGCCTCTTCCTTGCCCAGGTCGGTGATGCGGAAGAGCACCTGCTTTTCCTCCTCGATGAGGCGCTCGACCTCCTGCTCCCTGACCTCTAACATCTGGGCTCGCTTGTCGAGGCTCTTTTCTCTTGATTCGAGGTAGCTGACTTTCTTGTTGATGAGGTCGAACTGCCTCTCGAGCCCGTCTTCCTTCTTGGACAGCTTGGTGTCCTGGGCCTTCTGTTCGTTGCGCCTTGCCTGAAACTCCTTCTCGAACTGGCTGCGCTGCGCTGCCAGATTCTCATCAAGCTGCTTCTGCGCCTCGACGCGGATCTGCTCAGCCGCTTTCTCGGATCGCTCGAGGACTGCCTTTGCAGTCCCTTGTGTTCTGCGCGTGGCGATCAGATGCCAGAAAAACGGCGCGAGACCAAGAAGCAGCCCTCCTAAGCCTGCTAGTAAGTAGTCCATGGAGAATAACCTTTCCCACTCATCCATCCCACGAGGAGGGCAGCAGGGCACGGAGCGGGACATCGACGGGCGAGCCAGCCGTCACCACGAAGAGCTTGCTGGTCAGCACGGTCAGCACTAGCGGCGCAACCCGCAATCCTACGTCGTCGCCCCCCAGCTGTACGCGCGAGAAATCTTCACGGAACGATGGGAGCTGACGCAGAATTCTACTGTTTGCGGGCGAGCCTCGCCCAATGCAACCGAACATTGTCTTCGTAGCGCATAGGGCCGCAGATCGCCAACGCCATCTGCCAGGACCTCTGCCAGGACCTCTGCCAGGACCTCTGACCAGGCCTTGCTACCTTCCTCAAGTGAACTTGTTTCTATAAAAATGGCCGGAAAACCGCCGGCTTCCTGGCCGACAACACCATATCCATTTAAAAAGCCTGCAACGACAACGGTACCGGGGGCAGCGATTCCAGTTGGGAGCCCGCCGCTCACCGAAGGAGTCCTCCCGCGGACTCCTCCCGGCAGAAGAACTACGAGGCTAAGGCACAGCGCCGTCGCCACAAGGCACATCATCCCCCAAGGGATCGTGCCCAAGAGGCGCCCCGCCTGCAGCCACCGTAGTGATTTGTCAGGTCTCACGAATTGACTCCCGCAAATCTATAAAACATGCAAATCATTGTAAGCAAGTGTCTTCCGCAAGTCAACGATTACGGAACTCGGCGTCGAGGCCGAAGTTGGGTGAGGGTGGTCCAACAAAAAACGCCGGCCTCGCTGCTAGCGAAATCGGCGTTTTTATACGTGTTTCTGTGAAAAAAACGGGCGCTCCCTACTCTCTCGATTGTGGTCAATACCATCGGCGCGAAGGGCTTCACTACCGTGTTCGGTATGGGAACGGGTGTTTCCCCTTCACCTAGGCACCCGCAATTCTCTCTGTTATCCTGTAATCAAGAATTTCGTATCAAGAATATTGCCTGGTAGCGGCCAAGTTCCACACAATCACTCGGCACACGGTCTTCCGAATTTCCGGTCTTTCCGGATTCTCCGGCACCCACGGGTTGCCCGTGAATGAAAGTGGTCAAGCCGATCGGCAATTAGTACCGGTCAGCTGAGTACATTACTGCACTTACACCTCCGGCCTATCGACCTCGTGGTCTTCAAGGAGCCTCAGGGGATATCTATTTTTGGGGAGGGCTTCACGCTTATATGCCTTCAGCGTTTATCCGTTCCGAACATAGCTACTCTGCAATGCCCTTGACAGGACAACAGAAACACCAGAGGTTCGTCCGACCCAATCCTCTCGTACTAAGGTCAAAACCCCTCAGATATCCTACACCCACAGTAGATAGGGACCGACCTGGCTCACGCCGGTCTAAACCCAGCTCACGTACCGCTTTCATTGGCGAACAGCCAAACCCTTGGGACCTCCTACAGCCCCAGGATGCGATGAGCCGACATCGAGGTGCCAAACCTTCCCGTCGATATGAACTCTTGGGGAAGATCAGCCTGTTATCCCCGGAGTACCTTTTATCTGATGAGCGACGTCCCTTCCACGCGGAATACGCCGGATCACTAGGCCCTGCTTTCACATCTGCTCGACTTAGAAGTCTTACAGTTAAGCTTCCTTATACCCTTACGCTCTACATGCGATTGCCAACCGCATTGAGGAAGCCATTGGGCTCCTCCGTTACTCTTTAGGAGGAGACCGCCCCAGCCAAACTAACCGCCTACCACTGTCCAAGGCCCGGATTCACGGAACCTTGTTAGAATTTAAGTAGCATAAGGGTGGTATTTCAAGGTTGGCTCCAGAAGGCCTAGCGGCCTTCCTTCAAAGCCTCCCACCTATCCTACACATACATTACCCAAACCCAATAATAGGTTATAGTAAAGGTTCACGGGGTCTTTCCGTCTAGCTGCGGGTATGTGGCATCTTCACCACAACTACAATTTCGCCGAGTCCTTCGTTGAGACACCGGTCCAGTCGTTACGCCATTCGTGCGGGTCGGAACTTACCCGACAAGGAACTTCGCTACCTTAGGACCGTCATAGTTACGGCCGCCGTTAACCGGGGCTTCGGTTATGAGCTTCTCCCCGAAGGGATAACCCGTCCCCTTAACCTTCCGGCACCGAGCAGGCGTCAGACTGTATACATCGACTTTCGGTCTTGGCACAGTCCTGTGTTTTTAGTAAACAGTCGCTAGACCCTTTTCACTGCAGCCTCCTCGGGCTATTAACCCTACTGAGGCACTCCTTATCCCGAAGTTACGGAGTCAAGTTGCCTAGTTCCTTAACGAAGGTTCTCTCGAGCGCCTTAGGATACTCACCTCACCTACCTGTGTCAGTTTTAGTACGGTCACTCCTGAAAATACGAACCGAGGTTTTTCTTGGAAAGTGCATCCGATCACTTCAGACTCAAACGGTCCTGCCCCGACTTCAAGGATCCCGACTGCGGATTTTCCTACAGTCCACCCCAAAGCCAGAGACGGAGACAATCAACGCCCCGCTGACCTTCAGACTTCCGTCACCCCATCATCAACTCTCCAGAAGTGGTGCACGAATATTAACGCGCTGTCCATCGACTACGCCTTTCGGCCTCGCCTTAGGTGCCGACTAACCCTGGGCGGATTTGCCTTCCCCAGGAAACCTTAGGTTTACGGCGAATGAGATTCTCACTCATTTTCTCGCTACTCATTCCGGCATAATCACTTCCACGTAGTCCAGAGCTCCTTACGGTACTCCTTCAGCCCAACGTGGAACGCTCCCCTACCGATGCAGACTTCTCTCGAAATTTGCATCCCGCAGCCTCGGTACAAGCCTTGACTCCCGCTAATTTTCGGCGCA
>Ga0315336_1003652_pt1 | contig 19991 bp, 13 predicted proteins | sample ASW5metaG_FD_204512 | JGI IMG/M metagenome (GOLD analysis project Ga0315336, IMG submission 204512) | Ammonia-oxidizing marine archaeal communities from Monterey Bay, California, United States - ASW #5 | ecosystem: Environmental > Aquatic > Marine > Intertidal zone | place: USA: California... | reverse complement strand
ACACGCAGTCTGAGAGACAACAGCAACCGGCCGAGATGTCTCAGGTCTGGGACGCCAGACCCACCTGTCTGTCGTCGGTTCCTCGGCCCACGCCGTCGCTGCATCGCGACCACACAGACCGCGCGTTGAGCAACCGCTCATCCCAACGCGGAAGCAGCCTGTTTGCCGGACTCTGCCGGATTGTCCCGAAGTCAAACGCTCAACGTCTGCTCACCACAGCGAATGCTGACCAGCGTGCGCACATCCACCAACAGCAGCAGGCAGTGCAGCGTGTCGGAAATCGGCCGCGCCGTACGCGCCTCGGAAACCGTCACGGTCAGCAGACCGTCCCCAACTTCGGCGTCCCGCAGGTTGATCGGATTGACGAATTCCAGGTTGCGAACAACGACAATTCGGTGTGTGGAGAAATCCACGTCCGGAAGCGGAGACCGCGGCCGAAAGGCCCGCCAGACCGCATCCCAGACGTGAGTGTCGCGAATCAACGACATGCGGCAGGCGCTGTCAAATCGACGCACCTGCGACAGCGGGTAGGATCCACTCCAAGTTTGTTCAACGTTCATCACTGGAATCGACCTCAGGCGGCTAGAAACGGTTTTCCCAATGCGGACGCAGACTCCGACACTCCGGCCACTGCCGCTATGTGCAGCCGCCATCCACAGTGGCGGTGCCGGCATAAGCCAGTGTGGGCGCCTCTCCGCGGTGCAGACGCATGGGCGTGTGTGCTGCAGCCACACGGTCCTCGAGCCACATTCTTCAGCCGGGATGCCGACGGGCATAATACGATGCTGACGACGGATTCTGACATCAAAAGCGCGGCGGATTGAGGAATGTCACCAGGAATGACTGCCGACGCGAGAATCCCAGGCTGTCGGTCGCGCGGCAGGCTGCCGCAGCGTGCAATCTCGGCGTGGGCTGCACATCTTGCTCACCTGCGTCTTGCCCTGCGGTACCGCGGACGTGACAATGACTGCGGTTCGTTCGGCAAGCATCCGGACCGATCTATGTCTTCATGACGGGCCAGCCATGAATGATCAAGGTGAATTCGATACCAGTGCCACACTGCTGATGCGGCTGCGCGATCTGGACGACCGCGAAGCATGGGACGCGTTTGTCGAAAGGTACACACCCGTGATTTTTTCTTGGTGCTTGCGATTTCAGCTGCAAGATTCGGACGCATCGGACGTAACACAAGATGTCCTGTTCAAGCTGGTACGCGTCATGCGCGAATTCCAATACGACCCGGACCGCGGCAGTTTTCGGGGCTGGCTCAAGACCGTGACCAACAATACCGTGCGTGATCTGGCCAAAAGCTGGAAGACGCGCACCCGCGGTTCCGGCGACAGCGCTGTGGCCAACATGCTGTCCTCGATCCAATCTCCCGAATCTCTGGCGTCCCTGGCTGCCGTCATCCAAGCGCAATACGATCAGGAATTGCTGCATGCGGCCGAACAACGCGTGAAGTTGCGTGTCAAACCGCATACCTGGGAGGCATACCGCCAGGTGGCCATCGACCGACAGCCCGCGGCCACAGTCGCATCCACGCTGGACATGCCAATTGGCGAGGTCTATGTCGCCAAGTCCCGCGTCATCAAGTCGTTGCGCGAGGAAGTCCGCAAGCTCGAAGGCCTGTGACCCGGGTTCGCATATGAAAACCGATCACCACTGTCCATCTGTCGCCAAACTGCAGATGTTCCTGGACGAGTCGATCGCTGCGGCGGAGCGGCAACAGGTCAACGATCACGTGCAGAATTGTCGTTCCTGCCAGCAGACGCTGGAGTCGCTCACAACCGATCCATCCAACGTTCAAACGCACTCGCAGAGCATTTCGGCCACCGCCGAACGCCCCCACTCGCTCGACGACTTGATGGGCCATTTGAGAGACCACCAGCCTGCGGTCGAACGCACGGAGCCACCATCGGTCGAGTTGCAGGCGTCGCACGTCACAAGCAGCGGGCAACCGCCTGCCTCGAATCCCGAACTGGCAGCATACGAATTGGCCGAGGAGCTGGGCCGCGGAGCGAGCGGTGTCGTGTATCGAGCGATTGACACGCGTTTGGGGCGGGCCGTGGCCATCAAGGTCTTGCGGAATGACCTGGGCCTTACCGAAACCGCCCGTCAGCGACTGGAGCGCGAAGCGCGGGCCGCCGCGGCCCTGAGCCACAACAACATTGTCACCCTGTTTCAAATCGCCGGCCAGCCCAATCAGGCTCCGTTCTTGGTGATGGAGCTCGTTGAGGGTGAGTCGCTGCACGATTTACTGGCCCGACAACACCTCGTCGCTCCAGCCGAAGCGGCGCGGATCGTCGGCCATCTGGCTGAAGCGCTGGCGGTGGCCCACGATCGCGGCCTGATTCACCGCGACATCAAACCGTCGAACGTGCTGATCGAACAAACGACCGGCCAGCCCAAACTGACCGATTTCGGTTTGGCTCTCGACATGGATGTGGACACGCAACTCACTCGAGAAGGCACGATCGCCGGCACGCCGGCTTACATCAGTCCGGAACAGATCCTCGACCCGCACAACGTGGATGGCCGCAGCGATCTGTACAGTCTGGGAGTCATCATGTACCAACTGCTCACCGGCGAATTGCCGTTTCGCGGTGTGGTGCGCATGACATTGATGAGCGTGCTGCATGAAGAGCCTCGGGTGCTACGGCAACTCAACGACGAAGTGCCTCTCGATTTACAGACAATCTGTCTCAAGACGCTTTCCAAAGACCCAACGCAGCGCTATCAGACGGCTCAGGAATTGTCCGCCGAACTGGATCGCTGGCAGGAAGGTCGGCCGATCCTGGCTCGGCCTGCGTCTTCCGTGCTCAAGATCCGGCGTTGGTGCGGCCGAAATCCGAAACTGGCCGGGCTGAGCCTGTTGACCGGATTGCTGCTGCTGGTCGTTGCCGTGGGATCGACCGCGGCCACGTTCATTCTGTCGGCCGCGCGGCAAGAAGCCCGGATCAGCGCCGATGCCGCTTCGACTCAGCGCGATCTGGCACTCAAAACCCTGCAAGAACTGGTTTATGATCTCAACCAGGAATTGGAACGCGATTCCGTCGAACTCGATCATGTGCAAGCCGTGTTGCTGCAAATCAGCCTCGAAGGGCTGCGGAACGTCGCAAAGTCTGCTCAAGACTCCGGCCTCACCGACTTCAGTACCGCCACCGCCCACAACGGGATGGGCGTTGTGCTGATCCGACTCGGACAATACGACGAGGCGCAGCAGCACCTGCAGTCCGCGCAACGCATACTCAACCGACTCATCGCACGCAATCCCGACGATCCGGATTTGCTCGCGTCGCTGGTGGAATCGGAATGGAACCTGGGAGAACTCAATTCGGAACGCGGCGAGTTTGCGCCAGCCGGACAACATCTGCAGACCGCGCTGAAACTCAGCCGGCAATTGGCCGATCAGCAAGCACACGACACCGTATCCGAACTGATGCTGGCCCAGTCCTACTTGCGGGCGGCGGAAGTGCAGTTTCAGGACCCGCAGGCCGAACACATCCGCCATGAATTCGACCCCGCGCTGGATCTGTTCCATAAACTCCACGACGCGGATCCTGACAACATCGACATCACGCTCGACTTGATGTCCTGCCTGGAGGTATTTGGAAATTTCTGCATGATGCTGGGAGATTACGAAACCGCGGACCAGCACTACAATGAAGTGGTCGATATCGGTCTCGACTCGCTCAAAACGTTTCCCGACAGCTTCGAGATCAGTCTACCAATCTATGAGGCCTATGAGGCGCTCGGCGACGTGGCCATCCTGGACGACGACTTTCGTCGCGGACGCAAGTTCTTCCGCAGGGCTCTGCGGTTCGCCGAGCAGCACAGTGAAACGCTGCTCTTCGCCGAGGAAGAACTGGACCGCCTCGAACAACGCATCTCGGAAGTCAACTTCCAATAGACCTTGGCAGCCGCGGCGCAATCGGTTCCTGCAGTGCCGTCGCCCCCTTTGTCCTACCCGAGTACCGGGATTGGCTGGTTCTCGACGGTGCCCACGACCCGGCAATTCAAATCGCAGCGGGTTCCGCGATTGTCGCTACGTGAATTTCAACCTATACTCGAATCAGGCGGGTTTCTGAGTTTCTCGATCTGGCTCCCGCTGTCCATCGTATCTGTGAGGGCCGAAGTTATGGCGAGCAGGCAGGGATTAATGACACTGGCCGTGGTGGGTTTGCTGCAAACTGCAAGCGGACCGCTGCTGGCACAGCGCGTACATACACAGGTGGGTGATGCCGAGCGGATCGCGCAGCAAACCGGGCGTCCTCTACTGGCGATCGCGGGAGCCAAGACCTGAGGGGCTTGTCTGCGGCTGTCGGACCGATTTCAGAAAGACGCCTCGGTTCGGCAGCTGGCAACACAGTTCGTGTTGCTCAAAGTCGCCACCGATGACCGGGATACCTGGAGCGAATGGTCGCGAAAGTACAAACACGAAGGCAATGGCATCCCGATCGTGTACGTCGTCCGCGCTGACGGCAAGCAGTTGTATGGCAAGAGCGGGACGCCGTCACCTTTGCCCCTGTTCTTGTTGACCGCCTTGAAACAAGGGGGGCCTTTGCTGGCCGAGAAAAAACTGGAGTCGTTGCAGCGCAATCTGGAGAAAGTGGAACAACTGCGTGAGCAGGGACAAACGGAAACAGCCGTCAGCCAACTGCGGCGGAACTTGAACACGGGTAGTTTTGCCAGCGCAGCTGTCAAGTCAGAGCAGATCGCGACGGAACTGACAACCGAAGCCACGGAGGCCTTGAAGCAAGCCCGCGACGATCTGGATGTCGACGGGAAACGACTCAACGCAGCCATCCGCATTTTGCAGATTGACCGCGACTACGGCGGGTTGCCTCCAGTGCACAAACTGATGGGCGCGGAGTTGAGGCGTCTCCGCACGCAGAGTGAGACCCGCGACCTGTCGAAGCAAGCGGAGTCCCTGGTCAAGGCCCAGAGTTATCAGCGAGACAAGAAGTGGCGTCAGGCACTGACAGCCTACCAGCGTGTGATCGACCGCTTCCCCAAGACTCAGGCGGCCGACCTGGCCTCGCAAGAAATCGTGAAGGTCCGCGCGGAGTCCCACGCGCCACCAACCACGTCCAAAGCCGACAATCCGCCGCAGCCATCCAAACCGCTGGGAGCTCAAGCCAAACGGGCTGCGTCGCTGCTGAGGTTGGGAAAGCTGTTGCTGAAACGGAACCCGCAACAAGCACGGTCCTACTTCGAACGCGTGATCAAGACCGCCCCGGACTCGGCCGCCGCAGGTGAAGCGCGTCAGCTGTTGCGCAAACAACGCTGATTTCCGCGTGTCCCCCCGTCGACGGAACACGGGGCTGCCAGTGGTGTCGCCGCACGCGCAGCGCGACCCAATGTGGCAGGGCGGCCCGGCACACGGGAATTAATGCACACCGGATCAATGCACGCCGGATCAATGCACGCCGGATCAATACAAGAGTGTTGTCAGACGGCGGCGGTAGGCCCCCACCAGTTCCGATCCCTTCCCGGCCAGGTCAAACATGCGGACCATCGAGTCCTTGGCGTCAACTCCCGCACCATTTTTGTCGCGTTCAATCACACTCAGGCAAATGTCAAAGGCTTCTTCGAACTGGCTGACAGCAGCCAGCGCGTCGGCCAGTTGCACAGCCAGTTCCAGGTTATCGGGCTGCTGTTCGACCGCGCGCCGCGCTTCCTGCACGCCGCCGGCTTCAGCCGCCCGTGATCGCACTTCCAACTCCGTTTTGATCTGTTCGGCTTCCGGCTCCAGGTAGCCCCGCGTTTCCAGTTTCCCGATGATTTCCCGAGCTTCCTGCTCGCAACCGAGCGACAGGACGGCGCGGGCCAGGCGAATCCGGGCAGTGGCGTTGTCCGGTTCCAGTTCAACGGCCGAGCGATACTTGCCCTCAGCAGCAGCCAAATCGTCCGCTTCCAGTTGCAGGCCTTCCTCGATCAACTGCTGAGCCTTGGACGGCAGGATGGCTTCCAGCCACTGCCGTAACTCATCCTCGGGCAACACACCTTGAAAATGATCGACGGGCTTACCGTCAACCAGAGCCACGACCACCGGAATGGACTGCACACCAAACGCGGCCGCGATCTGCCCTTCGTCGTCCACATTGACCTTGGCCAACACAAATCGGCCGGCGAATTCATTGACCAGTTTATCGAGCAGCGGCGCAAGTTGGCGGCATGGATCGCACCAGGGCGCCCAGAAATCGACCACCACCGGAATGTCCTGGGAACGCTCAACAACGGTTTGTTGAAACGTCTCCGACTGGACTTCGATCACCCATTGTGAAGAACCACTCTCACCCATCGCATGCTTCCTCTTGGCACCATGCACAGTTTCAGTCGACACAAATTCAGTCGACACAAAAACTCATCGGCATCTGTCGTCGGCATTTGTCGTCGGCACTGGGCCAATGCATCGAGTGCGTGGCCCGCTGACCGACCAGTACAGAGCGATTATTCTCGCCGCCGCCAACGATTGCAACCGGCCACCGCCCGCGATGTCCTCGCGACTCACTCCGAACGTCGGCGAGCCGCCAGATCGATGTCATCGTATTCACGATCACGGGGATCTGACAAGTCATGCAATTGCACTCGCAACATCTCACGGTACATGCGTCCCGATTCGACCAGTTCGGCATGTGTGCCCATTTCACGTATCTGGCCGCCGTCGAGGACGACGATCTGGTCCGCGTTGCGAATCGTGCTCAAACGATGCGCTATCACAAACGCGGTGCGGTTCTGCATCAGGGATTCCAGTCCGCGCTGAATCAAACGCTCACTGTGGCTGTCCAGATTACTGGTCGCTTCGTCGAGTATCAGGATCGGCGGATTCGCCAACACGGCCCGCGCAATGGCCACCCGCTGCCTTTGTCCACCGCTGAGTTTGATACCACGCTCACCGATCAGCGTGTCATACCCCTGCGGCAGCAGTTCAATGAACTCGTCGGCGTTGGCTAACTCCGCAGCTCGCCGTACCGATTCCACATCGGAGTCGCGCTGGGAGTAACCAATGTTTTCAGCCACCGTGCCGTCGAATAGAAACACGTCCTGTTCAACAATACCCAGCAGGCTGCGGTAAGCGTCCAGTCCGAATTCTCGGATGTCGCGTCCGTCGAGCAGAATCCGGCCGCTGACCGGATCGTAAAAACGGGCGACCAGATTACACAATGTCGATTTCCCGGCGCCGCTGGGTCCCACCAGGGCCACAGTCTGTCCCGACTGCACTTCGAGCTGAATCGACTGCAACACCAGGCTGTGATTGCCCGGGTAATGAAAGCTAACGTCTTCCAGATGGATCGCGCCTGAAATCTGGCCAGCGTTGCGTCGTGGAAATGGACGTGAGTTGTGCGTTGTCTGGAGGCCTTCAGCCTGGGAACCCATCTGCAACTCCAGCGGTTCTTCCAACAGATCCAGGATGCGATCCAACCCCGACAGGCTGTTCTGAAACTGTGCGGCGCTTTGAGCCAAGACTCCCAGTGGTTCCAGCAGCATCAACAGGTAGACCAGGAACATCATCAGATCGCCGATGGTGAGGCCGTTCTGCAGGACCTGCCAGCCCCCGTACATCAACAGGCAGGCACTGCCAATGGGTATCAGCGCCTCCCAGATCAGTTCAATTGTCCGCGACCGCCACCAGACATGCAGCTCTTGCCGCCCCATCAAATGGTTTTCGGTCATAAACTTCAGGCTTTCGCGACGCTGACGGCAAAATGCACGGACCACGCGCATCCCACCAAACACCTCGCTGGCATATGCATCGATCGATTGGCGTTGCTGCCGGATTTTTCGGTATTGGGGCCGAATCTGATTGATCCAGGTCCGATGCGTGACGAACACCATCGGCACGAGAATCAACGCGCCCAACAACAATCGCCAGTCGATCCAACACAGGATGCCGAGGCTGCCCAACAATTGAATCACCGCGCGCCACGGGTTGTACAACATGCCGAAGATCAGATCGCCGACACTGCCGCCATCCTCGCGTAAAATACTGGCAACTCCCCCGGATTTCAGTTCGTGGATGCGATGCAACGGCAACCGCACGGCGTGGGCAAACACCTTTTTCCTGACGGTCATCTGCACACGTTTGACGACACGCGTAGCGTACCAGCGTCCCCAGATGTGGATCGCCAGCTTGACCAACGAAACGACGGCTACGCCTCCCGTAATCGCCAGCAGCAGCCAATAGCGATCCCGAGGGATCCAGGCGGGGGCCGTCTGAGGCAGCGGGGCGTCGATGAGGACATAGTCGATCAAGAACTTGGTGGCGGCGGGTGGCAGCAGTGCCAGCACGGTGGCCACCGTCAAGGTCGACAAGGCCACGACAACCGGGGCCACCTGCCCCCTGAGGAGTCGCCAGAATTCGATCACCAGCCGCCGACTGCTACGCGAACGCGCGCCGCGGCGGCCCGTTGCGCTAGCGCCGGAGTCCGAATCCTGGTTTCCGGCGGTGAACCGCTGACGACTTGATGTGACTTGTTTCGCCATGTCGTTGCACCGGTTCTCAGGGCCGCCCCAGAACCGTCTCGTTACGCTCCGGCCCGCGGACCAGGCCGATTACTCTTGCGGACTCAACCCACTCAAGTCCAGGTGATTCCAGTCGTTTGCGATCACAACACCCCATCCACATTCGATCCGCCATGCGATTCCATCACCGTCACTGGACAGCTCGGCTGTGTCCCCAGTCAGCCGTATCACGTCGCTCTTGCTGCCGCAAACCGTGCTACTGTCTCAGACGGCAGACTGCGCGGTGATCGTCACCACCTGTACGCCACTTGTTAAGTTTAGCGGTTGCCGGGGTTGTCACGCCACGCCATTATTTTCGGAGTTTGACACATGATGACTGTGGCTTATATTCAAAGGTGTCCACAGCGCTAACAGCGTTCGCGGCGCGACCCGTCAAGAAATATACACTTCAACACGATACTGCAAACCACGACTGCGTTTATCCGCAAAACACTGCCCGTGAGGAACACGGTGCACAATTGGTAGACCCGCCCTGGAGCGTGTCATGACCAATCACGTTGTGAACTTGATCAACGGAAGGAGTCCGATGAGCAAAACCGATGGTTGAGGGCTGTTCGCCGAAGTTGACACCGGTTCCCGGAAACACCCGGAAGTCCGCTCACTTGGCACCGCAGCAAACCGCAACATCGATCAGCGTGAATCTGATCTGCGCGTGTTTCGCGACTGAGTGGGGGGAGCCAAAATGTCAACCGCAAGAACTCTCCGCTACCTGACCATCGGGCTGCTGCTATGCAGCTGCTTGAAAGGCACCGTCAGAAACTCATGGGGTCGATCTCCGGCCGAAGCGCTGCAGCAGGCCAATCTACTGCAGACCACCATCAGCAATGGGATCCAAAAAGAGCGGACTCGTCACTGGTTGGATGCGATTGAGTTCTACGAAGACGCGATTAAGAGACACCCCGACGTCAAAGATCTCCAACTCGGACTGCGACGTTCCAAGGTCCATTTCTCTATCGAACGGCGTTATGCGGACAGCAGTTTTGAAAAGAGAATGTTGAACGCATCTCAATTCGAGTTGCTCGACATGTTCGACATAGTGCTGCAGCGGGTCCGCGAGAATTATGTGGACACAATCAGTTCCACATCCTTCGTGGCCCACGGAACCGAGAGCCTGTATCTGGCACTCGGGAATTCCAAGTTCATCGCCCGCAACATTCCCACAGCCGACCCGCGACGCATCAGACAGATGCGTGTGGTGTTGCGAGAACAGTACTGGAACAAGGCCATTGGCAACAACCATGGAGCCCGCCGTACCATTACGGAACTTTGCGACCTGGGGCGACGACTGCTGGGCCTCAATCCGTCGCCCATCGTATTGGAATTCATTTTCGGTGGCTGCAATTCTCTGGATGACTACAGTTGCTTTCTGACTCCGGACCGGCTGGATGATCTGTACGGGAACATCGACGGAGCCTTCGTGGGGCTCGGCATCGAAATGAAAGCGGTCAAACCTAAGGGCATGCTGCTCGTCAAAGTGCTGCCCGACAGCCCCGCGGATCACGGCGGAATGCTGGCCGGTGAGTTCATTACCGAGATTGACGGCGCCAATTGCCGGAAAATGACCACGGATGAAGCCGCCAGGCTGTTGCGGGGACCATCTGCCAGCCGAGTGCGTCTGGGGATTCACAATCCCATGACCGACCACGACTGGCAGCACACATTCACACGGCGAGCCGTGCAGGTCAAAAGTGTCACGGTATCCAAAATCATTGATCGGCAACGGGGCATCGGCTACATCCAGATGACCGGATTCCAGAAAACAACACCGCGCGAACTCCAACAAGCGATCGCCAAACTCAAGGCCGACGGCATGCAGGCGGTGATCTGGGACCTGCGGGGTAACCCCGGCGGCCTGCTGACCGCGTCGATCAAGGTGCTGGAACTGTTCATCGACCACGGCATCCTGGTAGAAACCCGCGGCCGGGCTCAGAATCAAGACTTTTCTTACCGGGCCGGTGACTTCAATCAGGCCAACCGCTTCCCGTTGGTGCTGCTGGTCGATGGAGACAGCGCCAGCGCCAGCGAGATCGTGGCGGGCGCCGTCCGAGACCACCGTCGGGGTACAATCGTCGGCCGGCAGACCTATGGGAAATGGTCGGTCCAGACCATCCTGCCACTGACCAACTCCACCGGGCTCCGCCTGACCACCGCCCGGTTCTATTCGCCCAACGGACATTCACTTGGGAAAATTGGAGTCCGTCCCGACCTGGTGGTCGCCAAGCCCGCATTCGACGACAACCCTCAGGTTGGCGACGACGAATTTCGCCCCGAACGTGATGCCGACATCCAACAGGGCTTGCAGATTCTGCGCAAGCAACTCACGCCGCAATGACCGAAGACACCGCGGCCTGGGTTCAGCACGGCAAGGGACAGCCACCCCGGGTGCGTTGGAGTTCGGCACTCGAAGCACCGCTGAACGACATGTGCCTCTGCCGCGAATCCGCCGACGCCATGGCCTGTGACCAGGCGGGTGGCCTGTACCGCATCGATCGCGGCGGTGCGATTGCGGATGTGTCTCGCAGCTTTCCCGACACGCAATTCCTGGCCTGGAGCGACACGGGCACACAAGGAGCCATCGCCAGTCAAGACACCGTCTGCTGGCTCGACCACAAACTCCAACGACGGTGGTCGCGGACGATGCCGGATGAAATCACCAGTCTGGCCGTCGACAGCCACGGACATTATGTCGCTGTGTCAGTGAAATCCGGTTCCACGTGGGTTTTCCGCAACGACAAGCGACAGGTGGTCGAAGTCGAAACGCTGCGTCCGATTTGCAACAGCGGCTTTGTGTGTCTGAAACCGCATTTGATTGCTGTGGCCGACCACGGGCTGGCCTGCACAATCGACCTGGATGGAGAAGTTGTCTGGAGCCACGAGCTGTGGTTGAACGCGGGGGACCTGAGCTTCACGGGAGATGCCAGCACCGTGCTGATCGCAGGCTACCAACACGGCATCCAGATTCTGGACGCCGAGGGTGAGCCATCCGGCGCCTACGTGTTGCAGGGATCGCCGCATCGCGTATCGACGGCATTCCAGGGCCAGCGACTGGCCGCGGCGACTGTCGAGCGACAGGTGTGCTGGCTGACGTCCGACGGCGACCTGATCTGGGATGCCAGTTGCCCCGAAGACATCGGCGCACTGGCCTGCCAGCCCCTGGCCGACGGTTTTCTGTGCGGGCTGGCCAGCGGCCGGATTGTGTCTCTGTCGTGGGACGACTGAGACCGGCCGACTGTGACCGGCCGACTGAGACCGGCGCACTGTGACCGGCCTGACGGTCTCAGCCCTGCCGCGGATTGCGTCGCGCCCAGAACTGGTACCCGTAATAGACGGGCAGCCCCAACAGCACTAAGACCAGGCCCGTGGTGGCTTCGAGTGGTTTTTCAATGAACACATAGTATAGGAACCAGGTGTAGACGATCAGATACAGAATCGGAACAACCGGGTAGCCGGGCGTCCGAAACGGACGTTGCCGATCCGGATCACGACGTCGCAGAATCATCACGGCTCCCACCGCCAACATGTAGAAAATACTGCCTGAGAAAACGACAAAGTCGGTGAGAATTCCGAAGAGGTTCTTTCCCTTCAGCTGCGGCACCCATGCGACCATCAAGGCCACGGAGATGATGAACACTCCCGACATCAGCGTCTGCACGACAATCGCGATCGCTGGAGTGTGAAAGCGAGCGTGCACCCGACCAAGCGGACGGAAAAACACGTCGTCCCGCCCCATGGCGAACGACACCCGCGGACCATTGAGCAGATTGCAGTTCATGGCCCCCAGCATGCTGCACATCGCCGCCGCCGACACGATCCAGATTGCCACTTTGGCCCACGAGGCACTGATGGGATCCAGAAGCTTCTGCACCATGACTTGGGGCAGCGTCATGCCCGCCTGTGCGACTTCGTCCATGGTGAGCACACTGTGATAGGCGATGTTGACCGAAACGTACAGAAAAATCAGGATGCCGATTCCACCGAACAAGGCCAGCAGAATGTTCCGCCTCGGATTCCGAACTTCCTCGGCCACCGGCGTGATCCCATGCCATCCATTGTAGGCCCACATCACCGCCAGCAACGCCACCGCAAACTGAGCGGAAAACGTGGATTCGCCCGGAGGAATCGTCGACCTCAGGTTCTGCATCTCCAGGCCCACTTCTCCCTGTGACATGACCCACAACGGCAGCAGCGCCAACAGCAGCAGAAACCCGGCCTTGATCAGAGTGGTTGCTCCCTGCATGGCACCACCCCACACGACGCCCAGCACGTTCAGGGTCGCCATCACCAGGATCAGCGACAGCATGATCGCCAGTCCGCGCCACAGTCCCGGTCCGTCGGCCCAGCCCGCCAGGAGGGCGATCTGGAACGTGGTGCCGGCCGCCAGGGCGCCAATCGAAGCCGGCCTGCTAAACAAGAATTCCGTCCAGCCGAACAAGAATGCCACAGGTCGCCCGTAGGCTTCACGCAGGTAGACGTACAAGCCTCCGGCTTGGGGCAGCATCACCGCCAGTTCGGCAAAACACAGAGCTCCCAGCAGGCACATCAGCCCACCCATGATCCAGGCCGCGATGATCACTCCAAAACTGCCCGCGGCCGTCGCCGCTTCACTGGGCTTCAGGAAAATCCCCGAGCCAATCACGTTGCCCACGACCATGGCGATCGCCATCCCCGGGCCCAACGCGCGACGCAGTCCGGGTCGACCAGCCTGCAAGCTGCTGTCACTGCCACCGATCGGCTGTGTGGCCATGGCCCGTGCCTCCCTACCCCGCATGACGGTCAACGCATGGAAACCATAGCAGGCCACACGCGGTCTGGAAAGCAAACCGGTCACCGTTGCCCACTTCCACCGACCGATGCACCACGGGCGCGGCAGCGGCATTGCTTCGCAAGCACGCATGCTGCACAATCAGCCTGCGGTCACACGCGACAGACGGTGCCACAACACGCCTCCGCCGCAAGCAACCGCCAGATTCCGCATCCCTGCCCGACGGCTTCGGTAAACCATGTCCGCTCCACCTCTCCAGATCATTCTGGTCACCCGCGACCAGACACCAACGATTCACCAAGCCTATCAGGAGGTCCACGACGCCCTGTCCGGACAGCCCGCCGCCGACCTGGTGGCCAGCGGTCTGACCGACGCAATCGACCTGGAACAACTGGACGCCGACCTGGTGATTGTCGTCGGGGGTGACGGAGCCATCCTGCGTGCCTGCCGACAACTGGGATCCCGTCAAATTCCGATTCTGGGCATCAACCTGGGACGACTGGGTTTTCTGGCCGACCTGACGCTCGCGGAATTCCATCAACAGGTCGACGCCATCGCAGGCCGCGATTACCGGGTGATCGAACACCTGATGTTCGAGTGCATCCACCACCGTGCCGACGGCACACAGGACCAGTTTCTGGGACTCAACGAAGTCGCACTGCTGTCGGCCGGGGCGCTGAAAATGATCGACATCCAACTCACGATTGGCGACGAGGATGTGACCAGCTTCAGCGGGGACGGACTGATCATCGCCACACCCGTGGGCTCAACCGCCCACAGCCTCTCGGCAGGAGGCCCGATCCTGCGACAGGATCTGCGGGCTTTTGTGGTCACGCCCGTCTGCCCGCACACTTTGACCAATCGACCGATCGTGGATCGAGCGGATTGCAGTTACGGACTGGCGATGACCGAGGTTCCCCAGGGAACGCATCTGGTCATCGACGGTCAGATCAAGCGCCCCTTCCAGCAGGGTGATCGCGTTGAAGTCCGCCCGGCATCGGCCACGTTTCAACTGGCGCGACTGACGGGGTTCAGCTATTATTCCACGCTGCAAAAGAAACTGGATTGGGGCCGCGATCCACGCTACCGCAGAAACTGATCTCAGCAGTATCCCCGCCGCCCAGTGTGGCAGCCCACCGGTCCATGGCCCACCCGTCATGGACCACCCGTCGCAGTGTCGCGCCGAGCCGACGACGGACCGAGTGGCTGCGTGGAGACACCGGATCAGGGAGTCGCCTCAGCGGGTTTGCGGACTTTCAACAGCACCGGCCACGACGTCTGATTGCCTTCCACACGCGCCATCAGGTGAAACAGACGCGTGGTTTCCGGCACCCACTTGGCAGCGGTGATGAAGAACATCCGTTCGTCCTTGCCTTCCACGATCAACAGCCCGTTCAATCCGATGTTGTCCACGTACACACCGTGCGGCAGGTTGCGACCCGCGTCGTCGTTGCCCAGGCTGATGCGGCCCTTGAAATCGTTGCGGTCCACGCGCACCCGGGCCGCGACGGTCTGCCCGGGAGCGATCACCAGTTCCCATGGTGTGCGCACATCATCGGCAGCAGCGGCTTCCGGCTGGCCCACCGGCTCCATCCGCACCAGCACCTTCGGTTTCGCCGCCAGCTTGATTTCACCCAGATTGTTGACGTCATGCGTCCGCGGTTTGCCGTTGATCACGGCCGTGGCCGTGACCTGGGTGGCCTTGGCATTCGCAGCGGTCAATGCCGGAGCGTCGGCAGCAGCGGTGATCACGCCGAAGGCAATTTCCTGCCCGGATTCAATCACGACGGGAGACGTGGCGTGGAAGCCGGGAGGCAATCCGGTGATGTCCACGACAACCTGGCCTTGAAATCCGTCTCGCCGCTCGACCACCACATGGAATTCCTTGCCGCTCCCGGCGTTGACCGTCGGATTGGCTCCATTCAATTTGACGCGAAAATCCGGAGCCCGCTGCCGAACCGTCAATTCGTATTTGAAATCCGCTCCCTGAAATCCGCGGACGTCCGTCAACTTCACGAAGTACGCTCCGTCACGCGGAGCGGTGAACTGCAACCGCGAATCCGCACCCCATTTCCGCCAGCCGTCGTCATCGTTTTCGTAGAACAATGTGAAGACCGGAAGTCCATTGGGAACCAAGGCCGTCCCCGGCGGATGCGGTTCCACGATATAGCACGGCGATTGAAGCGGATGCGACATGGCCGTGGTGTCGAAATAGGCATAGCGCTTCCCACGACCCGGATAAACTTTGAAGCCCGAATCCGGCCCTCGGGGATACAACCACAACTTGACGACCTCCCCATCGGCGTACAGGTATTCGTTCAATTCCATTTCCTTCCAATTGTGGATCCGGAAATCGTTGAACGTGTTGGAGTCCTTTCCGCGAAACGTGAAGTAGGAGTCACGAACGGCGCGCAGCAACACCCGCGGCACCGGACGTCCGTCCTGGTCCAGCACCTCGATCCGCGAATCCAAGGGCGACTTCCGGCGGGCGGCATTGACTTCGATCATCCACTGTTGACCGGCCTGGGAATCGAAGCGGATGAGATCGACATCCTGCCGGCGACTGGCATTGCCGTCGGCTTTGTTCGCCACGTCAATCACTCCACTCACGCGGACCGGAGGCACCACCACCAGGGCCTGGGGTCGTTCCTGATTGGGCTCCTGTTCGGCAACCGGTTTGGGTTCCGCTTGTGTCTCCACGGTCGCCTGCGGCGCCGGAGTTTGCAGACCTTTCGGGGCCGGTCTGTGGTCAGGTATCGTAAACCCGCGCAGCGACCCGTCCACACTGCCCACCAGCAACTGCTGGATCTGGGTCGACATGGCCAATGCCAGAGGCAGGTCGTCCAGAACCGGATAAGCGTGTACCTGAGTGTAGCGCTCGGTCTCCCAGACTTTCACTCGACGGTCTTCGCCGATCGAAACCAGGCTGCGTCGGTCAGCGGAAAAGCCGAGATCGGTGACCGCTCCTTCGTGAGCAAAGCGAGCGTACAATAACGGATTGATGGCGGGTTCGTTCCTCGAGATCAACTGCCAGACGCGAATGCGATTGTCGGCGCCGGCCGCCAACACCCGCTGGCCGTCGGGATCGAATCGCACCACGTACTGTTCCTTCAGTGGTTGACTCAAGGTGTCCAGCCGTTGGCCGGTGTCCACTTTCCACAGCTTGACGGTCTTGTCGCCGCTGGCACTGGCCAGCACGTCGCCATCAGGGTGAAAAGCCAGGTCGTAGATCGCCCCGTTGTGCCCGGCAAGGGTCGACAGCCGCTGGCCGCTGGCGGCATCCCACAAGATGATTTTGCGGTCGTAGCTGCCAGTGGCCAGGGTCTTGGCATCGGGGCTGAGGACGGCGGCGTACAGCGTGTCGCGGTGGCCGACAAACTCACGGATCAGCGTCCCGTCGGCAACCTTCCAGATCCCGGCACGGCCGTACAACCCCGCGATTCCGGATCCCGTGACCAGCAGTCGGCTGTCTGCCGAAAAGTGCACCGCATTGACCTTACCGGGCAGTTTCGGAAGCGTACGCAGCGTGCGTCCGGAACGCGCGTCACTCAACACGACGTTGCGGAATCTCGCTACCGCCAGCCGTTTTCCATCACCGGAACGATCCACCGCCGTGACGGCCCGCTGCACGCCTGCGGCGGGATCAATCGCGGGCACCAGCAATCGCGTGCGATCCGGCTCAGATCCGCGTGGTCCCAAAGCGCCGGCGGAGATCCAGTTCTTCAACGTCGCGACTTCAGCCGCGGTTGGCCGCGGATTGTCTTTGGGTGGCATGACCGGTTTGCCAACCCCGGTCAACAGACGCATCAGGCGACTCGATCCCGCGTTGCCCGGAAGTATCGCCGGCCCCTTCGCGCCGCCGCGTTGCAACTGCTCGTACGATTCCAACGACAGTTTGCCTTCCCGGTCTTCCGCATTGTGGCAACCCGCACAGTACTTTTTTAGAATCGGAGCGACGCTGGTGACGTAATCAGGGGCTGCCGCTTCAACCCCATGCACGGCCACCGCCGACAGGCACATCATCACAGCCCAGACGGCTGTCCCCTTCGATCGCACGCGCATGCTCAACTCCTCGCTGGCGGTCACCGGGGGTCCCCGATCAACCCGCGCTGGTTCCCGCACGCGCCCCGCGCGCCCGGTTTCATCTGCCGCGATGACCACTCGACAGATCAGTGATTAAACAGAAACTCGCGACTGCTCAACACACTCCACATCAGATCTTCGACCAGTATGCGGCGGTCGCTGTCATCCGTCTCGGCGAGCGACTGCGCCAGTCCTCGCCGTTCCGCGTCCGTGGGCAACCGCGTCAAAGCCATCACAAACACCTGTTCAATGAGCTGCTGGTCGGACAGTTTCCGGGCCAGCAACTTGTCGACGGTTCCATTCTTGGCCGTCAGTTTCTTGTTGATCGTGGCGCCGTTCGAAAGATGCAATACCTGCACCATGCTCGGTTCGTCGGACCGTTCGCACTCACAAGTGATCTGTCGCTGATTGCGGCCGAACGTCTTGAGAAAATACGAGGCCACCGCCGAATCGTACAGCTGCAAGGCACGGGTCCCTCGAGGGTACAGGTCGGTTTTCTGCTTGTCCGCCCCGGGAAACTCGATTTGATTGAAGTCCGAGGGAACACCGGTCACCTGCGAAATGGCGTCCAACAGGACTTCGGCCATCATGCGCCGTGGATAGTAACGCGCGTAAAACCGGGACTCCGCCTGGTTCTCGGGCAAGTACCGGCTGCTCCGCTGGTAGGTTTCCGACTGCAGCATCAAACGCATCAAGCTCTTCAGATCAAATCCACTGTTCACCAGATGCTGGGCCAGGGCCTGCAGCAGCGGTTCGTTGCTGGCGGGGTTGGAAACCCGCATGTCATCAACGGATTCCACCAGTCCGACTCCGAAGAAATTGGCCCACACACGATTGCAGATCGCGCGGCTGAAATAGGGGTTCTGGGGCGAGGTCAGCCAGTTCGCCAGATGCACGCGTCTGTCGCCAGGGTCGTTGACATCCAGAGGCCGGCCATCCAGAGGCGTTGGCGGCTGCGCCTTGCCGGTCAACGGCTGGATCACATCCCCCTTGGTCGCCACGTACAACGTGCGCAGTCCGTCACCACTGCGAAAATCGCCTCCCCAACCCTTGGCGCGGACTCGGGCGAACAGGTTGGCCATCGCGTAGTACTGGTCGTTCGTCCATTTTTCCAGCGGATGGTTGTGGCAGCGGGCGCATCCGATCGACAAGCCCAGAAACGCCTGGCTGACGTTTTCGGTCATGCTCTCCGGGTCCTGATGCAATGCGTAAAAATTTGTTACGCCATTGTCATGGCTGCTTCCCTGAGCGGTGATCAGTTTGCGGGCGAATGTGTCCCAAGGGGTGTTTTCAGCGACCCGCGCGTGGATCCAGTCGTAATACGCTTTGACGGAGTTCGGCCTCAGCTTCTGCCCGTTGATCAACAGCAGATCCGACCACTTGTAAGTCCAGTAGTCCACATACTCCGGCCGGTTCAGCAGACTTTCAATCAGGCGATCGCGTTTGTCCGGCGCCGGGTCGGCCACAAAACTCCGGAACACGTCCGGGGTGGGCAGCGTGCCGATCGTGTCGATGTGCACCCGCCTCAGGAATTCCACATCGGTGGCCTTGGGAGACGGAGGCAGTTGCAGACGCCGCAACTGATCGAGAACCAGGCGGTCGATGACGTTCCGCACCTCGACCTGCCGGTACACCACCTCGTCCAGTTGATTCGGGTAGGGAGCCGTGATCCGGGAAATGGCAATCTTGCTGGAAAACCAGGCCGTCACCGCTCCCGCTCCCGGTCCGACCAGACGCACCTGGCCGGCATCATCGACGTGCGCGACACGCTGGTCGACCGAGTTGAATTTGCACCACCGCGTCACGTCTTCCACCTGACCGTTGGAATAGTGGGCTCGCACCAGGACCTGTTGCGCCGCGCCGGACGTCAGCAGCAGGCGCTCGGGCAGGACTTCGATCCGCTGCAATCGGGGATCATCATCACGGGGACCGGGCGCGCCGCTGGCAATCCAACCGGCGATGATCCGGTAGTCGGGCGAATCGACTTCGAACCGCAGGCCCCCCTTGTGCGGAATGGCTCCCGACGGTTTTGCCAGGATCAAGCTCCGTCCGGGATCGCCCAGTTCCATCCGTCGCCCGCGTGCCTGCCGTGTCATGGTGTGATGATCGGCTCGGCTGTCATAGCCACGCAGGCTCAACCGAAACCCACCCTTGCCGGCCAGTGCCCCGTGACAAGCTCCGGAATTACAACCGGCCCGGGCCAGAATCGGCTGCACATGATTCCGGAAACTCCAAACCGTGGGCCGTTCAAAATCGACAACTTCCACGCCGACTTCCGCTGTGAGCGCACCGGCGCGGACCACCACGCGCGCCGTACCGTTCCCGGTGGGAACGACTTGCCGGCCGCGGACAACCGCCACCTTGGGATCGCTGGACTGCAACTGCACGCCCTGCGCAATCTGCCCCGTGTATGTTCCAGCCTCCAGACGCTGGATCAGGATCGTGTGCCGGCTGTGCCGTCCCACCAGCCGGATATGTGCGGGCAGAACCGCAAGTTCCGCGTCGGCGGCGGATGCCCGCTGGGCCGCTGGCAGGACAGCCATCGCCCAACCGACTCCCAGTAGTGTCCAGCTCTGATTGCGACTCACGTTCATCGATCCAGGGCCTCTCCGATGCGGCG
>Ga0315336_1003651_pt1 | contig 19994 bp, 18 predicted proteins | sample ASW5metaG_FD_204512 | JGI IMG/M metagenome (GOLD analysis project Ga0315336, IMG submission 204512) | Ammonia-oxidizing marine archaeal communities from Monterey Bay, California, United States - ASW #5 | ecosystem: Environmental > Aquatic > Marine > Intertidal zone | place: USA: California... | reverse complement strand
TAACAAAATCCAGACCGAGGCTTGACAATAAGACGGCCAGAACGCAAACGCTGAGTGCATATAGGAAAAAGAATCCCATTACCGAACCCGATACTCCCTCCTCAATTGGCTGATTATTGAAGTAGGGAATGAAAACGCCATGGGGTTGGAGCAGGCGGGCCAACTGTACCTTCGCTGCTTCGTATAGGACCATAAACCGAAAAATCTTGATACCGCAGGTTGTGGATCCCGCACATCCGCCAACAAACATTAACATGAACATTATTACGAGTGAGAAGCCGCCCCACAGTCCAAAATCGGTAGTGGAATAACCAGTCCCGGTCATGATCGACACTACGTTAAAGGAGCCGAATCGGACCGCTTCTCCAAAATCCATGTTCTTGGCATAAATCAGCCAAAGAACCATTATCGTAACAAAGAAGAACAAAATGCCTAAGAACCAGTGAACTTGTGAATCTTTTATCAGAGAAACTGGTCGCCCTCTGAGCACCTGGAGGTAAAGTAGGAACGGAATGCTCCCTGCTATCATGCCTAATGTCACAATAGAATCTATGAGGGCGCTATCGTAATAACCGATTGAGCTGTCATGCGTTGAATAGCCGCCAGTGGCGATGGTAGTCATGGCATGTATGAAGGAGTCTAATCCTGTCATACCTCCAAACCAAAGTAGAAAAGTCCAAAGAAGTGTCATGCCTGAATATAAGGCAACTAAGGCACCAGCCAGTTGCGCTGTGCGTGGAAGAATTTTCTCCTGCGTGTCGAAGGCCTCAACCTTAAACATCTGCATGCCGCCGACCCTCAGCATCGGAAGCAGAGTGAGCGCCATAATGATAATTCCCAAGCCTCCAAGCCATTGCAAAATCCCGCGCCACAGCAGTGTTCCAGGAGAGACCGCAGCTAGACCTTCGATAACGGTCGCACCTGTTGTCGTAATTCCAGACATGGACTCAAAAAAAGCGTTCGTGAAGTCCATCTGGAGATTAGAAATCATAAAAGGCAGGCTGGCAAAGCCAGGTAAAACGATCCAACTCAATGTAGTCAGAAGAAAAGCTTGCCGCACCGAGAATGTGGGCTTTCTATTCTGGCTGGTAATAAACATAGCCGTGCCGATAAATAGTGTAAAAGCGGCAGACGCGGCAAACGCGGCCCAGTCAGGATTGGCTGCAGCTGCATCGACGATTGCGGGAATAACCATCCCACCGGATAGGACAATTAGTAAAAGCCCAATCACGAGAAACACAGGACGGAAATCAAGTAAAAGAAAGTTCATACCCGTGCTCTTAAGAATTTTCCAATAAGAACAGCATAAACCATGGCTCCGAAGGAACCAATTGAATGCTTTGCTCTCGTGAATTGAGCTTGATTATTGCTCTGAGGTGCTAGGAGTCACCAATAATAGAAAGAAATTCCCGACGCGTAGATGGATTCTCACGAAATGCACCCAACATAGTGCTTGTTACCATCCTAACCCCAGGTTTTTTAACCCCTCTGGTAGTCATACACTGGTGGGTAGCCTCCATCATCACGGCCACTCCTTTTGGGGACAGAACATCATTAATGGTGTTTGCTATCTGCGCGGTCAGTTTCTCCTGAATTTGCAACCTCTTTGCGAATGCGTCAACGATTCGGGCTAATTTTGAAATTCCTACAACACGCTCGGCTGGAAGGTAGGCCACATGGGCTTTTCCTACAAATGGTACGATATGATGCTCACAGTAGGATTCAAAATTTATGTCTTTTAGCACCACCATTTCGTCGTATCCGTCTGTCTCTTCGAATGTTGTGCGTAAGATCGAGTCGGGATCTTCGGAATATCCGCGAAAAAATTCGGTGTAAGTTTGAATCACTCGTTTAGGTGTGTCTAAGAGGCCTTCTCGACTTGGATCATCGCCAGCCCAACGTATAAGCGTACGCACAGCTTCCTTAGCCTCAGCTTCCGAGGGTTTAGAACTAATGGCCGAGCTTTCACGGTGGTCGCGAAGAACCATGGGAAGCGTTGAATTTTTAAATAGCTGCATGGGCAAAGGGTTCCACTGGCCTAAATATGTTTATGGAAAAGACGGAAATAATGCACTGTACTTAATTTTTTCATGTTGCAGTCTATACGTTGGACGATATGGATCGGATCAATTAAGTACCGATAAATCATAAGGACTGTCTAGCGAAAATGCTGGGATATCAACAGTAAAGCTTTCGCCAGAGTCATACTTCATTTCATATGTACCAACCATCAGGCCCGAAGGAGTAGCTAGTGGAGCGCCACTGGTATACTCAAAACAATCGCCTGGGTGCAAGATAGGCTGTTCACCAACGACTCCTTCTCCGCGAACTTCTTGAATCCGGCCAATTTTGTCAGTGATCTGCCAGTGACGATTAATCAATTGTACCGTGTTTTTACCATTATTCTCGATCTGGACGCGATAAGCCCAGACGAAACGTTGGTCGTCCGGTGATGACTCGTCGTCGAGGTAGTATGGATCTACGGACACCGATATTCCGTTGGTAGTTTGTTCATATGATGACATGGTCAACTCGGACATACTTTCTTGTTTTCAAACAATCTTGTATTTTTTCACTTCAGAGAGAAATATCAAGACTTTAAAAGGTCAGCATTGCGCTTGTATTTCTGCGTTTCACAAAACAGCTAATCTACATGCCGCTTAACGCCTGATCGAGATCAGCAATCAGGTCGTCTGGGCTTTCGAGACCGACAGAAAGTCGAATCAGTTCATCCGTAATTCCTAGATCGGCTCTTTCGGTATGCGTAAGCCGTTGATGGGTTGTGGTGGCGGGGTGGCAGATTAGACTTTTCGCATCTCCGAGATTATTAGAAATGTCGATAATCGACAATTTGTTGAGAAACTTAAAGGCTTCTTCCTTTCCCCCCTCGAGCTCAAAAGCTATTACTGAGCCACCTGCTATCATCTGATTCATAGCAAGACTATGTTGAGGGTGGGTTGGTAGGTCTGGATAAAGTAGTCGGGTGATTGCTTTTTGGCCTTGCAGGTGCCGAACTATCTTTTTTGCGTTCTCACAATGTTTCATTACCCTTAGCTCGAGGGTCTCAAGGCCTTTCAGCAGTACCCATGCATTGAACGGACTGAGACTCGGTCCCGTATGCCTCAGAAATGGCGTTATTAGCTCACTGATAAATTCCCTGCTTCCAAGTACGGCCCCACCTAGCACTCTTCCTTGGCCATCGATATGCTTCGTAGCCGAATAGACAATGATGTCAGCACCAAGCTCAATCGGTCTCTGTAAAATTGGTGTGGCAAAGACATTGTCCACAATCACTGTCGCGCCGGCCGCATGGGCTAGTTTAGACACTTTCTGAATATCTACAATTTCCAAGTTTGGATTCGACGGAGACTCAAGGAAGACTGCCTTTGTTGGTCTTGATAGAGCTTTCTCCCACTGCTCCTGATTGGTTCCATCGACAAGAATTGTTCTTATACCAAATCTGGGTAACAGTTCTGCGCAAATGTAGTGGCATGATCCAAACATCGCCCGGGATGCTACGAGACGGTCTCCTGTATTTAGTTGGGACGCTAGAGACGCGAAGACAGCGGCCATGCCCGTTGCTGTAGCTCGGCAATCTTCCGCACCTTCAATTAGCGCTAGGCGTCGCTCGAACATAGCCACTGTTGGGTTGCCGAACCTCGAATAGATATACCTATCTATCTCTTGCTTAAATGCTGCTTCCGCCTCTTCAGCGCTGTCATATACATATCCTGAATTCAAAAAAACTGCTTCATTGGTCTCGTGAAACTGACTGCGTTCCGTTGCACCACGAACCATCTGTGTCTGTGTCGCCCAATTACGCTGAGCATCGTAGTCCACGACCATCTCATTTCCTTTCGCCAACAAAAAACCCCGACCGCAAAGTCGGGGCTATTTCCTCGACCTTTTAGCGATTGTTTCCTGTGGCCGCAAGCCGGTCGGCAAATCACCACGTCTAACCTTATGTAAGTGGATGGACGGTTGCGGTCAAGGTATAAGATACGAAGTCGATAGATAGTGCTGTTAGCACTTAAGAGAGCTCAAAACAGAATTAGCATCGGTTCGGTAATCAAATATACTCGGTCACCGTTTTTCGTTGCTAAATTTCGTATAATTTTAGTTTCTCCAAAAGGAGTATATTGGGGCCATGGCATGTTATTAATGCCATGGTATATAATTTGTACGAAAGCATCAGTAATAGAGTTTTGGTTGCGAATCTATGGGTGATATTTTTTCTCGATACGTCGATTGTATGTACCAAGCCTTCTTGTCGGTTATCACTACGGACGGTAACGGAGCAGAGATAAGTCGCGACTCCGCGATACTTGGGGTTATTGCGCAAATGCAGCGAGTTAACAGCGGTGATAACACGGTGATGTTTGTGGGGAATGGGGGCTCTGCGGGTATAGCGGGACACATGGCGATAGATTTCACCAAGAATGGTGGTGTCAGGGCACTAACCTTTAATGATGTTTCGTCCGTTACTTGTATCGGTAATGACCTCGGCTATGACAAGATCTTTTCAAAGCAAATTGAAATGCAGGCGCGGCCCGGCGATGTGCTTGTGGCGATATCCAGTTCTGGAAAATCTCAGAACATCGTGAATGCCGCCGAAGCTGCAATCGACAGAAAGGGTTTTGTTGTGACCTGCAGTGGTATGTACACCAATAACCCTCTGCGAGGGCTAGGTGATATAAACTTTTATGTTGAGGCTAACGAATATGGTTTTGTGGAGACTACTCATCAAGCAATTCTGCATTCTATCTTAGATATTTATATGGGTTGGCCAGACAAAAGCCCGCGGGCGGGCAGTTACTGAGATTATGGCCACGGGATTTCTTTCGTATCTGCCGCACTAGCCAAGGGTAGCTCTAAGTCGTCTTACATACCCCTCCGACGCCTAGGTTGCACCTGTTGTCCGGTAACAAGACTGATGACATGTGCAAGCGTAGCTAGTACTGCGAGGGAAAGCATTACCATTGCGAATGCATAGGGAAATATTCGCGGGTTGAGGGGATCAACCGGCTGCTTTGCCTTATAATAGCACACTACAACACAGATTATTTCAGCTATTAAGACGCCAACGGTGATGGCTAGTTCAATGGTAGTGTTCATGGCGCTTTGCAAAGATCAAATTAAAACCAAGAATCCAATAATAGCAGTGCCGCGGCGCGACTGACACTCTTCGATCATGGCGCTGGTTATTTTCGCGACAGCGCATGTGCACCCATTAAAGCAAACTACAAGTCTAAATCATTAAGTGGCTCGTGCAAATAGGCCCTAACGCTACTAATCGTTGATAGAGACCTCTTCAAGTTCGGGTGGGTTTCCCGGATCTCCCGGCTGCCATTCAGTGTATCCCAGTTGGATTAGTCGACGGAGGTTAAAGTGGGCCTTTGGATTAACCGATGCAATTTCTCTCCTCCGCTACCAATAAGTTCGGGTGGGTTCCCCGGATCTCCCGGCTGCCATTCAGTGTATCCCAGTTGGATTAGCCGACGGAGGTTAAATTGGGCCTTTTGATTAAAGGCCGATGCGATTGCTCTCCGGTACCAATATGCCGATTTCTCAAAATCTGTCTCAACCTGTCCTACTATATCGTCATAGTGAGTTGCTAGAAAGTACTCCGAGTCGCTGTGATGTTGATTTGCGGCAAGCTGAATGAATTCCCAACCTGCTCCAAAGTTTTCTGCAATACCACCGAGGCCACCTATTATCATCATTCCTAACCTGTATTGAGCGAGAGGGTATTTGTTTTCGGCGCTCCGCTCATACCAACGCACCGCCTCTAACTGGTCTATATTAACAGCCATACCACCGTCGTAGCTGAGGCCAATGAAGTATTGGCCCGCTGCATTATTGTTCTCAGCGGCTCTCGAAAATAGGTCGAATGCGGCTCTGTAATCTATTGGGAGTCCATCACCGTTTACGTGCCTTATGCCTAGTTCGACGGTAGCATCATCGTTCCCAGCATCCGACAAGGTCTGGAGATCTGCTATAGAGGCAGCAGCCATTTGCTCAGCTATAGTTTTCCAATTCTCAGTTGGTTGCGTTAGCGGTGCTGTGATGGTGCAACCAAATAGAAATAGCATCCCTGCTGCAATTGGAAAAACGGATGTTATTATCTGTCTACGGAAATAAGATTTCATGCCTAAAACTACCTACCATTAGATTTAATTACTGAGATAGACCGGTATCGTTGATGTATTCGCCGGTTTGCTCAGTATTACTACCTTGCGCCCAGTCTCCCAATTTATCCCTGAATGCATCCCGCACTGCCCGGGCTGTTTCCGGACCGTCAATGATGTATGGGGTTAAGAGAACAATGAGTTCTGTTCGGGATACATTTTGCGATTGGTTTTTAAACAAATTACCAAGTATTGGTATATCCTTTAGAAAGGGGATGCCGGTCTCACCAGTACTAAAATTCTCTGATATTAAGCCACCTAGAAGTACAGTTTCCCCATCATCTAAAGAGAGAGTTGTGGTTATATTTCGGGTAAGAATAATCGGACTTTGTAGGTCGGATGTATCGTTGCTTTGTGCTTCGCTCACTTCCTGGGTAATTGTCAACTCCACTCGGCGGCTAGAATTTACTATGGGTTCGATTTGGAGCAACACACCCGTATCTCTATATTGTACGTCCTGCAGAATATTGCTAGTTCCACCTACGGCGCCAGAGGGTGCGGTTTGCTGAGTTGTAATAATGGGAACTTGGGTGCCAACATTTATTGTTGCGATTGTTCCGCTGCTTGCAATAATACGCGGAGTGGACAGGATGTGGACTCTCTGTTCGTCTGCAAGTGAATTGATGGCTGCTGAAAAATTTCCTGTATTCCTTATCAACGATAGACTCAGCCCCTCATCCGATGTGACTGAGGTTCGGCTCTGAAGGATGGGAGAACCGTCATCAAAATTCAGCGCGAACCCTAAGGACTGGCCTTCGTCCAGAGTAAGTTCCGCTACGGTAGCCTCTATTAAAACTTCAAGGGGCGCGCGATCCATTTGCAGCATAAGAGAACGAAATTGTGAATAACCCTCGGCCGAACCATTGTAGATGATAGCATTTCGGCTCTTATCCACGATTATACCTTGGCTAGAAGATTCTCCCTCGGTCTGATCAGCTGAGGTTGTTCCGCTTCTACTAAGCAACTCAGTGACGACCTCGGCGAGTTCCTCAGCATTTGTGTTATTCACTTGATGATAGTAAATGCCTTTTGTCCCAACCGTTTGGCCCGGTTGATCTAGCTCTTTTGCCCATTTAATTACGTGATTTAGGTTCTTTTGGTCCGTGGAAAAGACAATAATAATATTCAGTGCTTCGATAGGCAGAAGACGAATACTTTGAATAGAACTCCCTCCAATACCGACGTTATAGCCTTCCGCAGACAGCACTTCGGATAGTTGCTGGGCAAGCCGCGGTGCGCTCCAGTAGGCTGGTGCAATCTTGACACTTGTAGTGCCGGCCAGTACTGGATGGTCTAACACCTGTATTATTTCTAAGGCAGCAGCAACATCGTTTCCATTACCTATAAGCATTAGACCGTTGGCGCCTGGCACACTTATGACTTGTACTCTCCGTGCTAAGGCAAGTTGCAGCCATGTTTGCATTGTTGCTAGGCGACTGTTGTGCAGAGGTCGGTAGTAGAACACTGGCCTCATATCATCAGGAACGGTCGATAATGCGCGTGTTCGAATGATTCTTGGAATGTCTTCGGTGGCCTTGACGCTTTCCACAACCCTATAGACATTTCCTCTATAAACGACTGTGATACCATAGTTTTCAAGGACTTGGACGGCTAGTGTGTAGAAATCATGTGGACTGATAGGCGCTGCTGTTCGAAGAGTTACTAGTTGTCCACGACTCATAACAGCATCGTCGATTTCAAACGTCAAAGACAGCAGTTCACCGAATACTGTATTAATAAAAGCTGGGAGCAATAGTCCTTCAAAACTGACCGATATGTTTTGACCATCAAGCGGTGGCGGAGTAGTCCTAGAATATGGGTCTCCCAAGGTATCCCCCATTGGCACAGATATTCCTTCCTCAACCTCCATTGAGCTTCGGGCTAACCCACTAGCTTCTGCTACTACTTCTGGACTCAGCGTTCGCGAATCAGTTCTGGTATATTCTAGTGGCTCAGGCATTAGGCTGCTTGTCATTTCAGCACAGGCAGACAAAGTGATTGCAGCTACCATTATTAACAAAGGTTTCGCGTTCACTACTTGAGAAATCCGGTTCGTCCTCATCGTTCTATTCACCTTCCTCAAATAACTTCATTACAAGTGTTTCCTCTCCGCGTAACAGTACTAACGTTCCCTCTCCAATATCGATTACCTCTTCCCCGTTTGGGGTAAGATCACCTAGGGCTACATATTCAATCTTGGCATTTCCTGAATTTAGAATAAGAGCAAAGCTTGTCCCGCCATCTTGTAAAGTTCCGACCAATTTCCACTCTTCGCTTTCTGAGGAAGTTTTATTTTCATCAATTTCGGTGCTGGAAAAACTTCGATTGCTATCATCATTGCCCCCCCAGAGGTCGCTGCGTAATACTTCATTGAGATTGGGTACCGTGTATGGCTTCCATGAAGGTAGTCGCCACATATCGTTTAAGTCCGCAGCTTCAACATCGCGGTCTATTTTTATTTTCCCCATGCCCCATCCGACCAGAAGTGCAGCAAGAAGAATTGCGATATGAGGTGTGAATGAACGTATTAGGCTAAGAGTCTCTTTAATTTTTTGCATGGCCTATCTATCCCTATGAGCCAGTCGCTTGAACTCGAAGGAACGTCGATACATCCATTTCTAGGCGGGGATTTCGACCAGTACGTATAACCAGTAGATCGACTAAAACCCATTGTTCATATTCCGCAGCCTCAGCCAAGAATTTGATTAGACCACCTGGATCAAGTTGTGTAATTATTTTTGCTGTCATACGTTGCATGGATTCATCAATGTCGAATGTGGCCGATGCAAGTGCTCTTTTCTGATTAAGTGGTGACCTTCTCACAACGACTTGGCGGGTCTCCATGTTCCCCTTAGAAAGGCTATCTCTAATCCATCTCTCAAAATTAGCCTCTGCTAGTCCTGGTGTTTGTGCTTCCCAAAGTTTGTTGGTTAGCTGAAAGCGCAGATTGCGGCTATCCGTTAGTCTAGTAGACCAGGAAGTGTTCGTAGTCTGACCTTCAAGTCGTCTTAATTCATTGCGAGAATTCTGAAAAGCTTTATGCGCAAGGTCTAAGTGGTTGTTAAGGGTAACAAGGACGGATCCATAAATAATCAGGCAAAGGGCAGAAAATAGCCAAAGCAAACGCTTGTTATTTTGTATTTCAGTCTTAAGTGGTCCTTGGAGTTTTCCCCTGACCTGTAAAACTACGTTCTGAAAGAAATCTGACATTTGTCTACTAACTATTTTCTCTTTGCTCTGGAGTTACGTTGATTTGAAGTCGTAGGTCCCGATATTGGCGCCCAGTACCCCTCAATGAGCCGCGGACATCAAAAAATAAGGGTTCTTTTTCAAGAAGAGGAATGTAGAAGGTCGGGTCTAACGGGGTTTTCGAGCGAACGACTATGTCTAATTCGCCCTGATTATAGTTCCACGCAACTAGTTCCAGGTCATATGGGTCTACAAGGCGCGTAAAGCTCTCAATAATCCTAATAAGGTGAGGATATTGCTGTAGCGTTAACGATTCTTCGATCCAATTTAAATTATCAATAGCCTCGCTGCGTTCAAGGCGGACTGCACGACTTTCTTCATTGAGGACAGCTATCTCCCGTTCCAAGACCTCATTTCCAAGGTTTAACGTGAAGATCTCCGCAGTGAAGTACATGACTGGTGCGAGGAGGGTTACACAAGCATAAAGTTGTATGCGTCTGCCCTGTAAGAGCATGAACACATCACTAAGAAAATTTGTTTTACCTATCCATGGGCTGTCGATGAAATCTTCGTCGCGGACCGTAGGGTCTACAAGAGAAGGATCCTGAGCATCAAAACCTGTGGTTCGGAGAAAAAAGGTCCATTCACGTTGTGTTGGCACTACATTCCACCAGCGGGTGAACCTAAGAAACCCCCCATCCCATATCTGACCCTCGTAACCTTCAGCCAGCTTTAAAAGCCGCGGACCATCTGTGTGGGCTGGCTTAAGACAGGATTCCGGAAGTATAGTGCATTTGCTGGGATTAAGTCTGTTTTCTACAATTCTGTGTTTTGCCTGGTCGGCATTCCATGCATAGACGGATGCTTTTGTGCCACTCCACTGCACAACAAAGTCTGTGTTAGAAAATGGAGCCCATTTCTTAACCTGTAACACTAAAGCAGAGTTCTTCTTAGATTCCGATAGCCCATCGGGGACTACAAACAAATTATGTGGAGTATCTTTTCTAGAAAGTATCCAGTGAATACGTCTATCTGATCCTGGTATTTCGATTAGACCGTCGCTCTGTTCCATCAATTTCTTCGGGGCTTGGGAAAACGGATTCAATATCGACTTCTGAAATTTCTGCAAAAGATTCTTCTGGAATTCTGAAAACATAATCGACCTGCCAAGGTTGTTCATTTTGTGCCGGTAATAAAGTTAACGAAAAACGAATACGCTCGTTGTTATTCCGATTGGTTAGCTCGATGACTGAGCATGTCCCAGGAACGAAAGTATAGAAAAATGGCTGATTAGTGAGCATTCTATCAGCTGCTGCTCCGAACTCACGTGAATTACGAAAAGGGCGGCTCTCCCTTCGTTCTATTACTTCGGCTACTCGATCATCTTGTATTCCTGGAACGAAGGTTACGATGGTCAATGGACTTGCAGTATTTGGATTGAAGCCCGTTGACCTACATGTATGAAAAATTGGCGACTTTAAGTGGGCGGTCCAGAGTTTCTCGGCTGTCTCCCAGTCCATGATGTTCTGGGCCTCGAGAGGTGTAATAAGGTGAAAATTTCTTGGAGGTGTATACCCGCGGCGTTCGTAGTCTCTTTTTTCTGCGCCGGCTAAACGTATTAAATCGTCTTCGTCCCTATAATCCTGGTGAGTATCAACGAACCGATTGATCTGGGCCTCCGAATAGCCGAAATATGAAAAAAGGCGCCTAAGATTGCGGGGAGGGGTGTCGTTAAGATTCACGAGCCCCCTTGCGTCGTATATCCGCACGATGTATTCGGACCGGCTTGCCACAATGTATGGCCGCCCATCCATTCTGATGACGCGGTCTGAAGACACCTCACTAGGAAAAATGCCACCCTGTGGGCGAACAGACGATGGGTTTAGCGGTGAACCCACTTCTAAGCCTCTCTGACTCTGGAATTTTCTTCCTCGAAAGTAGATAAGCTCGTTGACAATATCATCAAAGGCAATCTGAGCTTCCACCTTGTCTCGGAGTGCCTGGGCATTGGAAACAGAATCCATGATCCATGCGTTCAGTGAAGCAGCAGCAAGCCCGACGATAGCAACAATCCAAATGGCCATAGGCAGAATAAATCCAGCTTCACTCGTTCTATTTCTAGAGTGAGGTGCCTTGCGAGTTTTCTTCTTATCTATACGGTTGCGCATAAAGCTCTTGCCATTTGGTAATGGGCGATGGAATTCTATGGAGCGACCCAAACCGCTCTTACCGGTTTTGCCGAATACTGCAGATGTCTGCAGTGAGCTGCTATCAGTCTCTACTGAAGCGGTACGAAGAGTATGAATGCTGAGGCCCATATACCAATTAATTGGTTGTAATAATTATATTTTCCTTCTTGTTACAAGGAGTTCGAGGGAAATTTTTTCTAACTCTTGGTGCCAACAACCCCACTGTTCTTGCCTGAATATGCGCATAGACGGATACCAGGGGCTATCTATGCGGTCCCGGAACCAGTACCAACACAAAGCACCTGTTCCAAGCCTTGGCACAAGAGTCCATACTGGGACATTGAGTGCGCCGGCCATATGAGCAGTGGTGTTGCTAGTTGTAATAACTAGATCCATAGCGCTTACCTGAGAGGCAAAACTGTCTAGATCTTTGAGCGGGTCAATTTCTTTATCATGCAGAATGCGGATGCCTGAAACAGCCTCAACTGCGGCCAACTCTTCTTCACAGTCACCGTACTGAAGGTTGACAAAAGTGACCCCGGGAATTCTTAAAACTTCTAACCAATCTTTGAGCTCGATTGATTTTTCATAGCCATGTCCAATCTGGTTGCTGCGCCAAGAAACACCCACAATCATATTGCTAGATTTTCCATGGTGATATCTTGCGCGAAGTTTATCTGTTCTCTTAGCGTCACATGTCAGGTACCCTTTATGCGGCACGAACTCGGTAAGCGACGGCCTAAACAGCGGACAAAGATCTGCAAGGGAGCGCTGAAAAATGTCTCCAGAAAGGCTATTAATCTGGTGTGGGGTGTGGGTCCTTCCATAAACCCCAATTGAAGGGAACGACCTTTTGAACAGTGGGACCAGTCTGGGGTCACATTCAACGATTACCTTTGACTGAATCTTTATTACCTCATTTAATATGCTGGCATACAGTAGCTCGTCACCGACACCCTGCTCCGCCCACAGGAGTAAAGTAGCCTCGTTCAGGGCCAAGCCGTCCCAAACCGGATACTTAAATGGCCTTAACATTGCGCTACCCTGCGTCTTCCTAAATCGCCATTCATAATCTGGCCAAGCTTCTGCTATTCGTCCCTCAAGTAAATATGCATTAGCCTTGTTATGGTGAGCCTGGGCATTATGAGGTTCCCTTTCTAGGGCCTTGTCAAACCAAACTAAGGCAGCATCAATGCTCTTTGCTTCGTGATATAGGTGACCAAGGTTTTCGTACACTGCAACTTGATCAGGATTAATACTTAATGCTTTTTCATAGTTCCGGATTGCGTCGTCCAGTAGTCCGATGGTTCTGCACACATTAGCAAGATTGTTGAATGAATTGGCATCCCTGGAGTCTAGTTCGATTAACTCCCTATAAATATCAGCGGCACTTTGAAACTCCCGCAATTTTTGCATTGAGAAGCCAAGATAACTAAGGCTTGTCGGATCTTTTGGTTTGATCTCCAAGGCTTTCATAAATGCATCACGTGCAAAATCCCATTGCTCTAGGTCTAAATAGATAAGGCCGATAGAAAATTGGCTATGGAAGTAAGCCGGGCGAATACCGAGCGCATCTTGGAAATGCCCTAGGGCGGCTTGGAAGGCGCCTTGTTGTCGCTTTAAATCGCCCAAGTTATTATGTATTTCGGCAAGGTTTGAGTTGATGGATAATGCTTCAGTTAGCGCAGTTTCGGCTTCCTTGAAGAGTCCGTTTTGAGACAGAATGCTTGCGAGATTTACTTTAGCCTGCGCAAGCATAGGATCTAAGTTGATTGCGACGCTGAAATGCTTCATTGCTTCGGAAATGTTATTGCGCGCCGCAAGGACAAGCCCGAGGCTATTGTGGACAGCGGCTTGACTATTATCTACGGAAATAGAAAGCCGCAGATGCTCTTCAGCCTTAAGGAAGTTAGCCTGCCTGAAGTGGACCAAGCCAAGTGTATGATGGGCGTCCTTTTGTTTCTTATCAGTAGCAATAATATCCTCGCAGACACTTTGAGCATTTGTGAGGTCACCTTCGTTGAAAAAGGTCGCGGCTTTTGCATTCATGACTCCCAAAGTTTTTGGGCTGGTAAGAGGTTTGGAAGTTGTCATAAGTTTGTATTTAGCATCTCTTGAGTATTTCTAAGAATAGGATAGATAACCCATAAAGCACCACTCTAACGCCCGGAGGTCATTGTGGCTCCGGGAACGTCTTCTATTCTCAGTCTTCTGTTGTGTGGGCCGAACACGCGTACAACCATCGTCGGAATTAATTGAGAGTCCTCTGTTTCAAGCTTAATTAATGTTGGAGTCTGCGGAGCATCAGGCGCCTTAGGTGGCCAAGTTCGCTCCCACTTTCCCGATCTGCCAAAATACTCAAACCTGCCGGAATTTCCATCCCAATGAACAAGATTCACTGGGTCAAAACCTCGCTCCAAGTATACTACTGTTGTCTGATCAGCGGCTGGATCATATTCGAAGTATAGTCCAAAACCTGCAGGAACTCCTGTTGGTTGATTGAGCGGCCTCAAAGTCAGACCTCTAAGGCGGCGCTGGTCGCCTTGAAAGACGTCCCCCTGGTCCCTGTAGTCTGGAATAACACCAGTGAGGGGCTCAGCCATAAGATTATGATCTATGATCTTTTTTTCCAGGTCGAGAATGATCTCAGAAACTCGCCCCCATGTGCTAAGAACAGATGAGAACCCTTGTATCAGAACCGAGGCAAGCATGCCGGTGATAGTTATAACAACCAGCATTTCTAAAAGAGTAAAGCCTCTCATATTTTGTGCTCTGAAAATCATCGAGAATTTTGTGTGCCAAAAGGATTCGATATCGTGTTTGTGCGGTATCCAACTTTTCGTGTATCGAAGGAAAACCATTCGTCCCCATTATCCAGGTGCGTCGTAACTCTTAAGCTGTAGAAGCCCGTGCTAAAGCCAGCTAATCCGGTCCCTGGCCTCCTTTCGGTATTGGGTGCCACCAGAGTTTCGCTTGACCAGGACAAAGAAAAATTACCGAGGTCCATTGTGCCCTCTGGTTGGACTAATGGGTTGATAGATCCCATAGCAGCAATGGAGGATTCCATTGCCATGCTCTGTCGATTAGCGTCTGCGACCATACGTAGTTGGGAAATAGATTGGTTGATTAGAGACATTATAGGAAGCAACACAACGCCAACGATGGTAACCGCTACTATTGCCTCAAGAAAGGTGAAGCCCGCATTTGCCCCATGCTGAGTAGAAAAATTTGTTTCTATAACCACAGTTAACCGCTTTCCTCTAAATCACAACGGGGAGGCTGAAGGAGGTACTCATGTTTTTCGGAACCGAAGAAAACAGCTAGTTCACCGCCCGAGCAGAAGCCAGTTGGCCGGAAGATTATTGGCGAATCGATATTCACGCGCCACCCGTTCGGTATTTCAAGGTTGATGAGTTCGTATATTGCAGGATATCGCCCGCCACCGTTTTGGATTAGGTCGTTGTTAGAAAGAGAGATGTCGGTGTTCTTACTCTCATCACTAGGATGTGTGCCCGTCAAAATCAGATTTTGATTTTTCTTGTATGCTTTATAAGGCAGCTGTCTAATCGATTGCAAAATAGCTTCGCGATTTGCTTTGTAGTCGATGCGATCCAGAAGTAGCGGCAGATTGGGGACAATTATGGAGCTGAGCAGGCCAATCAAGAAAATAACGACAAGCACCTCCGCCAGGGTGAAACCGCGACACTGCTTACGATTTTGGCCTCTATGATTCAGAAGTGTCGAGATAGCCAACATCAGCATCTATACCTTCTCCGCCCGTCTCTCCATCTGCTCCCAGACTATACAGAATGATAGCTGTTCTGGATTTTGGGCTATACTGGTAAGGGTTTCCCCATGGGTCAGGCGGCACATCTTCGCTGAGGTATGGCCCCTGCCATTTACGCTTGAATCTTTGGTCTTTGGGGGCTTCCATCAGAAGTGATAATCCTTCTTCCTTGGTCGGAAACCGTCCCATGTCCAGGCGCATTGTCTCTAAAGCACCTTTCAACATTCTTACCTGAGCATTGGCCGCAGTCACTTTGGAGGTGTCAACACGCCCCAGCAATTGCGGTCCAACAAGTCCTGCTATTAAACCGATGATCATAAGAACGACGAGCATTTCCAACAACGTGAAGCCGCGAGATGCGCGCTTTCGGTGAGAGGTTCTCTGTTTTGTACAAGGCATCACAATCAGCTCCCGAAAAATCTGGTCATAAGGCAACTTGGTTAACGCTCGTGATCGCGAGCATAATCGCGGTTACTATACCACCAATGACGATACCAATCATTAGGATCGCGATCGGTTCGAGGAGCAGAAGGAATCGTCTCATGCGTTGCTGGCCTGATTCTTGATAAAGCGCTGCTAGGGATTCAAGCATGGATGCCAATTCACCTGATTCCTGCCCGACTTGAATAAGGCTGATTGCCGTAGCTGTAAATGCCCGCTGATTTCGCATTGCTTCTGACAGTGACTGCCCGGAACGCACGAGCTTCTCTACTTGGTCTAAGCGGTCCCGTAAGGATCGCAGGGTAATACTATCACGTGCTAGCTTCAGGCTTGTAATGAGATCGACCCCATTCGAGAGCATGGTGCTTAGCATAGAAGCCCATCGTGCCAACTCCGCTTCGTAAAGCCATTTTCCAACAAGTGGTACCTTCGCAATTTGTTCCCTAACCCAGATACGAAAGCCCTGTTGTTTGAGAGCCCACCATAAGCTGATAGTGCAAATTAATACTAAGACGAGTACTAAAAGCCTGTTCTCATTTAGAAACATTCCGGTATTGAGCACGGCAGACGAGATCCATGGCAAGGGCTCCTTAACTGATTTGAGCATGGCTGAAAATCTAGGGACGACAACAATAAAAATGAAGAGTACGGCACCTATACCCGTCAAGATCAAGATACTCGGATAGGTCAGCGCATTGCGGATCTCCTGGCGGATGCGTTGGTCATATTCCATCTGAGTAGCAGCGCTTGCCAGTGATGGCCCCAATTGCCCGGTAGCTTCTCCTGCTTCGCTTAACTGGAAAACGTAGGGTGGTAATTCTGGCACTGCAGCCTGCAAGGCCGAGCTAAATCGTTCGCCTGAACGAAGGCGGCGTTCAATCTCTTCAAATGCTGCATCTAGATCTGAATGTAGGCCCTGGCCTTTCAAGGTGTTGATACCATTGACTAGGGGAACACCCGAAGTCAAAAGCATAGAAAGTTGTTTCAGGCATATAACGTAATCTTTTGGGGTAGGGGGTCTGCGCAGGATACTGGTAATAGAGAACTTATTCGTCTTAGGGTGAGAAATAGTGATGGGTGTAAGACCCTGAGACTCTAGATGCCTTTGCGCATCGCGTGCATGTATAGCATCAACCTTTCCCGACAAGGACCGACCGTTGCTATCTACTGCTTCGTAGTCAAACGTAAGGGCCATGGTACCGACGACACCTATTCTTGCACCAGAACCATCTGGCTTATACAGGATAAAACCTTTGAGCCATCTTAAATTTCTGTCATTCGGGGCAGGGACAACCGAAAAACCACCCAAAAAAAAAGGGAGGATGAATAATCATCCTCCCTTTCAACGCCGGTTAACCCGGCGAAAGTATTAACTCTTACGGAGTGTTGCCGGCGCCCGCATTACGGAAGCCAGTTAGATCCGTGAAGTAGTTGTTGGTGCTGTTCAGCATCACGTGCTGAGCATAAGCCGTCAACGGACCGGAAAGGTCTACGGTGTACTGCCCGCCATTTGACGTAAAGGCACCGAGAGTTTCCAGATCCACGTTGCTTAGCTGCAAGGTTGCTCCTGCAGGAATACTTGCTGCAGTGAACGATCCTAGCGCGGCACCAGTTGCTCCATCCGTAACCGTTACAATCGGTGCTCCGGCAACGGCGCCGTTATTAGTGATACGAATGTACGACTGGAATGTCGTTGTACCACCGGCCGCTGTAGAGGACTGCACAGTGTTGAGTTGAGCAGCGAAACCACCACGAGCTAAGACGTTCAGGTTGGTAGTTGCATCAGCTGGGGCTACGTTATTGAAGCCACCCGCTGTGAACTCTGTCGCCACCGTACCCGCAGGCCACGCGCTAATGGCAGTGGTGCCATCAAAGCGAACCGTAAAGGTGTAGGCGCCAACCGATCCAGCTGCTGCTACAGAAAACGAAGCCGTGCTGCCTTGGAACGAAGTGGTCGTCAACGTGCCAGGTGCGGTAACGCCGCCTGCTGCGTCGAGTGAAGTGACCGCTGCGTCTGTCAGCACACCATGGGTCAGAACGAATTCTAGACCGCCAGCGACTGTCGTAGTGATGGCCGTTGCGAGGTCCGTACCAACTGCTACAGAACCGGTCACGGTCACGCTACCAAGCGCTGCCGATGTTGCTGCACCAACCCTAGTGAATGCCGGTACGGCAGTCGGGTTGATTGTCTGGGTCGCTGCAACACCACCGGATACCGTCGCGGAATTCACGCTGGTAACGACTGCTGCTGTAGTGATCAACTCGAACGTGTCGACGTTATTGTTGTCGGTCACGTTGCCGGCCAGCGTAATGCTGGTACCAGCCGTTGCGAGCCCATTGGCTGCTGTGTAATTGACGCCTGATAGCTCGATGACATCAGCTTGCAGCGTACTAGACTGGGTACAACCCTGAATAAGAATACGATCTGTCAACACCTGAACGGCACAACCGGTTACGGTAATGACTGTCAGGGTTCCAGACGCAGCCTCATCAAGGACTTCAACAGCGGCTACCGCCGCGTTGATTGTTGCACCACTTACTAGAATGCGTGCATTAAAGTTAGTCGTCAACGAGTTGGTAAAATCTATCGAGTAGGCGGCACCAGCCCCACCAATGACCAAATTTTGTGGGTTGGCTGTTGGGAAAACTTGTGCGGAGAGGCTGGCTGCCACAACCGCCACAGTTCCCAACGCTGTGGGCTGAGCGGCCGGCGCCTTAATAGTGGCGGCGGAAGCTACAGCCGATAGCGCCGTTGTGGCCAACAGGGCGCTAGCGAATTTAAGAGAATGGTTCTTCATCACAAAAGGATCCCCTTAGGTTTACAGATATCTGACTAAAACAACATGTTTGCCTGAGGGCAAACACACGTGCGCCCGTCAGCGCGCTAACATATCACCCTGCCTCAAAATCAAAGTCAAGCTAAAGGTTTGTGTAAGTTGCGAAAATACAACAGTGACTGGCGAGGTTTTGAGTCATAACGCGTTAAAAAGCTCTTTTTTTAGGAATTTTATGTATTTTATTCACATTAATTAAATTTTTCATCTGCAACTAATACATCGGCAACGCAGTGCAAAACGTCATCCCATTCGCCTTGTTTTGATTGCCTGAAGAGGCGCATGGAAGGGTACCACGGACTGTCATTGCGCTCCAAAAACCAATACCACAGGCGGCTGATTCCTTTGCCCACTAAGGTCCAGACGGGAATCCCGAGAGCTCCAGCCAGATGTACGGTAGTATTTGAGACGGAAATAACCAGGTCCATTGCAGCTACCTGGGCAGCAAACATATCCATGTCCTCAGTCGGGTTGACTGCAGAATCCTGGATGATTTCACAACTAAAATGTTTGGATGCGTTGGTTATCTCCTCAGTGCAGTCTCCATACTGGAGGTTAACGAAAATCGCATCAGGTGCTTCCAATATAGGTCCCCATTCTTGAAGTGATGTACTTTTCAATACCCCTGTTCTCGGATTTTCGCTCTTCCATGAAATGCCAACGATACGACGGCCAGAACTAATAGCATCGTACTTCTTGCGAAGCTCGATTGTTTTTGTTTTGGGTGACTCTAGATAACTATCGGGGTTGGGGAATGACGCAGCAGTCCGCCGTAACTTCTTGCCCAAGTCTACTAGGGACGTTTGCAAATCAAAGGGGTCATCTGCGAGCAGTTTAGTGTTGGCGTGCGATCTTGCAAGAACATCCACGTTTTCAAAAGATCGTGCAAACAGATTCACTAGTCTTGGCTCGCATTCGAGCACACATCGGGACGTTTGATCTGCGACCTCTTCGAGCATACTGCTATAAAGTATCTGGTCTCCGAGGCCCTGGTCGGCCCAAACCAAGACAGATTTGCCTTCCAGTGGTCCCGAAGTCCACTTCGGAAAGGGCCAAGGTCGGTGGACATGTGGTGAGGCCGGGTCATCATACCTGAGCGCATAACCATCCCAACCTTCACCTAGGTTCCCAAGGGTCAGATTTGCAAGGCCGCGATTGACGTGTGCGCTCAGGTAGTCGGGTTCAAGCTGGAGCGCCCTATCATAGGCTTGAAGTGCTCCATCGTAATCATCCCCGTGGCCCAGGTAGTTGCCCAGATTGCTGTAGGCTTGCGGCCAATTTGGTTTGAGTTGGATTGCTGTTTTGATGTGTTTGATTGCACCTTGGGTATTGTTCATATCTGCATGTAGGTTCGCGACGGCGAAGT
>Ga0315336_1003649_pt1 | contig 20000 bp, 17 predicted proteins | sample ASW5metaG_FD_204512 | JGI IMG/M metagenome (GOLD analysis project Ga0315336, IMG submission 204512) | Ammonia-oxidizing marine archaeal communities from Monterey Bay, California, United States - ASW #5 | ecosystem: Environmental > Aquatic > Marine > Intertidal zone | place: USA: California... | reverse complement strand
CCACCAGCATCCAGCTGCAACACAGCGTCAGAAAACGGCCCGAAAAGTGTCTCATCGAACAACTCTTACAAGGACAGAATCTACGCCATTCTAATCGAAAACAGTAGGATCCTCCTTCATGATTCGCGATTTTCTGCCGCCTATTTCGCCTTTGGCCAGATCAACCGTCCGGGGATCTTGACGCGAATCTTCCACAGCGTTTTCCCCGCCGTGACGTAGAGCGTCTTCAAATCGGGCCCCCCAAAACAACAATTGGCTACCATATCCTCCGGAACCGGTATGATTCCGTGCAACCTTCCCGAGGCTGAAAAGACGTAGACGCCTGCCGGGTTCTCCAGCGTCTGGTTCGTGTAGTACTGATCGGCCCCGGCCGTGACATAGATATTGTCCTCGACGTCAATCGCCACGCCATCGCCGCCTCGACCCATACCAAAGTCATACAACACCTTGGGCTTACCCGTCGGCACGCCGTCCGCGTTAAGGGCAAACGAGAGAAACTTGCGCGAGCCTCCCGGACGATTGTGACTGTCGAGAAGGAACAGCGTGCGATTGTCAGCCGATAGCGCAATCCCGTTGGGCCGTTCGACTTGATCTTTCCCAAGAATACGAATCAAATTCTTGCCGTCGGGATCCACGCGATACACCCCCTCCACGTCTAACTCCACCCCGTCCCGTAAGGGCCCGTAATAGGGATCGGTAAAGTAGATGCGTCCCTGGTTGTCGATACAAAGGTCATTGGGGCTGTTGAAGCGCTTGCCTTGGTACTTGTCGGCAATCACGGTGCGCTCCCGGGTGCGAAGGTCGTAGCGCACGAGTCTGCGGCCACCAAGGCCTCCATGTTCGTTGCCCTCGCACGCCACGAGCCGGCCCTTGCTGTCGAACATCAGGCCGTTGGCACGCCCACTGGGTCGGATGAAGTCGTGGGCGTGCAATGCACCGGGAGCCCACCGCAGGATCCGATTGCCGGGCAGATCACTGAAAAACACACTGCCGTCCTCGTGGTACGCGGGACCCTCCGTGAACACCAGTTCCGTCGCAGCGCTGACCCGCTGCTCGGCCACGATATTTGAGGGCAAGTCGGCCGCGAGGACCAGGATCGGAGTGAAAAGGACGAAAATCAGGTTCACCCAGGTACGGCACATCGTCCTCTGTTGTGGGCGGGTCTCCCGACCCGCCCACCCAGCCGACCGAAGGTCTCCCTGCGAGCCCGCCGGTGGGGCGGTCAGGAGACCGTCCCACAACACGTTGTTGCCCACGCAACGAATCCTAGTAAGCCAAGTACGAGACATTATTCGCTCCCCCATAGTTTCGCTGACCGGTGGGGCGGTCGGGAGACCGCCCCACAACAAAGGGTCGAGCCTTGCTAAATCGACGAGCGGCTTTAGCCTAATGTAGTCATCGCGCAACTTCAATCAGGTAAAAGATGCCTAAAGCGCCCTGGGTTCAGGTTTCCATAGACGTCCTCGATTTGGAGGAGGGCACGCGACTTGCCGCCATGGCGGAACAGGTGGGGGCCGACTGGGTGGAGGCGGGAACGCCTCTGCTCACCTACTACGGATTGAAAGCGATCGAGGCCATCGTGGGCGTCTGCCAGACATGCCCGGTGCTGGCCGACCTGAAGGCGGTCGACGGCGTGGCGAAGTACTTTCGCGAAGCCGGCAGGCAGGGCGCCCGGATGGCCACCGTTCTCGGCGTCGCGCCCGACGCCAGCGTTCGGGAGGCGATCCGTGGGGGACGGGAAGCAGGCGTGGAAGTGATGGGCGACCTGTACGCCATTGCCCCGGAGCGTCTGGCCACGCGGGCGGCGGAACTGGAGAAGATCGGCGTCCACTACCTGCTCCTGCACCCCGGGAGTGATGAAACCGCGGCCCATCCCGACCGGGATCCCCTCTCGGGGCTGTCCTCGGTCGTGGGAGCGGTTTCCATCCCGGTGGGGACCTGTACCTTCAACACGCTCTTGGGGGTACGGGCGGTCCAGAGCGGCGCTTCCTTCGTAGTTCAGGGGGAGCCGCTGGTGAGCGCTCCCGACGGGCTCGAGCAACTGTCGCACTTCATCAAGACGGTCAAAGCCTCCACGAGGGAAAAATGAAAGCAGCCGTGTTGAAGGGAACGGGGGAGATCGCCATCGAGGAGCGTCCCCTTCCCCACCCGGCAGAGGGCGAGGTGGTGGTGCGCGTCCGCGCCGCCGGTATCTGCGGTTCGGATGTCCATGGCTTCGAGGGCAAGATTCCCAAGCGCCGTCCCCCGGGGATTATCATGGGTCACGAGGCCGCCGGCGAAGTCGCCGAGGTCGGAACCGCGTCCGGAGGATTCAAGCCGGGCGACCGCGTGGCCATCCATCCCACGACTTCCTGCCGGGAGTGCTTCGCCTGCAGCCGGGGTTGGTTTCACCTGTGCGATTCCATGATCACCCTGGGGTCGGCCATGCGGGTGTTCCACGACGGCGTGCTGTGCGAGTACCTGGCCGTGCCGCACCACCAGCTCCACCGTCTGCCCGAGGAGGCAAGCTTCGAGATGGGCGTGATGGTCGAGCCTGCCAGTAACGCCGTACATCTCCTGGACCGCGGAGACCTGGAGGTTGGGGGAGTGATCGCGGTGTTCGGGACCGGCACCATCGGGTTGCTGGTGGTGCAGGCAGCCAGGCTCGCCGGCGCCCGTAAGGTCATCGCGGTGGATATCAACCCTTTCCGGCTGGAGCGGGCGCGCGAGCTGGGAGCCGAGGTCGTGGTGAACGCGAAGGAAAGAGACCCGCTGGAAGCTATCCGGGAGGAAACCGACGGCCGGGGCGCCGATGTGGCGGTGGAAGCGGCGGGATTCACCACCACCTACCTCCAGTCCGTCGAGGCCGTTCGCAAGAGGGGCAAGGTGCTGGCGCTGGGATTCATCGATCCCGAGGTCACGTTCCCGATGCGCACTGTGATCTACCGGGAGATTTCCATCGTCGGCTGCTGCGGCTTTACCCACGAGGTGGAGACGGCGCTGGCCTTGATCGCCTCCAGCCGCCTGCAGGTGAAACCGTTGATCACGCACACCTTCCCGCTCGACGCGGCGCAGCAGGCGTTTCAGACCGCGGCAGACCCGGCGGCGGACTCGATCAAGGTCCTGGTCGTGCCGTGAACTGGTCTAAAGAGCCCCCGCGACTGTCGCATAGGCAAGGTAGCCGCCGATGACCAGGAACACGATGAAACAGATCACCAGCATCACGTCCCATGCGCGGCCGGGCTGGAGGGCCGGATCGCATTTGCGGTGGCGAAAGTAGAGCGCGGCGAAGGCAATCATGGGCAGTAGCAGCGACTGCGCCACGCCACCGATAAGCACGAGCGTCACAGGGCTGCCGACGGTGAAATAGATCGTGGTGCTGACCAAAGGGAAGATCACAGCGAAACACCGGATCCAGCGGGCGCGGCTGGCATCGTCGATCTTGGCGGCGTTCATCACGCCGAGCGCGTCGGTGGCCAGGCGGCATTTGCCGGCGTTGCCGATGAAGTAGGTGGAGTAGAGCACTGCAAAGGCGCCGAAAAGGAACAACAGCTGGGCCGAGGCGCCAAATACCGGCTCGTACATCACCGACAGAGTGCGAATCATTTCCGTTCCGGCCGGCACCAGGTCGATGCGACCGAGAATGGCCGCGCCCAGCAGATAAAACGCCACGGTCGAGAAGGTGTACAGCACGCACGACGACCAGGCATCCCACTGCAGCACGCGCATCCAGCCGCGCGCGCGTGCTTTCCAGGCTTCCGAGCCGTCGTTCTTTCCAGTCCACTTGGCGTAGCCTTTTTCGAGGCACCAGTACGGATACAGGACCAAATCGGCTGCGCCGACACCGATGATGCCGAACGTTGCCAGCGCGGTGATCAGTGGCGCTCTCTCGTCAGATGCCTCGGGTAGGCTGAAGGAGAGGCCGTCCAGGATCTCACGTCCGCTGATCGACCAGCTCTCGTAGCCCTGCAACAGGAAGAGGTTGACGATGGTGATGATGGTAAACGAGCTCACCAGCACGAAGGCGAGGACCTCGATGAATCCGTATCGCCCGATGACTAGCAAAAGTATCGTTACGGCAGCGAGACCGGCCGCCCAGTATTTGTCGTCGTGTGCTTCGGAGGCTGCACTCGGAAGTGAGGCGAGTTTCCCCTCGACCTCCGGGATCTCCTCGTTGAGCTTGATGAAGCGCGCCTTCAGTTTCTCCTTTTCCGCCGCCGTTGCGTCGGCTTCTGCTAGCTGGACGCTCTTCCTCTCGGCTTCCTTGACACGCAACTCCATCGCCAGATTGCGTTTTTGGTTAAGGATTCTCCCATCTTCGGTCAAGGGTATCGTGATGGCCAAGGACTGGCCGAGCCCACCAATGATGCCGCCGAAGAGAACGATGGTGGCCGCGAACATCATCAGCCAGCACCAGACAATCCAGTTGGCGCCGACTTTGCGGTCCTTGGTCAGAGAAAACCACAGTCGCGGCCCGGGCACACTGTTGATGGCATTCAAAGAGGACTCGCTGTGCGTGACGGTCTGCCGGCCGATTTCGACCTGTACGAAGACCTTGATGACACAGCCGAGGATGATGAGCCACAGGAGGGAGAAGCCCGCCTCCGCGCCGGTGGCGGTGGTGGCGACCAATTCGCCCGAGCCCACTATCGTGCCGGCCAGCACGAACCCCGGGCCGATGCGGCGCAGGATGCTGCCCAGGCTGCGCGGTGGTTCCTGCACGCCTGATGGCCCACCTGCCGCCGCGGTGTCAGTGGGCAAGCTGGATCCGGGTGCTCCAGTAGCGGATGGGTTTTCCATGGGTTATTGGATACGAAGTTTCGCCGGCGGGTCGGTCTGGGGCAAGGCGATTTCGAGGAGATTAGCTCACGATTCCGAGGGGCCACACTCGCCATGCGGGGCCGGCAGCGGTTCGGGGCAACCGTCCGGAGGCAAGGGGAACTGCGGCAGCATGCGGGCGTCAAGGATATCGAGCTTCACCTCCTGGTACGTGAGGCGTCCGCACGTATAGGCGAAGAACGCGCTGAGCATGGCGCTCGCGACTCCGAGGTTCGCGAAGAGTATTTGCGGCGTCGACAGGGCCTGCTGCAGGCAGTTCTCCTTCGTCGGCACCAGCCCCGCAGGATTGTGGATCTCGGGGTGGAAGCGTGCGATCGGCAGCGTCACGTCCTTCCCGTCCCTGCGAATGGCGATCTGCACGTCGCCGTAGGTGCCCCGCTCGCCGGGCGGATCAACGCCATCATTGCCGCCGTTAAAGAGCGCGACGTTCTCGAGCCGCGCGCAATGGTCCGCGACCAGCTTTCGAGTGGGATGGTTGTCGACACAGAGGAAGACGTGATCGCCATCGCGGATGAGCTTGTAGATATTGTTCTCTCCGACGTAGTCCGGAATGGCCATCACCGAGACCGCGCTCGGACGGAGGAGCCGGTTGATTTCCTCCGCCTTGACCTCTGCCTTGTTTCCGAGGGTGCTGAACGCAACGCGCTGGATGTTCCGCGGCTGATACTCGTCCCCATCCACGAGGACGAGGCGTATCGGGATCCCGAGGCTGTGGAGGAAAAGCGAGAGGTAGTGCACCACGATGGCCCCGATGCCGCCGAGACCGATCGTCTTGATCTTTGAGCCTTCGCCCAGACAGCAGACGAGAGCGTCGGGGTCGTGTTGCTGCGGAACGCTGACTGTCTTCATGACTTTTTCCTTGGAACTAACGCGGTGAAGACGTCCACCAGGGCCCCTCCACCTTGACCTTTACCTTGTCCGTCCACGCGCGCGGCACGATTCGCCGGCGCTTCTCGTAACCCTCGAAGAAGAGGTCGAAGTCGACCCGGAAGCGTTGCCCGTCGACCACGAGCTCGAGGTGGAAGTCCGGCGGCTCCTGATCGATCCTTCCGACCACGCCGTGGAGCCCGTCGCGGTGTCGCTCGTCCTTCTGGTCGGTCCAGGAAGAGTGCGCCGTGTGGTCGGCGTGGGAGTGAATGTCGCCCACGAGGATGTATCCGGGGGGGATGAGCTTCGGCAGCTCGTACCGCACGTCCTGCGCGGACCGCGGTCCCGCGACGCTTTGCCAGACAGTCGCCTCCTGTTCCGGCACCAGCAGCCGGTGTCGTTTTTTCTGCGGGTTCCACAGGAGGAAGACGATCGCCTCGGAGCCGTACCACTCGTAGATGCGGTCGAAGAACCCCACGATGAACTCGAGCGCCGCCTGGCCGAGCTTCGGAAATCGGAACTCGCACTTCGACTTGTGCTCCTCGAGCCAGCGCGGCAGCCTCTCCGTCGGCACATCGCTCTTGAAAAACGGGTGGTTGCGGCAGAAGTAGAGGCCGTCTTGCGCCAGGAGGTAGTACTCCTGATCCTGCGGGCGCGGCATCTTCGGGTCGGTCTTCAGATAGAGAGGAATTTTTTCCATGGCTGGGTTCTTACTGCCCATTTCCTAGGATTTCATAGCGGTGTTCATATGAGTGAGGAAGCTATGGATGAGCCCCGCGGGCTTGCGCGGCGTGTGGGCAGAGCGCAACGGCACTCCGGCGCCGTGGTGCTCCGCAAAGAAGCAGTCGACCAGCTCCCCGAACGTCATGGGGACCGGCTTCCACGGGACGCCCAGCGCGAATAAATTGTTGCGCTGCGACGCCTTTTCCCACTTCTCGACGGGAGAGAGGTCGGGGTGGATCCCTTTCGACAGCCCGTACCAGCTCGCACCCTCATGGTGCTCGCTGGAGAGATTGAAGCCGCCGCCCCACATGTGGTGGAGGAGATTGTCGAGCTGCTTCGTCCAGTCCTCGTTCGGCTTGTGGGCGAGGTGCTCCGTGCAGATCCACGAGAGTTTCCGCTTCCCTTTCTTTATGTGGGAGACGTTCAACAGGGCCGGGTACCCGAGCGAGCGATCCGATCGGGTCCTTTGCGGCTGGTTGCTGAAGTAGAGCTCGTTGGAGCCGCCAAGGGCGAGCCGCCCCTTTGTCTGCGAGAACATCGCGAACGTGATCGCGTAGGGTAGGCTCAGGGCGATCGGACGGTACGTCGCGCCGGGTCCGTAAGGGACCGCAGAATCGTTCGTGATCCACCGCATCTGGCGTACCTGCGCTGGATACTGGTGGACTACCAGGAGGTAGGGCGGGCGCCAGTCCACGAACTTGACCCCGTCGGGAAGGAGACACCCTTCCAACGGTGGGGTGCTCTCTTCTCGCAGGAGCTCCGCCATGCGGGACTCCGGACACTCGTACCGCTGTCCCTCTTCGGTGTCGAAGATCACCTTGCCGTTCTCGATGATGATTCTGTCGCCCATCGTGTCTCCGTCTTTCTTCTTACCCGTACCCGTACCCGTACCCGATTCCGCTCGCCCCGCGCTCCCCCATCCGCTTGACGAAGTTAAGCATCTGCCCTTCGTGCAGGATCGTCTGGTCGCTAGCTTCTTCTCCGTCGATGACGGCCGTCGCGTCCGCGGGGACGTTCATCCGTTCCTGAAGGTCGCTGCGGACATCAGCCACGGTCATGCCCGCCAGCGGCAGTGAGTGACTGTAGACGCCGTGGATCACGTGCACCTGACCGCGGGAAGGCGCCGCGTCCTCGAAACTGTCGCTGAAGGGATCCGGGCCGGTGCTGAAGTCTTGGTGCGACTGTCGCTCTCGTGCCATTGTGAGATTCTCCGTGAAACGGTTTCCGATCAGTTCTCGGTGACCACCACCGAGGCGAGTTGTCCTTTGGGTGTGAGCAGGCGACGCACGTTCGCCACCGCCGTGTGCTCGGGCAGGTCGAGGTGCTCGGCGACGTTCGAGCGCGTGAGCGTGTCGGCGATCGCGTCGATCTGACGCCGGAAGCAGTCGATCAGGGCGGCGGGCGTGAAACCCGCCTCGTGCGCGCGTCCCGACTCCTCGGCGCCGAAGACGAGGTCGTCGATGGCGCTTGAAACCGCCTGTTCGACGAGCGCGCCGGTGAGAAAGTCCCGGCGATGCTTCGTGAGCTTCTTGCCGTCAGCGAGGGTGATCTCCACGACACCTGGGTCTTCGCCGTTTGCGCTATAGAGCCAGCCGACGATCTGACCGATGAGAGCGCGCCGTAGCTCGAGTGGGCTGTGCCCGTTGTTCGAAGCCATCGGGTAGCTCTCCTTTATTTTTTTCGAGAGAACCTTGGAGACGCCGGCCTGGTCGAGACGCCCGAAGTGGGCGCGCACGTTCGCCAGACGGCGTAGCAGCGCGGCGTCGATGAGGTCGGGGCGGTTGGAGCTGGAGATCAGAATGATCGGCAAGCTCCCGAGGTCGTCGTTGGGATCGTCCAGACGCTGGAGAAGCGTCCCGAGGATGCGGTCGTGGAGCTGGCCGTTGTGCTCGCCTCTGGTACGGCCCAGCGCTTCGACTTCTTCCAGGATGCACACCACGGGTAAGAGAACCATTTCCCCATCCGCCGTCTGGAACGTCTCCGAGGCCAGCGCCCGGAGGTCGTTGAAGAGCTCCTCGAAGTTCTTCTCGGAGCGCCCGAGCCACTCGGACAGCTGCTCGGAGACCTTGACCCGGATCACGCGCGTCCCCAGATCATCGCGTCCCGTAAGCTTCTTGAGCATGCCGTTGAACGCCCACAGGAAGGCTCGAATGTGCAGGGTCTTGCCGACCCCGGAGGGCCCCGTCATCAACAGGCTGACCCGCGGTCGCAGGTCGAAGCGCTCGAGGAGATCCGGGCGGAAGAGCAGGATGCGGCACCGGCGGATCAGCCAGCCGAGCGCCCAGTGGGGGTCACCGATGTCGCGGCCGGCGACGACCTCCGGGATGTTCGAGGCGTCGACGAAGCGATGATTGCGGTCGGTCTTGCCCGGTATGACACCGAACGCGAACTCTCGCTGCGGACTGATGATGACCCGACCGCCGTGGGTGAGACTCTTGTCCTCCACGGCCTCGAGAACCTTCCGGGAGGCGCGCAGCACCAAGGGCCGCTCGCCCTGGACGGCCACCTCGATGGTCTGGGTTCCGGGGAGGCGGCGGAGGAACTCGGCCGTCGGGCCCGTGTCGGGCACGGTGCTACTCGTGCCGAGAACCACACCTCCGTTGGCGTCGAGGTAGACGGTCATCCCCGGTTGGAGGTCCTCGGGGTCCAGACCTTCGAGCAGCACAGGAAAACGTTCCTGGCCGTCCGGTGTGACGACCGCTACTCGCGGCATCGGGCTGGGAACGTCACCCTCGACCCGTTCTACGAACGTGCCAGGACGCAGGGGGCCGTTCCGGAGTGCCTCGAGCGCCTCTTCGTACTGGGCCTTGGTGGCCTCGGCCTCGGCGCTCGTGTTCTGTGCCGACATTTGCTGGACGCAGGTCTTCAAAAGCTCCATGAGAGCAGCCTCGTCTAGTTCCAGCAGGCTGACGATGGCGGTCTTCAGGATCTTCGCCTGTATGTCGAGTGGCTTCTTTCCGGACGAGATCGCCTTGAGGATGGCTTCCGGCGAGCCCCCGGGAAACGACTTTGACTGAGCCATGAGTTTTCCTTTCTGCGCTAATCCTGCAAAAGGTACAGAGGGCGCGGGTGCAGCCCACCGTCCCGCAAACCGTACAGCCTCCAGTCCTCCTCCTGGCGGGCGTTCCAGCCGTACACGAGGAGGACCGCCCAGGGTTGTCCGCCAAAAACGGCCCTGTGCCAGGACTCGTCGTCGGTGCTCGCGCTGGCCGTCGTGCGGCCACACACCTTCGCGGTGGCGCAGGCAGCGCACATGGCGTTGCCGCTGTCGTCGGTACTCGGTCCGAAGTTGTGACCGTGGACGCTGGCGCAGAAGCGCTCGCTGGGGCGTCTGAGGCGCTGGCGTCGCTTCTCGAGCCGCTCCTGGAGCTGTGCCCACGTCTCACCGCTGAAGGCGACCGAGAACTGGGTCTCGATGGCTTTTTCTGCCGGCATGCACGAGTCGATGACGATGAAAATCTCTCCCGAAGAATCCTGCATCAGGCGCCCGGTCCACATCGCGGCGGACTCTTGCTCACCGCCACGCCGAGCCATCAAGCGCGAATCTCCCCAGACACCTCGCGTAACGAAGAGGGGGCAAGAGTCGTCGTTGGCCAGGTCGTCTTCCTCGAGGTGCCCGAACCCCCCCGTCAGCCGGTCAGAGCGCGTCAGGTAGTCGTCGAGCCGAGCCTTCTCGAAGCTCGGGAGCATCGACGTGGTGACGATCCGCCCGCCTACCGGGACTCCCCGGGAGGTGCTTTTCCGGGGAGCGCATTTGGCAGCTGGAGCGAGGGAGACATCGATCGAGACCTCCGCCCCCTCGGCGAGTACTCCGCCCTCCCGCAGCTTCGAGAGCAGGCGGTGGGCGGGAGCCGACAGCGTCCCGGTCGAGAAACGGTGCCGATACGACCCCGTCGCGTCCTCGAGCTCGATGAGAAAGGTCGACAGCCGCGAAGGATCCTCACCCTCCGGCGAGAGGATCGTCATGGCCACGGCTCGCGGGTCGGGTCCGAGATGCCCCTTGCGCAGTCCGCGGAACCAGGTCTCCTCCTTGAGGCGGGCGAGCAGGCGGTGCGAGGGCTGCTCGCGCGCGACCAGCTTCTTGTCGTCTCCGCGGATGGAGATGACCAGCTCGCGGTCCTGGCGCGCAGCTTCGCGTCGTTTCGTTCTCACTAAGTTCTCCTTGAGCGGGTTTCGGCTGTCGTCTAAGCCCGGATTATTCATGAACACCGTGGCGAGAGTACGTAGGCGCCCGGCTGGCAAGGCGGCGGATCGGCTTCGACCGGAGGCGGGTCCTCTGTGTCAGATAATTGGCACCCGTTGAGGATCGATGCCGATCCGCTAATGCAGTCCAGGCGGGATGCATACGTGCTCGCAGCAGGTGGTTCATGAATAATCCGGGCTAAGAATCTAAAAACGGTCGTGCGCCACGAAGCCTGCCGTACGACCGGCTGACGCGGCACACGACCTGCCGGACGGGATCAGGCCAGATGGGCCTTGGGGACCAGGACGACCTTCGTCCCTGAGGCAACCTGCGCGCCCAGCGCACGGTCGTCCTCCAGCATCCGAGCTCTGGCGCTGTCGCGCAGCGTCCAGGGGAAGTCGTCGGGAAGGTCGAGGCTCTCAGCCACCGACCCCGCCACTTCGCCGGCGAGTCGGTTGCCATCGATGCCTTCGAGTTCCACCCCGTGGATCCCGGTCACATCCGAGGCCGTCAGGTCCAGTGGGTCGACCACCGAGCCCTCGGGCGTTTCCTTCACGGTGGTATTGCTCATGGGCAGTACCCTCCTTGATTCTCTGCCCGGGGCGGCGCCAGCCCGGGCGGCTGTGTCTCGACGGAGGCGCCTCCGTCACTCCGTAGTCCGTTTCATGAGGAAAGAAGCAGCTTGACGACCTCCGCTCCCTCCGGCCGCGCCAGGATCGCGAGCTCGACGCCCAGCTGACGCAGGGCGAGCTCCAGTCCCGACACCGCCATGCCCAACATGCCCTTGAAGAAGTCCTGGCCGACACCCTCCGACGTCGGCAATCCCGTGAGGTCGCAGACGGCGTCGCAGACCGTGTGGTTGTCGTTCTCTGTCCACACGATCCGTGCCAGCCGGATCCTCGAGTTCGCCTGGCGCGCCAGCAGCAGCATCGCTTCTCGGGCTTGCGGTGAAACTTCCTTCCAGCCGCCGAGCCGCATGACGACGCGCAACGTGCCCTCACCCCGCTCGATCCGCACCTGACCGTCGGCGCCTCGACGTTTGAGGACGAGTCCAAGGTGCTGATTTTCGTCGATGGTCGCCTCTCGACCCGCTTCGCGGAGCCACAACCTGATGTCCTGGGCAGACGGGGCAGTGTTTGCCACAGGGCCTGCAACGCCGGGTGTCCCACGGTCGAAGCTGGCCACGCTGGATAGAAGCCCGGAGACCAACGCCTCGAACTCCTTGTTCACGTCTGCATCGACCATCGGGTCGAAGCCGGATCCGGGACCGCGCGGGAGGAAGAACTCGGCCCGCTCGTCGAGGTCACCGTTTTTGCGATGGGTCACTTTGAAGGGACCCCTCCACCCGGCGTGGAGAGCCAGTGGCTCCTGGCCCGATGGCGCGGACGTCCGTCGGCTGCAGACCAGCCAGTCGTCTCGATGCGTGCATCCCCAGTGCGCGTCTCCCCAGAGCGCGCCTCCCCGGAGGAGGGCCCGGCGGCGCTTCGACCTGGCGCTGGCGGGGCGCAGTCCGCAGTGCTGCGCGAGGCGGGCGAGGCCTTCCTCTGTGAAAATCGACGTGGGGGCGCTCATGGCACTCATGACGCCGTGCCCCCGTCACGATGTGCCTCGTGGAGCTCAGCGTGGAGCGGGCGCCCGTCCCAGACCTCGTACAGCCCCGCCCGGCTCAGGGGAAGGTACTCCTGGTGGTTACGGAAGAATTCGCAGGCCTCCGCGTTGAGGACGCCTTCGGGGTCGGTAGGATCCAGGACGAGGTTCTGGAGCTGGAGCGCGTGGTAGCCGGTGAGGAGGATCTCGCCCACCGGCACGTTAGCCGGTAGCCTTCCAAGGCAGATGGCGCCGCGCAGCGACGGACGCATGTTCGGATGGTACGGCGCCCGGGGATCGAGAAGTCCCAGTGTGAGCCAACCCGGTGGGCCTCCGATTCTCCAGGCCTCATCGTACCTGAGGTGAAAGGTCGCCCCCCGCTCCACGACCAGGCGGTCGCCGACGGGGAAGCACGGTACCGGCATATCGATCGAATAGATGACGTTGAGGTCGCCCTCGAGCGATATCTCGAGGAGCTGGAGGCGTGATGTGCGGTTGGCGAAGGAGTCGACGAGGTCTCCCGCCTGCTCCGCTTTCCAGCCCCTCCACGCCCTGCTGCCGCGATTCCGCTCGAGGGCTTTCTCGAGGAGCTCGTTGTTGTGCTCGACGCGCTTGGGGTCCACTTCGTTTGCTGGGCTCATACGGTTCTCCTTTTGGTGGTGATCTGGCCAGTGCGGCGTGCCCGTGGGAGGCGCGGCGCCCCGGGGAAGAAGCAGTAGGTCCACCCCTCGCCGCTCGAGAAGCCAAGCGCCTCCCCGGAAGGCTCGAGGCCCAATTCCGAGAGCGGCTCCTCCCAGGACGCCTCGAGGTCGGTGGCGGGGAGCACGGAGTGGCCGAAGCGCGGCAGGGCGAGGAGCGGCTTGCCGCAGCGGCACTTCGCCACCATCTCGCCGTAGCGCCGGATGAAGCGACGTACCGCGACGCGCCGCTGGCAGGCATCGCAGAGAGCCTCGGAGATCCACGGCCGCTCGCCGCGCACCTGGATCTGTGCGCGCTCGACCCCGAGGTGTGACGCGACGCCCGCGAGGGAGGTCTCCTCGGGTCTCTTCGGGAAGTCGACGGTTTCCCACTTCTCGTGGGGGCAGCGACAAGTCTTTGTACGGTGTAGTTCCGAGCGCAGCTGCTTGTGGGTGAGGAGACAGTAGCTGAGCTCTTCCGAGAGCAGGACCTCGGCGTCGAGCCCGAGGAGGCACTTGAGGCACTCGGTAGCGGCGATGTCGGCGGCGGTCAGACTGAACTGCGGTAAGGTGCGCGTGGCCTGCTCGCCAACGGCGCGCGTCGGGCTCGAAACGCGTTGCGTCTCTGGATCGCAGCCGTGGCGAACCGGTAGCGACTGCCACTCCTTCTCGGAAAGCCCGCACCCGGGGCAGGCTGTGTCGGTGCGATCGAGCTCGTACACGCGCAGGAACAAACACCACAGATTGCCGTGAACCGCGCAATCGACGAGTCTTTTGCCGAAGCATTGCGCGATGCACCCTGCCCAGACCCGGAGCGCATGGTTGTCGCCGGCGACGACGAAAAGATCCGCCTGGCGCAGAAGCGACAGCGGGAGATCCTGCGCGAAGCCGGCAATGCTGATGACCTCGACGTGCGGCAGCGCGGACGCGAAGGCGCGTTTCCCCTGGACCAGCGCCTTGAGCTTGCCCGAGTCTTCCGGTGCGGCGGCCTGGGTCTCGTGGGACCTTGGACCGTTACGGTCGGGATCGACCCAAACGATCTTTCCGACACCCAGCTTGGCGAGAGACGAGAACAGCGGGCCGCCGACCGCGCCGGCACCGAAGCCGATGACGCAGCGCTCGCCGAGACCATCCACGAGCGCCGCAGCGGCCCCGGGGCGGCCGGCGTCGCGGTGGCTCGGCGGCAGCTTCAGATTCAGAAACTGCCGGCGGGACAGGGGAGGGCCCTTTGCGCGGGGTCGAAAGACGTAAGCTCGAAGCCCCGGAGATCGGTGCCCGCCTTTCGATCCACCTGCCGCCCCGGAGGAGGGCGCTGGCCAGTCATTCAGGGTGCGCTCAGGCATGGTTTCACAGTCTGTGGATCCTTCGTGTCCTAGATCAAAAGATCAAAATTGCCGCGGGTCCCACACGAGCTGCGGCTCGAGCGAGAGCTCGTGGCTGCAGGCGATTCCGAGGCAGTTCTTGACCTGCCTGAAGCAGTCCAGCCGTTCGGCGGCCTCCGGATGGGTCGTCTGATCCTCGTCGTGATAGGGACTCTGACACCAAGGGCAGACGACCACGTGGGTGTCGGAGGTGAGGGCGATACGACAATACTGGCAGGCCTGGCCCACCAGCTCCGCGTCCGGTTTTCCCCGAAACGCCTGGCGCCGTTCGGTGACGTAGGCGAGGCAGCCTCCTGCAAGGACGACCGAGTCCCTGGCGCTGAGGAGGGTAATTGCGAGCGCGGGAATCCCGTTGACGAGCATGTCGTCCCGTCGGGGCAGGAGGGCCACGTAGCTCCTTCTCGGAGTCGTGCTCGGAGTCGTGACGATCTGCAGGCCGAACTCTGCGTCTTTCTGGCCAACGACGTCGATCGTTCCCGTCTGGTGGTCAGCAACCCCCCAGACCGGCCCGGTGGTTTCGTCGATGGCAAGGGCCGGACGCGACAGCCGGCCGGGGTCGTCGTGGGCGTTGCGCCACGGGCGCCACGGGAGCGATTCCGCCTCGAGCGGCACCTCGTCGTGTGCCGCTTGCGTGTAGAGCTCGAAGGTCGAGGTCTTCATGATGGTCTTTGCCGCAGGGTGGTCTTTTCCGCGAGCCGCGCTGCGCGGTTAGCTGGGTTGTTGATCGGGGTCGCTCGTCTGTCGTCACCATTTTTAGGAGCGGTGAAGCTAGGAAGCAAATTAATTTGCTTAGGAATCTAGATCTACCATTGGTAGGAATTATTATATTGACCGACGCGCTATCCTGCCAGATGATGGCAATATAGTTAGATAAAAGAGGAATTTAGGCTTCCCAGGTAGGGAAGTTAAAACTCTATGAAATTAGACCCTTGGAGGGAGCATCCATGGCCTTTTCGTTTCGTCTTGCAGAGCTCCTCGCGAGCCTTGGCTTGAACCCCCGTGGGATGATCAAGGAGATCTGCGACCACACGGGCCTCGAGCGTCACCAGGTTTCTTCGGTGCTTCACAACAAGGCGCGCTCCATATCCCTGGACGTGCTTTCTAAACTTTGCCGGTACCTGGAGGACAAGAAGATTGACCCAGCGATCCTACCCGGCGCTCTTTTCGTCCACGAGCCGGGGAACTTCTGCGCGCTTCTGACGGAACGGCACCGCATCGACGTCTGCTTCGGTGTTCGCACGGGCGGCGATGTTGCCTTGGTGATGGCACATGACTCGCTGCTCAACGGCACGCTCCTCCAGGAGATCACGGGAGAGCGCGAGCGTAGCGGCTCGAGGCGGCTCACGGAATTCCACCAGTGTCACGTTCCTGCACCCCCGAAGGAATCTGCGAAGGAAGCGGACTTCAGAGCCGGTTTCGACGTGGCGCGGGAGCACTATCTCGAATTTGAACGTCATCCGGCCGACCGAGCTTTTGTGTTTCTCGGAAGTCAAAAGAGTTGTTCCCCGGTGGAGATCCTTTTCGCAAACGCTTTTGGCGTTGAGCCGTTCAAGAGAGACGCGGCCAAGACTCCTGCTGAACGAAAGTGCCCGTTCTTTTTCTTCTACCGCTCGACCGATGCCAGTCCTCCGTCCTGCGCCGGCGGCACACGCCTTTCGATCGCGCAGAAGACTCCCGAGCCAGGCCTTCACTACGAGCTCGCGAACGGAAAGTGGGAATGGTGCCCCTGCGACCACGAGAACGACGCGGCCCTCATCTTTTATGTCTATGATCCTGCGATGGGCCGCGTCGAGATGGCGTTGAGCGGATTCACCGGGCGTTCCACGGTCTCCCTGGGAACGGTTATCCAGGGCCGTGAAGGGGAACTCTGGCCGCCACAAGCGAAGGTCAAAGGGAAGCAGTACGGTGCCTACATCGTGAAGTTCAAGTTCCAGAAGACAGAAGTGGGGGAAACGCCGCTACCGACCACGATCGAGATCGTCCCACTGGCGGGGGGCGTCATCGAGGGCCGTCTCGCCCGCCCGAGGGCCGCGCAGGAGAATCCAGAGGCCTCGCAGGAGAAGCCAGAAGCCTCGAAAGGGAAGCCAAAGGCCTCGAAAGGAAAGCCAAGGGCCGCGAAAGGAAGGCCAAAGGCCTCGAAGGGGAAGCCAAAGGCCGCGAAAGGAAAGCCAAAAGCCGCGAAAGGAAAGCCAAGGGCCGCGAAAGGAAAGTAGAAGCCGGGAGGGGACGGCTAGCAGTCCGCCCGAGAAGTCAGGGTCTACGAGGGAGTTTGGTTCGGTCTGGGGCAAGGCGATCTCGAGGAGATGTGCCTTTTCTTCAAAGCTTGTTCTCCTTGGCCCAATCCTGCTTCACCTTCTCGTTGTACGCCTTGTGGCGCGCCTCGTCGACCTTCGCGCGCTGGGCGTAGTACACCAGGCCGAGCGCCCGTCGGGAGCGGTCGCTGGGGTTGTCCTCGGTGCGGTGGATGGTCATGCAGTGGTGGGCGATCAAGTCTCCGGGCTCGATGGGAACCGCCACCTCGGCCTGTTCGTCAGCCGGGGAGAAATCGGAAATCTTCTGCGAGAACCCGAAGGCCTTGCTCGGCTCGTGAGGCCGTATGCCCGACTTGTGCGAGCCGGGCACGTAACGGACACAACCGTTGCTTTCGTCAGATCGGTCCACCGCGATCCACAGGGTCAGGGCCTCATTGGGATCGAGCATCCAGTAGTAGGCGTCCTGGTGGGGCGGGGTGCCGCGGCCGACGCGGGGTGGCTTGTTGAAGATGCTTGCGCCTATGGGGGTGGCGGGCTGACCGAGCAGAAACTCCGTCAACTGCCGGCAGGACCCTTGCTCCAGAAGCTTCCTGAAGTAGGAATCAGATTTGTCCATGCTCGACACGTACAGGAAGGTTTCGGGTCGTGACTTGTCCTCAAATAAAACCGTTTTCGGGGCCAGGGTCGGCAACACGTCCGTCAGGAACCGATCGACCTGCTCGAGCCATTGATCCCTGGAGCGACCCGACAGGAATCCTTTTAGCACTGCGAAGCCGTCCCGATCGAAGTTTTCCTTGGCCTTTTGCCAAGCTGCGGTGTCGGTCGTCATGGTTTGATCTTTCAATTACCTTTTACCCGAAAAACCGTATTCAGCAAAATGTCAAGTACGGTCTACGCGTCGGATTGGGACAACCCGTGGCGTCATCCCAGGGCAACCTCTCGCCCGGGTTCTGTCTTTTTCCTCCTCGGCATCAGTTGTCGCAAACGTCGGGCAAGAACTGTTCGAGAGGGTCGATGTTGTTTGCAACATCATCGAAGCAGGCCTTCTCGTTTTGCCGAATCAGCGAAGGAAGCCAATCGAATTGCAACGGCTGCTGACCGTCATCAAAGTCGTATTCTCCACGACTACTGTGGCAGCCCTCACAGGTGACCGTGCACTCACCCGAGGCCCAAGGATTGCCGCACAGCGTCTCACCCGGAGCGTGCTGTACGCACATGATGTAGTTCTGCCAGACGCCCTCAATGTCATCGGGAATATCGAGATTGTGCCCCACGGTGCAAAGAGTATTGTAACTGAACGACTTGCCCTCGTTCGTCACCGTCACTCCGCCGGGCCTGGGAACCCAGAACGTCGCCCAGAACCAGGACTCCTTGATGTCTTTGGTCATGATGTTCATCCCGACGAGATAGTGTCTGTCGCCGGTCGGTTCCCCATTGACCTCTTGCCGAAAGCTGTAGAACTCGGAACCGTCGGAGCCTTGCGGGAGCTGCTCGAACGTGCGCCAGAAGTTCTTTATCACAATCGCGTCGGCGGGAAAGAACGGCATGAAATCCGTGTTCGGTTTGATGCAAAGGGCACGGTAAGCCGCCGGCATACAGGGAAACCACCAGTTGTTGTTGTAGACGTGATAGAACGCCACCGAGTTGTACATGATGCGCTTCTGCGAGAGGCTCCGTTCGGCGGGTGGCGCCAGGTAGTACGCCAGCTCGGGATTGAGCACCGCATTCAGGGGCACGAACCCTTCCCACTTCGGCCGACCGGCGACAACTTTCGTTAGCTGCGCGAAACGGCACCAGGCGAGAAGGCGCGCGTTCGTCTGCGGGTTGATATCTCCAGGGAAGGGACAGACGATTGGAGGAGACAGGATCGAGTTGCCTCCGCTCAACGGCGGTTTTGGCTTCTGCAGCGTAAGGTCGGGACCCGGGTCGGGACCCGGCCCAGGATTCTGGATGTCGCCGATTTCATGACAGGGAACGATGGCCACTCCATTCGGACGCGACTCAGCTGTGAGGTCACAGTCGCACTCGTCGTCACGTGCGACCCCACCGTTCAGCTCGAGCCGGAGACGCCGCGCAAGCTGCTCCAACCACTCCTCGAACGTTGGCGGGATCGGCAACTCCCGATGCGAGAATTCGAAGCTCACGTACCGACTGCCGCGGGACCCTCGATGGGAAACGGGCAAGTAATACACGGCGCTGACCTGCACCTTGTCCGCCGGGGTCCAGACCATCGGATCGAACTCCAGAATAAGCGCTGAATCGGTCTCATCAAACCGTGACGTTGCCACGACATCGACCTCCGAAGCCCGGAACCCCGGGCACTCATCCGGCAAATCGACCTCCGCGATAATACCGTTCGTCTGGCCAAGAGAGTTGATATAGGTGCCTTCTCGATCCTCCGGCAGCCGGGCGTCCCCCCACACTTCCATGAGGCGCGGACACTTCCTGCCCCCCGTCGGAACGGTGAGTATGCGAACGTGGAGCTCCGAGTCCGTTGAGCTCTCGAGGACCTCAGCGCGCGTGTCATCGAAAAGGACGATGATGTCGCGTTGAATCGGGAAGTTTTCTCCAACGAAAATGACGACGTCGTCTTCGGCGAGCGTATCCGACGGCGTGACCGGAGAACCGTCGGTATGAGTAAGGTCCGTGAGACGCGGGGCTTCCGGCAGTCCGCACACTTCGCCGGTGAGGCTGACGCCCTCCGTCCCGAACGGAGGCTCGGGTTGGGCCCCCCCCAGGAAGAGGTGCTGGAGCAGGAAGATGGCGTCGGAGATGTCGATCGTGAGATCCCCATTGATTTCGCCAGACTGGAGGCAAGTCGGAGCCCTCCCCCCGGAAAAGAGGTAAGCGAGGAGAAAGATTGCGTCCGAGAGATCGGTTGCCAGATCACCGTTGACATTGCCCCGGAGAAACGCTTCTCCGGCGTAGACGACGGCGTTTCGCAGCAGCGCTGATCCCTCACGAGTCGTCACGATGACGTCCCCCGAAAGCGGTCGGACCGTCCCCGTCTCGTCGAGGGCTCCGGCGCTAACCCGAAGCAACCCCGAAGTGTTCTCCAGGATCGTTGCCGGGACACCAGCCAAGGTAATGGAGGTCGTCTCGCCCAGAAACGAACCGAGGATCTCGAGCTCCGTGCCGCCCTCCATCGGGATGACGAAGGCCTCCAAACAACCGAGTCCTGGCGGCTTTCCGGGAGTCGAGTGCAGAACCACTCGCGTGAAGCACGCAGTCGCCTCGTTGAAATCGTCCTCGGAAGCGCTCACCATGCCGGTGCGAAGGCGTTGGACGTCGAGGTCGCCTCCGGGCACGGTGAAGTCGAGGTCATCGACGAATGTCGCATCGGTGGCGTAGGACGTGATGAAGCGGTTGCCGCTGCGGCTTATACGCAAGGTTACGGGAAGTGAAACCGACGTGGTCGTTTCCGGTTCCGCGGGGTCGCCTTCGTTGAGACGATAGCTGGAGTGCACTTCGTGGCCCCCGGTACTGTTCGGACGAACGATGATGCGCACGT
>Ga0315336_1003648_pt1 | contig 20000 bp, 13 predicted proteins | sample ASW5metaG_FD_204512 | JGI IMG/M metagenome (GOLD analysis project Ga0315336, IMG submission 204512) | Ammonia-oxidizing marine archaeal communities from Monterey Bay, California, United States - ASW #5 | ecosystem: Environmental > Aquatic > Marine > Intertidal zone | place: USA: California... | reverse complement strand
CCCCCCAAAGATCGGATCGTGGACACAGACTGGGCGAACCTCAAGCTCGGGCAGAAAATTCAGCACCTGGAAGTGGAAGGATACGTGGTTCTTCCCGACGTACTGAGCCCAGAGCACGTGGCCCGGTTGCGGAGCGAGACGCAACACATACCGGTCGAACTGACGGATTACAGTGACAAGAAGAAGTATGCCAATGATATCCAATGGACGGGTGGGGCCATCACCGAGCTGATCGCCCATCCGCCCATGATCGACTTCCTCACGAAACTCTTCGGCGACCAGCCGATCCCGATGACGTATGACTACGTGCGCTCGGAACCGGGCTGCCCGCCCATCGTTCTCCACAGTGACAGCCAGCCGTGGGGCTCGAAGATCTTCGGCCCCGAACAGAGCTGCCCCAAACTCGTCCGCGTGTTGTACTACCTTCGAGACCTGACACCACAGTCTGCACCCTTTCGGGTTGTGCCTCGCTCCCACTTGAGCTTCCACAACGATGCGAATCCCTACCTCCGCTACCAGGAACATCCCGAACAGGTTATGGTGACTTGCCGTGCCGGCTCCGCAGCGATTATTAATCAGTGCGTTTTTCACGGAAATTATCCCAACAACAGTGACTACACCCGCGAGATGCTCGGCATCGCGTATCGCCCTACCTGGGCCGGTCCGTGCGAAAAGGTCAAACAATGGGATGAGGCCGAGGTCGCAAAGTTCAGCCCCGAGGTACGGGCGCTCATGACAGATCGCAACACCCGCATCTGGTCTCCCGATGCGGACAACCTCCAGCCGCACATGCCGAAAGAGGCGCCGGGGATCGACCCCAGCCGTTGGGATATGCCCTGACGCCGGTTCGCTGCGCTGATGGCTAAACGCGTACCTTCTCCTAGCAGTCCGTCACTCCCCACGGTTCCATTCTTGACATCAAAAAACTTGAGCGCGCACCTTGCGCTGGTCGTGACGGCTGTCATCTTCGGATCGCTCGTGCGTGTATGGAACATTCCAACCGCGTTCCTTTTTGGCGACGAATTGCACAGCTTGCGTCTGCTTGGCGCCGGTTTTCAGAAGGTCATTTCCACTTACGACACGTGGGGGACTGGCCTCGCGCTGCCCGCGATGCAGCTGGCCCTCACGAAGCTTTTGGGGTTCAATCACTGGTCGATCCGCCTGCCGGCCCTGTTGGGCGGCCTTGCTGCGTTGGGCAGCCTGTATATCGTTGCGAAGCCGATCATCGGGAGGATGGGCGCCGCCCTTGCGGTTTGCTTTTTAGCGGTCAACCCGATTCATATCTTCTATTCGGGTTTTGGTCGCTCCTATGCCCTCATGTGCTTCCTGTCGCTGCTGTTGCTTGGTTGCCTGCATCGCATGACAGAACGGCAGGGTGTGCGAAAGCTCCACTACGTGACGTTGGCGCTGCTGTGCGGTCTTTTGCCGTATCTGCACCTGGTGTCCCTTGGACTTGTCTTGCCCGTGGTTGGCGCTACGGGACTCGTGCTGGGACTGACACCGCCGATTCGGGCTCGCCTGGGATGGTTTGTGGCCAGCGTCGTAGCCGGAGGTGCGCTGTCAGTATTGCTGTATCTACCGGCGTGGGAGTCGACCCTACACTTTATCCGTACAAAGACCAGCACTGAATACTACGGTCAGTTCGGCGTCGTGGACGTTGTGACGCTGCTTGCCGGAACGCACGCCGGAGCCTATATCCTACTGCTCACGGCACCGGTTCTGGCAGCGCTGTTTCTGAAAAAGCACGGCCGAAGTGGCGTGCCCATCGTGGTTGGCTTCGTTGGCCCTCCACTGTTGCTCGTCCTCGCGAAACCCGCGGGCGACGCTTACGCTTACGCACGATATCTCATGTCGACGATCCCCGCGCTGACCCTGTTGACGGCGTGGGGCGTTGTCGCATGCGTGGACCGGTGCGTCGACTCCAAGTCGGTAAGACGTGTGACGTCCCTTACTCTCGGTGTCGCGCTTTCCAGCCTGATGTTCCTGGCAGGCGGGTATGGACTACGGCACACACCAGACGGACCGTACGTCAACACGTACATCAGTATGTATCCGCTGCCCGCATTCGACGTGGCCTACGTCGATCAGCCAGCCTTCTATCAGACGCTTCAAAACGGGAATGAGTCCGTTAAGATTATCGAGACACCAGCCCTGGGAAACCGTAGCCGTCACCTATACCGAGCTTACTACTTGCAGCATCGCAGAGAAACCTACCTCGCATTCTATCCTATGGAGCTTTCTCCAGTGCCTGCGGGACCCTATGTTTGGCTTGGCGCCCCCGATTGGCACCTACGGACAGATGCCGATTATCTGATTGTACATTTGGACGTTCTTGAAGAAGTCCATCGATACTGGAAGTTCGTATACGAGCAGTACGGGGAGCTGATCGACAATGGGCCCTCGAAGGCCTATATGACGCGTCACCTTCGCTACTATCGCAACCGCGGATTGCCAAAACCGTCCCCTGCTTTTCTGCAGCATCTCACCACCAAACTGGGCGTGCCGTTCCATGCAGATGCCGACATGCTGGTGTGGAAACTGAGGAGCAAGGAAAGGCGTCCATGAATCCGCTTGATCGTGATCGCCGCGTGTCCGTCAAGCGCGTTGGTCCTGGGACAGCCCTACTTTCTTTTTCGGGTTGACATTTCCGCAATTTCCCGCAGGCTTGAATCTTACACCCACCGATTGATAGTTTGGTAGTATGTGGACACCATAAAGACCATGCGGCTCCTACCTCTGCGAAGCATCGGATTTTTTTCACTCGCGTTGGCAGTTGCCTGTACGGGATGTGACAGTGGTGGCTCGAACGGCGTGGTTACAAAAGCCAAGTCGACTGTTCTCGAGCCGCGTCCCAATGTGCTGCTTGTTTCCATTGACACGCTTCGCGCAGATCACTTGAGTTGCTACGGCTACGATCGGGACACGTCGCCGCACATTGACCGCCTCGCGGACGAATCGGTTCGCTTCGCTAACGTGTTTGCCCCCGCCCCATGGACACTCCCATCGCACGCGACCATGCTGACCGGCCTTCATTCGTTCAATTTAGGTGTTGTCAGCGAAAAAAGTACTATTCCTAAAAACGTCCCGATGGTTACGGAATTGTTGCACCAAGCGGGCTATCAAACGGCCGCGTTCGTGGATTCCATGCCACGGGGGTTTGTTGGCGCCGAGCGAGGATTCGATCGTGGTTTCGAAACTTTTCAACATGCGCCTCATCGACCCGGTCTTCCGTTTCGCTACGAAATCGACGCGACCATGCAAGCGGCCGAACAGTGGCTCGAAGCGCGGGACCAGACGAGACCTTTTTTTCTATTCCTTCACACGAAAGCTGTGCATTCCGTTCCGGCAGCCAAGAGTGGCGATCCGCGGAACCCACCCTACTTCAGCCCTGAACCGAACCATTCACGCTATCTCACGGAGACTCAAGCGCGACTTCAATGGGGCGGGAAGAAGGAGCCCAATGCCGTCCAATATCTTCGCGATCATAATGTCGCCTTTGCCTCGGCAAAGATGGACCCCAGGTCCTATCCCGAGGAAAGGACAGAAGCACTAAAAGCGATTTATGATGGCGCGATCCATTACATGGACGAGCAGATCGGTCGGCTCCTTCGAAAGCTCGATCAGATGAGCCTGTCGGACCAGACCGTCGTGATCATCACCGCTGACCACGGCGAGGCTTTCCTGGAGCACAACTTTTTCCTCCATGTTGAGCTGTACAAGCAGTTGCTACATGTACCACTGATCATTCGCCTTCCCAAGGATCGTACTCCTCGAGTGGTTGAGACTCCGGTTGGCCTTGAAGATATCGTACCCACGATACTGAACTTCACCGGGATCGATATCCCCGAGCAGGTCATGGGCCGACAACTGCCTATGGACCCCGCCATCAAACAACCCGAGCGCTGGTTCTATGGACACTACCAGTTTGGCGGATCGCAATCTTTCTATTATGCGTATTCACTCCAGAAAGGTGACTGGAGGCTGGTCTACCATCGAATCGGTGATCGCGAATGGGACGCCGAGTTGTACAACGTTTCCACCGACGTTGAGGAGAAGAATCCGATCACCGACAAGACTCAGGTGGAAAGTTCTCTTCGCGAAAAGCTGCACCGCTGGATGGCAGCCAAATCGCCAGAGGATAGCCCGACCATCAAGCTGGACGCCGAAACGATCCGGGTACTCAAATCGCTGGGGTACTTACGTTGATTGCAGTACTCACTCCTCGAGGAACTGGAAGGAGTTGAGCTTGGCGTTGCGTAGAGTGAAGCGAAGCTGAATCGGCTTTCCGGCCAGCTTCCCCACGTCGCTGTTGCCTTTCCAGCTCACCCGGTGCTTGCCGGTCGTTGCCAGATTGTCGGCTTCCTCCAGAGTGAAACCTGGAATCGGCTCATGGGTAGAGTCGACGATCTCCACCTTGACCTGGACCGGTCCGGCGCCGTAATTGTGCACGGTAGCCTTCATGACCACAGAGAGCTGATTTCCCTCGAAGGTCAGTACGCGGGTCAGCACTTTTCCCGGATCGAGCTTGCCGGCGAGGAAGGAGACGAAACCGTCCTCGGGAAGGGTCGCCACGCCGATGGCATGGACGGCCTTGTCGCCTCTTTCGAGGAAACGCTCGGGGGCTCGATGATTGCCGCCCGAGTAGTAGAACCAGATCCTTCCGTCGTGGAACAGGGGAGTGTTGCACAGGAGCACGGACTCATCGAAGTCTCCGCTGTCACCCACACGCATGAGGGGTTCCCGGAAGGGTCGCGTGTAGTTGGTGCCGTCGCGACTGAAGGACAGCTGGGGATAATGGAGGGCCTCGGTGGTGCGAAAGATCCAGGTCATACCGATATAGACACCTTCGTAGAAGAAGGTGGGCATGGCATAGAACTCGAGATCGGGAGGATCCCGTTCATCGGGAATCATGATGGTCTCCACTTCGCTCCAGTGAATCATGTCCGGACTCTCGGAGCGGCCAACGAGCCTTTTGGCCATGGGACAGCCTCGGTGCCGGCAGCTTTCGATGTGGATCGCGTAGACGCCCTTGATCGAGTCCCACCCCAGAAACGTGGAAGGTCCCCACCGAGTCTTCTTGTCGGCTACGTCCAACTCCTTGTTCTCCGGAGCTGGGCGCCACTCGATCCCGTCGGGTGAGTAAAAAAGATTGATCTGCCCGTAGTGGTAGCCAGTGAACTTGAAGTCGGGTGCCGCGGCCTTGAAGCGTCTGGAGGGGTCCTGCTCGTGGGTATCCAGTATGTCGGGACTCCGCGTCCCTGCAGGCAGGATGTTGTTGTTGCGCGATCCCTGAAATTCCACCTTCCCCAGATTGGGTTTCTCCCAGTGGAATCCGTCCTTGGAGGTTGCATAACAGAGCAGCCGCTTGGAGTCATCGCCGAAATCGAAATTGTAGGGATCGGGGACCTCTTCCCGAACGAACCCATCCCCTTTGCGAGTCCAGTTGTTGCGATAGCCACCCCCTGCATCCTTGGTGGCCACGCCTTCAGGCCAAACGCCGTACCACATCTTGAACAGACGATCCGTCTCGTCGTAGAACACCTTGTTGCAACGCAGGTAGGACCCCTCCCAGGGCCGGTCGGCCTTGATGATGGGGTTGCTGGGCGCCTTCACCACAGGATTAAGGACCCGCATGACATGGGATGTCTGCAGAATGATGGAGTCATCGATGAAGAGCTGCTTCTGGGTTCCGATGTGGGTCAGTCCCCGACCATCGACCGTCGGCGTCGCTCCAGTTGCTAACGCTACCCCGCAGCCAAGTAAAAAAGTGAACAGGCGTGATTTCCGCAACAAACTTCTCCAGTAAAAGGGCACGATTCGAGCTTTCGTGGCTGTACATCCGACGCCACAGCTGAACACTATTTTCAGGTACCGTCAACCCAGCAGCATGTTTAGCGGTATGTTCAGTCAGGCTCCCGACCCCGTGCCCGCTTCCACTTCCTCGAAGCCCCGTTGCTATCATCATCGCTTGCGTAGACAGGCAAGAGCTGTTCTACTCCCTTCTGCTCCGTGGATCTGGTCGATTTTCCCTTTGAGTACAGCAAACATGACGGTGGTCCAAAATCGTTTCCGGCTTGCGATGGTAATGGCCCTGGCCGTGTCGGTGTCTACACCTGCGGGCGCTGAGCCCGTGACCCTTCGACATCGCGGCTTCGAAGACTTCCGCAAAGGCAGCTTTCCGGACGGCGGCACCTCCATCTATGTCTCGAGAAAGGGGCGCATCCAGATCATTCCGCGCTGGGATGTCAACGCCGACGGCTACCTGGATCTCTTGATCGGCCAGGACCACGATCACCTGGAAAAGCCCGATGCGCTGATCTATTGGGGCGCCCAAGACGGCTATCGTTCGCTGCTACCTCCTTTCTGGAGGGATCTGCCCGCCTGCAAGCTGCTGCTGGAGATCGAGCGCCGCCGGCAACAGGTCACGATGTTACCGAGCGAGGGCGGCGGAACGGTGCAAATCGTCGATTTGAACCGTGACGGATACCCGGAGATCGTCTTCGTCAACACGATTCATAACTACTCCGTGCACATGAAAGCGTATGTGTACTGGGGCAGCCCCGACGGTTACTCGCCCCGTAGCAGGACCGACCTGCCTACGCTCTATGCACGCGACCTGGCCGTTGCCGACTTCAACCGCGACGGATTTCCCGACCTGGCCTTTGCAAACTTCGGCAACGAAGTCGGCGACCGCTGGGGCTACAAGAACCATCTCGCATCGTACATCTACTGGGGTTCCGCCGAGGGGTTCATCGTAGCCCGGCGGACCTCGGTGGACACGGTCAGTGCCATCAGTTGCGATGCGGGGGACTTCAACGGGGATGGCTGGCCCGACCTGGCCTTTGCCAACAACAGCCTCAAGCACCGCAGTGTGTACGTCTATCTGGGATCAGAGAAAGGCTTCTCCCCGGAGGGGCGGCTACAACTCAAGGGAGGCAACCCCGGCTTGGTCCGCGCCTGCGACGTGAACTCAGACGGGATCGACGAGCTGTTGATAGGTTCCCGGCAGAAGGGGACAGCGATCTATCGGGGCTCCCAGGCCTTCAGCCTCGAGAAAGCAGAGTCGGAGCTTCCCACGCAAAGGGTCCACGAAGTGGCCATGGCCGACTTCAACCGCGATGGCCACATGGACCTCGTCTTTGCCTCCCGGACCTCCAAAGACATTGATGCGGAAGTCGACGAAGGGGGCCTCGGCTTCTTCGACGTAGTCGATATGTCAGAGCGGATCCCCCACACTCTCTCGGAACTCTACTGGGGCTCCGCTTCGGGGTATCACCCCGAGGAACGAACCCTCTTTCCAACGCTCTCGCCGCAAGGCGTGGCAGCAGCCGACCTGAACGACGATGGATTCTCCGACATTGTCTTCGCCAACAGCCACGGCGTCGACGTCCATGGTATCAATAGCCACGACGTCCCTTCGTATGTTTACTGGGGAGACAAGAACGGTTTCGACGCCTCGCGGAGGACAAACCTCCACGGCTTCGGCCCCGCGGGAGTGGCCGCTAGCGATCTGAACCAAGATGGTCGTGTCGACATCATCTTGATGAACCAACTGAGTGGAACCAGCGGCGACATCATCCCATCCATCATGTTCTGGGGGAACCCGGCCCACCACTACTCGGAGGCCAATATCTCACGATTCCCCACCCGCGGCGTCTACTACTACACGGTCGCCGACCTTGACGACGATGACCACATGGACATTCTGTTTGGCGGAAAGCTCGGCCCCAACCTCTACATGGGTAAGGACGAAGGGTTCCAGGAACCGCAGATTTTCCACGGCATTGATGGACGCGGCGTAACGATCCGGGACTTCAATCGCGACGGCTACCTGGATGTCTGTTTTGCCGTTTGGTATGGCGGTCCGACCGATACCAACTACGGCCTGCTGCTGTGGGGTGGAGAGGAGGCTCTTTCCTTGGAGAACAGCACCAAGATTCTCCTCAAAGCCTTTCGCGGAGGAAGTGGAGTGTCGTCGGCCGATCTCAACAAGGACGGCTACCTGGATCTGGTTTTCCCTTGCGGCGAGACGCCCACCAAGGTTTCGGAGATCATCTGGGGCAACGCGCACAAGTTTGACGGCGCCACCTCGACTTTGCTGAAAACCAATGGCGTGTCGGCGCCCGCAATCGCCGACCTGGACGGCAACGGCTGGCTGGATCTCATCTTCCCTGGATTGCTGAACCTCGATACTCAGAGTCACCGTACCGACACCCTTATCTACTGGGGCAGCAAACAGGGCTTCTCGGATGACCGCCGCACAGCGGGCCTGGAGTCGTTTGATTCCTGCGAGATCGCCGTGGCCGACCTGAACGGCGATGGGCATCTGGATCTCGTGCAGACAAACTACAAGTCCGATCATACCCGCAGTCTCCCCGTCTACATCTTCTGGGGCGCCGCCGACCAGCAGTACAGCAACCAGCGGCGGTCCGAGTTGCCGGGCGAGTCATCTTGCGGCGTCCAGATCCTCGACCTCAACCAGGACACATTCCTCGACATCGTGGTGCACAACCACATCAAGGATGGCGATCATAATTTCGGCGCCTACATATACTGGGGCGGAGAGGCCGGCTACTCGGTGGAACGGAGACGTCATTTACCCACCCGCGGCACGCATTTCGCCATGAACATGACGCCCGGAAACATCTATGACCGCACGCCAGGCCACGCCTACCACTCGCCGCCTATTAACATACCCACCGGCAAGACTCGACTGGAGCTCGCCTTCGAAGGGGACACGCCTCACGACACAGCGCTTCTCTTTCGACTCCGCGCAGCCGATGACGCGGCGGGGCTGGAAAACGCCGAATGGGTGCCGATCGAGCCCGAGGATTCCGTCTCCCTGCCAGCGGGGACAAAGTTCGTCCAGTACTCTGCCGTGCTGGTCTCGCCGCGAGGCGCTAACACCCCGCTGTTGCGTGCAGTGGTGCTGTCGCTGGAGTAAAGGACCTCGGGCACTGGTCGGAGAGCGTTAGCAACTAGCAGCCCATGTGAGCTGAGCGCACAGAGAATCACGCTGACGCCCAGCATCTCGAGGAACTCCTCGACGATGACCTCGAGGTGGTAGTAGAGCCGTTCCTCGACGCCGAAGCCCACAAGGCAGTAGTCCACCATCTCCATGCCCACCGCGCCGGTGACGAGGAGAGCCACCCCGGCCATGAATACCCCGAACAGCTTCGCTTCCCGGTTCAGGCGAGCGCGGAGGAAGGAGAAGCAGATGGCGCCGAAAACAAGGCAGAGCGGCGCGTAGTAGTAGCACCACTTGAAGTGGAAGATGTCGTGGCGCTTGTCGATGATCTCATGGAGCTGGACGAACTCGTCGGCAGAGAGAAAGGCGAAGGCCGCCGCGACGAAGCCCCAGGCCCAGCGCCCGCGCGCCAGGTGAGCGTTGCTCTCCAGGAAATAGAGCGCCAGTGCGATGACCCCGACGAGGAAGAGCTGGGAGGAGGAGAACCAGGCCGGGATCGTCGCCTCGGTGTCGAGGTTGAAAAGATGCAAGAGCGGCACCGGCAGCGGAACGAACCGCACACAGTGGGCCACGACGAGTGCGATCTCGATCGCGATCAGCGCCTTCAGGATAGCTCTAGCGGTCGGGTGCATGGACGGAATTTCTCGTTCTGGTCAAGGACGTAGAGGAAGCCCACGACGCCAATCATGAGCTCGACCACCTCGGAGAACCGCGCGGTGAAATCGTTGACGAAGGTCGGGGTGGGGTAGTAGTCCGCGTAGCCATCGATTCCGGCAAGGACCGTGATCACGACCAGCCAAGGAAGCAGCCCAAGGGAGGGGCGCAAGCGGCGTAGCACCCCTCGCCGGCAGACGGCGTAGGCGAGCAGCCCGGGCACCGCGAATGCCAGTCGAAAAAACTCGGAGTGCCCTTGGAGCTTCTCGAAGTTGTGGAGGGTGAACTCCTTCTGGGCGTTCCAGGCGAGGACCCATGCGGGTGTCTCGAAGCTGAGGAACTGTTGCCCCCAGGCGATCTCCTCCATGGCGACGACGAAAAGCCCGGCGGAAAAGATGAAGAAAAACACGCTTGCCAGGAGGTCACGTCTGCGCAACCGTCTGGCGAGCGCCAGGCCGATGCCGCTGCCGAGAAACAGGAACGCGAAGGTGGCGAGCTCGACCGGGTGGTTCTCAGCGACGAGCCAGTCGAAGAAGCCGCGTGTCCCCCGGTAGCGCACGAGCACCGCCGAAACCACCACGGCGCAGACCGGAAGCGCTGCGAACCAAGGCTTCGCGAGCAGAGTGTTCATGGGGAGACGGTGTCGAGATGGCATGGTCTTGCCCTTGGAGTTTCTGCAACTTTCCTGCCGCGGAGGTCTTGACTCGCGGCGGGGCCCTGTGGCGGCGTCAAGAAGGAGCGCCTCGGGGCGCGTCGAAAACTGTCCACCCGCGGTTCAGTGTGTCTCGGCTCCCGTCCCCGGGTGTTCTGCCGCAAGGATTCTCTGACCTATGGCTCAACTGGAGGTTGTTGTCAGCTTCCTGGCAAGTTCCTGCGCAGTAACTGCGGCCCCAGTTCGCCGTGACGGCTGAATGAGCCCGAATCTCTTCCGGAAGAGAAAGAGCAGGTTCGACCAACCGTCGCGCCACCGGTTGAGCTTCACCTCACCGATTCGCCCGTAGTAGCGGACTGGGTATTCGGCGAAACAAACGCCTTTCGCGCGCAGCGCTTCGATCTTGATTTCCTGAGACAGCGGCATGCCGTCACTGGTCAATCGCAGTCTTGGTAAGATTTCTGTCCGATATACCCACATTCCCGATTGCGAGTCTTTGATCGCCGTTCCGAACAGCAGGCGCATGCTAATGGTGAGGGCGAAGTTCCCCAGTTTGTTGAATAAACTCATGGAACGACGATCTGCGAGAGGAAACCTTGACGCTGACAGGAAATCTACCTTCTGCGTTTTCAGGTGATCGACGAGCTCTGGGATCTGTTCCGTCGGGTAGGTGCCATCGCCGTCGAGGGTGACCGTAACGTCGCTCGTCGCTGCCGGAAGTCCAGCCTTGTAAGCGGCGCCGTATCCCTGACGTTTTTGCCTTATTACCCTCGCTCCCAAGGTGACGGCGACTTCAGCGGTTCTGTCGGTGCTGTTGTTGTCGACGACGACGACCTCATCCACGCATGCCGGGAGGCTCTCGATCACGCGTTGAATGCCGTTTTCCTCGTTGTAGCAGGGAATCACGACGCTGATGGTCAGACCGCGGTGCATGAATCAACTCCGAATCGTGGGGTCAGGGGAACCGTCAATGAGTTGGTGGACAACTGAAAGCAAACTTCGTTCCAGGTCGACTCGACGGACTCTTCACGCAAGCGTCACGGAGTGCATATGATTTTGGCAGGGTCTCCGAAGGTGCATGGAGTCGAGAGTAGACTGTCCACCTATTGGACGGCACGGTGCGTTTCGCGATACCGTTCCAAGGTGGCGACGTCCTGTCACTTCATAGTTTCACGACGCCGAACGAGACAGGGGCACTCCGCTGTATCGGCGACCGGGCTACCTCTCTGCCCGGATACTTTGGGTTCCTCTTGAGCTCCTGATACCGCCAGCCCCAGGAACGGTCCATGCAACTTGAACGCCCCTCCGGCGAGCTGCGGGTCGTGGACCGAGGTCTCGAGACCAGCGAGAGTTGCATCGAGATTTCCTATCTTCACCCAGCGAGGCAGGCGGGCCGCGACGAAGGCTCGTCAACGGGCTGATAAGGGGCCTTGCTAACGATTCAGCCTTTGGCCGGGATGCCCCACTCCTCGCAAGGCGCTTCCGCCATCCACTGGTCCGTCTGCTCCATTCTGAAATTCCGGTTACGGACAGCCCGGACTCTGCGGACAATCGACGATGGTGATACAACCCTCTCCCTGCTCGGGCGGGGGGCCTCCCTGGAAGAGGAAGGCGAGCAAGTAGATCCCATCGGAGAGGTCGATCGAAGTGTCCGTATTGACATTCATGAGGGCCAGGTCGGGCGCTCCCGCTCCGCTCGCTGCGGTGCCGCAGGGCAGGACCGCTGGCTTGCCCTGGAAAAGATGGCCCAGCAGACAGATCACGTCCGAAAGGTCGAGAGAGTCGTCGTTGTTGCAGTTGCCCGCGATGTTGTCAGCGCCCGGACAGGAGGTCCCATTTCCACCGTAGGTTCCGTTCTGAGCGGCACATTGCGCAGCCGAGAGCTTCTGACAGCTTCCGCCACCGGCTCCCCCGGGGATCTGGCAGGCGCCTATCGGACGTATGTAGCCGGCGTCCTGGCCCAGGTCCCCGTGGCCAATAGCGGGCGAGCCCGGCAGCAACTCGTTGCCGTCCATCAGGTCCAGGGGGTCCCGGTTATTAGCCAGCCCCGTGACGCCCTCAGCATCTACGAGCATGGGCTCTGCGTGAAGGACATTCGCACCTATCGCGATGACTCCGTGTGGGTCGGTCTGATTGAACCAATCGTACTCGTTGCTGGTGTCGATCGGGTCGTCCGGGTCCCATCGGGCGATTGAGTTGGACATCGTTCCTGTCAGCAGCGTCCCAAATACGTCGTCCGCCCAGACCACGTTCAGCGTCGCGCCCGTTCCCACTCCGGTCTCCGCGATCGTCGTCACCGGATTCGCCGGCCTCCCGTCCTTGTCGTAGACGCCCGAGCACACACCATTTGGCCTGCTGTTCGGATCCGAGATCAGTATCGTGCCACACATTTCTCCAGGATCTGCTGGACGGCGCTCCAGCCCTGTCCACTCGACCTTGGTAACCACGCCGGGCCCGGGGGCGCCGTTGTCCACCTCGGCGACTCGGAAAACCGCCGGCCGCGGGTTGCCATAGGTATTACAATCGAGGTTCCCGTCCGGGAGGCGAATATTCTGGGTGCCGCCCTGCACGGTCAGCCGGTCGTCCACCGCGTATCCCGTTCCGCCGTTAGCCACGGTTGTTGCGACCACGGGGGGCATTGCGGTCGGATCATCAATCCCCCTGGCCGGAAAATCAAACTCGTGGCAAGTGCCGGCGTTTGTCCCATTGAACGACCGCGCGAACCGACCGTGTTCCGTGAAAGGTCCCCCATAAGCTCTGGCTTTACTAGGCCAGATGATCGAGTTCATGACGGTGATGACCGTATCTGGTTTTCGCGTGTGAATGAAGTTGTGGTAGATATTGAATATGGATTTGTCAACGATCGTGCACTGATTAATGTTGATGTCCAGCCCGCCAGTGGGCCCATCCTGCACTGATTGATGTTCATCCAAGCGATGAGCCATTATGAAAGCACCACCACAATGGCCGGGAATACCACCCGCATTCCAAGGCATGATGCAGTTGTCGAAGTTGAGGGTGGTGTCCTGGACGGCGCCCCAGAGCAAGATGAGATTTGCAAAGCCATTGGGCCAGACAGTACCTGCATCTACGTCCTCGAAGATACAGTCGTTGAAACTCACCGTATAGTTCTGGACCGGGTGCCTACCGGCATCACGTGGTTCGCAGGAGTCCGGTGGGGAAACAGGCAAGTATCCTGGATAATACCACCGACAACCGTCGCCAAGCTGAACAAACTGGCATTGCCGAAGCTGACCCATGGTAGCACAACTTTCGAAGAAGACACCGTTGAAGGTGACCGAGCCCCCATCGAGCGGGATAGGATCCAGGCCGGGGTTGTCGTCCGGATCCCCCCCCCAAGCCGGATCCGGGAGCCTGTTCCCGCCTTGCACGTGGATGATCGCCATCCCGTGCGTCCTTTCGTCGATCACGGTCGACGGATTGTCGTCCATCCCTCCACAGTCCGCGGCCGTCTGGCCATCGGTGTTTGCGCCGTGCTCGCAGGTGTCGCGTGGCTTCAGCGTGGGCGGATCCACGGGATTGCCCTGAATGACGATGTTCACAGGCAGGGTAATTATGTTACTCCCCTGGTAGAAGCCATTGTCGAGGATCGTGACCCTGCCGTCGACGCCAGCGTCATGCACGGCACTCACCGCGGATTCGAGATCGGCATGATCTCCACCGGGGCCTAGAGTCACATCCAACCCGTAAGCAGTTCCCGCATGGAGAACGAGAAGCATGCTGGCCGCAATAAGTAAGGACTTACTCATCAGAAAAACTCCCCTCTGATAGACCCTGTGCCACTAGCCGATAGCGTGCGGTGCAGGCCATGAGCTCGTTTCCGACCTCCTTGCACCTCGACAGGCACACCCTGACAAAAGCAAAAGACCAAATACCTCATCCGCCAGAATGACCGCCAATTCGTCGGCGGGCAAGAAAGAAATCGGGGCAGGAACTCGAGGGGCTTCTGTGCTACATGGAAAGGGCACCGGTGAGCTAAATTATCGCTCCGACGGAAGGGTTTATGACCAGGGCACTTAGCTTCCTACGACTCCTTGCGCAGTTCCTGAACGTCCTCTATCAAGCGGCGGATGTCCATCGTTCGGACCCCGTTGTAGACGCCGCGGATCCGGCGCTCCTCATCGACCAGAAAGACTTTCTCGGTGTGCAGAAAATCGTTCGGTCCGCGGTCATACTCGGCGCCGGCGTCGGCGAAATAGGACGTCCGGGCGACGTCGTAGATCTCGCGCCGGTCGCCGGTGAGCAGGCGCCACTTGCCGCTTCGCACTCCCTTGGCCTCGGCGTACACGCTCAAGGCCGAGACCGTGTCGATCTCGGGAGTCACCGAGTGAGACAGCAGGATCACTTCGTCGTCCTCCGCGAAGGTCTTCTGGACCCGCGTCAGGTTCTCGGTCATCCGTGGACAGATGCCACCGCAGCTGGCGAAGAAGAAATTCACGACCGAGACCTTGCCGGCGATCGTGCTCTCGGTCACCGCGCGGCCGTCCTGGTCGACGAAGCGGAAAGCTCTGATGCGGTGGAAAGAGGGCGCGTCGGCGATCTCCGGGGCCGGCCACGCCGGGGTGAGATCGGGCGTCGAGTAGTAAGGCAGCCCATCACCGATCGAGGGCGCCCCTCGGACCCGGTCGTCGCCAGCCCGGTCGCAGGACATCGCCCGGAGCGTCAGCATCAACAGGAGCGTCAGCATCCAAACGGCGGTGAGCTTCATGATCCGCTCTCCGTGGTAGAGGCTGCTCGAAACCTCTGCACGCCGTCACTCACCGTGAAGCAGGGCTTGGCCCCGAGGAGACCGTAGCGCCGCCCACCCCGCACGACGTAGTTCGCCAGAAGCCTCCCGTCGGGCGTCCACGACCTTTGCAGACCTTCCTCCTCGCCGCCCACGAAGTGGCGGAGCTCGACGAGCTGTCCGCCGGAGGACCAGGCCCGGCGCTCGCCGTGATTCTTGCCGAAGCGAAATCCGGCAACGAATCGCAGCGTGCCGTCTTCCCACCAGCCGTGGTGGAGACCCTGCTTGCGGCCTTCGAGGTAGAAGCGCTCCTCGAAGGGCGTGCCGCTGGCGAACCACTTGGTGGCGACGCCGCTCCGCACGCCGCCCCAGTACCCGGTTCGAGAGCGTACCGGCCCGCTCTCGAAGAGCTCCTCTACGTAGCCCGAAAAAGGTACGTTAGCCAGGTAGAGGACGCCATTGCGGCGCTCGAGCTTCTCGTCGGAGATGGCAACGACGGTGACCGGAAGTCGCGGGTAGTCCATCGTGTCTGGCCGGTTGAATGAGGACGTAGCGGGCGCCGGCGCGGGACGCGTCACTTGCGACTCCGGCTCGCGTGAGCAGGATGTTAACGAGAGGTGCGCGGCGATGGCAACGACGACGGTACACTTCATTGCGTCACGCTCCCGGGGTCTCCCGTGAAGCAGCCGACGAAGTAAGGCTCCATGTCGGTGACATGATAGTGATAGATCTCGTCGGGATGGTCGGGAGTTACGCCGAAGTGCCCGTTGCAGTCGTCGAGCCCGGTCGGCAGGGAACCGTCCGTCTCCTTCGGGCCGTAGAGAGGAAAGCCATCGAGCATGACGCCGACGAGCGCGGCCAGGTCGTCCTCGGTGAGGTACACCGGCTCGATGTGATAGTGGTACCGGCCGCCGCCGGCGGGGTGGCCATTGTAGATGTCGAACGACTGGATCTCGTTGTCGAGTGGACTGAAGCCGGCCGCGAACTGGTTGAAGAGAACGACGCCGCTCACCGACATGCCGATAGGGCCGAGGCTCGTGTCGGAGGAGCTCGCCGCAGCCTCGGGATGCAGCGGCACGCGCAGCGTGATGTCTTGCTCCAGGATCCGGTTCGGATTCACGTGCATGCCCTCATGCGGCTCTTCGTAACGTGCGTCGCCGACTCCGAAGTACGGGCTCGGGTGGTTCGGGACGTCGTCGGTGCGCAAGACCACTTGGTCCCCGTCCAACGAGATCTCGACCGACGCCAGGAAGTGCCCGAACAGGGCCGGGAGGTCGCCGCCTGTAACGCAGGGCGGGAGAGCACATGCCAGGGCGTCGGACGTCGGATCGGGCCCGCACTCGGGGAACGGCGGTGGAGGTGCCGGGCCGCCGTTGAAGCTGAAGGACAGGCGGTACAGCGCATCGGAGAGGTCCGTCGAGCCGTCGTCGTTCGCGTCACAGGCGTCGAGGCACTGCGGCTCCACTCCCCCAACGAACAGGAACGCAAGCAGGTGGACGGCGTCGGTCACGGCGTCGGAGAGGTCTCCCCCGCCGTTGCAGTCGCCCCGCACGAAGGTCTCGGTCTGGGCTAGGCCAGGGGACGCTGCGACAAAGACGAGACTGACTAAAAGCGTGACGGGAATCGCTCGTTTCACGGTCTGTCCTTTCTGTGTGGGCGTTCTTTGTCCGTTGTTAAAGCGGCGCTGCAACCCATCGTCTACCCATCCTCGTTGAGGGCGTCAAGCGCGGCGCTGAGCGCGTCGTAGTGGCTTTGAGCGTCTGGGGACAGCGGTGCTCCGTCGAGCAAATCGTCAGACTCGCCGGGATCGTCGTCGAGGTCGTAGAGCTCGTCGCCACTGTTGTCGAAGCGGATGAGCTTGTAGCGCTGGTCACGGATCGCTCTGCCGGCCTGGCTGACGGCCACTTCGGGCCCGAAGCGCTCCGTGAGCACCCACTGCCGGATCGAGGCTCGGTCCGGGTCCTGGAAGTACGGCACGAGGCTGACCGAGTCGATCGGCGCTTCCGCCGGCGTCACCGCCTCGACGTCGACTCCTGCAAGCTCGACGATGGTCGCGAAGAGATCCGTCACGTCGACGATCGCCTCGACGTCACCCCCGCCGTCGACAACCCCGGCGCCGGCGATTATCAGCGGGACATGTACGCCGCCCTGGTAGAGGGAGCCTTTGCTGCGCTGGCCTGCGACTCGCACGGGCGAGCCGTTGTCACCGGCGTAGATGATCGTGGTGTTCGCCAGCGTGTCGGGCCCGAGCGCGCCGAGCAGACGACCGATCTCCGTGTCCATCGCCTCGATCGCCGCCTGGTAGTAGGGAAGAGGGTTCGCCGCGATGTCCTCCGGCGTACCGCTCAGGCTGGCGAAGCTGTGGAGGTCGGACGGTGGCAAGTGGAACGGGGTGTGGCTGGCGTTGAAGGCGAGCCACACCAGCCAGGGGCGCTCCTGCTGCTCGATCCAGTCGAGAGCGTCGTCGACGTTCTCCGACGTCGCGTAGTTGCTCACGGTCGCCGTCGAGCCGTTGACCGTCTTGTCCCACTCGAAGTAATCGCCGACTCCGCCGCCGCGCCAGCGACCGCTGTAGTGGTCGAACCCCATCAACGTCGGGTTGTCGGCGCCGCCGTTACTCTGGCCGGCCAGGTGCCACTTGCCGAAACACGCGTGCGTGTAGTCGAGAGCGGAGCTCTCCAGGGCCTTCGGGATGGTCGGCTCGCCAAGGTCGATCTCCGCCCCGGGGTCACCCACGCCGTGACGAAAGGGATAGCGGCCAGTAAGCAGTGTGGCCCGTGTCGGTGAACAGACCGGATACGCCCAGGCGTTGCGGAACACGACGCCCTGAGCGCAGAGCGACTCGATGTTCGGCGTCGCCACGGCGCTCTGGTCGTAGCAACGGGAGGCCGAGAGGCCAATGTCATCGGAGATGATGAGAAGGATGTTTCTCGGCGGGGACGGCAACTCCGAGCACGACTCTGACGCCGCGCAGTCGAGCTCATCAGCCGTCGGATCGACGCCGCAGTCGCTCGGTCCCGGAGCGGGAGGGGGAGCGCCGGCGACGAAGAGCCACGTCAGGCCGTGCACCGCGTCGCTGAGGTCGATCGTCCCATCATCGTTGGTGTCAGCGGCGTCCTTGCAGCTCGGCTCGTCGCCGCCGCTGAAGAGCCACGCCAGGGTGAAGACTCCATCGGAGAGATCGAGGACCCCGTCATCGTTGGAATCGCCGCGCCGGAACGGGTCCGCCTCCGCCGTGACGAACTGGAGAAGCAGGAGGAGGACCGCGACCGTCGACACGCCGGGGTGTTTCGTACGTTCCATAGCATCTCTAACACCGCTTTGTCCGGAGAGCTGCGGTCTTTTTCCATGGGGGTGCCCATCTCGTATTCCCCTGATGGGATGAGACTTACGACAATGGCACGAGGCGATTCTGAACAATTGTTCGTTTCGGTTTGTCGATCGCATCGAAAAAAGCAACCTTACTGTACTCAGCCGCCGACTTCTTCGCGTTTGACCTCGGCAACGGGATCAGAATCGGGATAGGGGACGGGATGGTACGTAAGCCGCGCCGAGTACCGGGCGCCCTGGGTGCTGCCGAAGATCTGAACACCCGACGGCTAACAGCCCCACCTCACCGCCCATCCAGGCTCTCGCTGACACCTGAATCTTCTTGCCCTCCACCGGCCCGCCAGCGAGACTTCCCCTTGCCGACAGATTGATGAACCAACACATGGCGGCAAGCTGGTAACAAACGTGCCATGAGCGAACCCATCTCTAACCATTCGGCGCTGCCGGCTCCGTCCGCCGAGCTCGAGCCGTTCGCCAGCATGCTGCAGTGGCTCCTTCTCCTGCCATTCGCGGTCATCTCGGCCGTCACGCCGTTGACTTTGTTCGCCCGATTCTTCGAGCTCCACTTCGCGACGTTTCGCCTGGCTACGCTGCTCGTATCCCTATTGGTGATCGCCGTGGTGCTGCGCCTCGCATGGAGCCGTGCCCGGTTCGTCCCCGCGTCCCAATGGAAGGCGGGACTGTGGCTTCTTGCACTGATGGCCGCCGCCGCTTCGCTCCCTCTCTTCCTCCACCGCCCCGACCCCGATGATATTGTCTACCTGCCCAGCGTCGTCGCGTGCGTCGCAGATCCAGCTACGCCCATGAGCTTTGAGCTCCCTCAGATCGACTCCGGCGCCGCTCCGTTCACCGAGTTGATTGTCGGAGCACCTCTCCCGTTTGAGTACATTCAGGGTGTGCTGGCATCCTTGTTGGGTGTTCGGCTGTTGACGATCTACTATCTGATCGCACCTTGCTTCTTTGGCGCCCTGGTGCCGATCGCCTGGACGTACCTCATCACGCGATTCGGCTTTGAGCTTCGGGCGGCAATCTTCGGATCACTGATCCTCTGCCTCTCACTGCTGCTCATGACCGACCAGCACCGAACGATGGGGAACTTCGCGTTCGCCCGCATGTTCCAAGCCAAGGCGATCATGTTCGCGCTCGCCCTGCCGTTGTTTACGGGCCTGTCTCTCGACTTCTTCCGATTGCCCACCGTTCGGCACTGGTGCGTGCTGCTCGCCTTCGCGACGGGCACGGTTGGCCTGTCGACCTCTGCAGGCATGCTCTTTCCCATGCTGGCCGTGCTTCTTGGGGCAAGCGCTACCCTACAGCCTGCGTGGTCCTTCCGCACCGTGCTTCGCATTCTGGTTCCGTATGCGCTTTCGTTCGGGTACGTCGTGATCTACATGATGTGGCTCTTCGTCGTAGCCCGAAGTCAGCTGGGGCCGTCCAGCCCGATGAACCACTGGTACCCTCAGGACTTCGCAGGCCACTTCTTGTTCGTGTTCTCCTTGCACTCGCCGCTCACGCTGTCGTTCGGCGTGGTGTCGTTTCTGGGTGCAATGTTCACGGTTGACAGACGAGTGCGGAGATTCCTGGCTGTTTGGACCGTGGCTGCGCTCACGCTGTACTTGAATCCCTTGGCCGCCGACTTCTTGATTCATCGG
>Ga0315336_1003647_pt1 | contig 20004 bp, 15 predicted proteins | sample ASW5metaG_FD_204512 | JGI IMG/M metagenome (GOLD analysis project Ga0315336, IMG submission 204512) | Ammonia-oxidizing marine archaeal communities from Monterey Bay, California, United States - ASW #5 | ecosystem: Environmental > Aquatic > Marine > Intertidal zone | place: USA: California... | reverse complement strand
CAGCATGCCCGCATCTCATTTTCCGCTATAGGCTTAGTGCGCGTTTTCCAACGTGCTGACGGGTTGATTTAGGTCGAGGGGCATCCGACGCCGTTCCCTCAGCATGAGTGCTGCCTTTCACAAGTCGGTCTGCACTGAGGTCAAGGAACGTCAGGACCCGTCACATCACTTTTTTTATGCCGTGCGATGGCCTCCTGCCCGAGCAGGATCGCTTCGGCGATCTGGAGCATCTTCTGGTTCTTGTTGCTCGCAAGTTTCTGCAACCGGCGAAAGGCTGCCGCTTCGTCCAGATCCGCTTCTTTCATGAGCACTCCCTTGGCTCGCTCGATCACCTTGCGGTCCTGTAGGGCCTGCCGTAGATCGGAGGCCTCTCGGCGCAGGGTCTTGAACTCCCTGAAACGTCCCATTGCAAGGGCGATCGCCGTTTTGAGCTGGTCCCCCTTGATGGGTTTTATCAAGTAGCTCAGTACGTGGTTCTGAAGGGCGCGTTCAACGAGCTCGGGTTCGCTGTGGGCCGATACCAATACCACGGGTACTGGCTCGCGGTGACGAATCTGTTCGGCGGCCTCAAGCCCATCCATGATGGGCATCCTGATATCCGCAATGACAAGGTCGGGGTGGGTAGCTTCGCATAGCTCGACCAGTTCTTGACCGTTCGTGGCTGTGGCGACAACCTGATGGCCCAAATCGATGAGCATTTCCCGAAGATCTTCGAGCAACTCTGGCTCATCTTCGGCGACGGCGACTCGCAGTGCTTCTTTCATGCCTGTATCCTCGGCAAGGTGACCAGGAACTCAGCGCCGCGGCCAGCGCCAGGGCCAACGGTGATCTCACCTCCGTGCGCCTCGACGATTCGCTTGACAATGGCGAGACCCAGGCCAGTGCCGTGCGTCTTGGTGGTATAGAAGGCGTCAAAGACCTTCTGCTCTTGTGTCGGTTTCAGTCCTGGACCATTATCACGCATGGCGATACATAGCGCCGCTTTTTTCCCGATTCGCGTTTCAGTATACTCGACCCGGATTTCCACGGGATCTTCACAGGCCGCAAGCGCATTCTCGAGGATGTTGCGAAACACTTGCTGCATGGAGAAGCCGTCTACGAAGCAGTGTAAGTCCATATTTCCGGAAACTTCCTGAAGCTGTGCCTTCCTGCCTTCTCTGAGAGTGGCCAAGTTCTCCCACGTTTCTAGTAGCAGTCTTCCCAGGTGCGAGGAGTTGCAGTTGAGTTTGACAGGCGCTGCATACCGGCCAACTTCTTCAAACAAGTGGTGCAAATCATCCTGTGCTTTCTCGATGCGGTTGAGCAATTTGAGAAGATCATCGTCGCCCGTGAGTCGTCGGGCTATCATTCGCGCGCTTGCCTGGATGCGTGCCAGAATATTACGGCTTTCGTGAGCCAAGCCCGTCATGGCCTCGCCGATGGCGGCAAGGCGTTCCGATCGCACGAGGCGTTGCTCTGCCTCCTTCAACTCCGTCACGTCGGCGACGACTGAATAGTAACCGAGGACCTTGTCGGCGTCTTCTCCGAAACGGGGTACGTAAGTTGCACGGATATGCCGTGGGCCGCTCGCGAAGGAGATAGCGGTCTCAAAGGACACTTGCTCGCCAGATAGAGCCTTTTCGATGTGCTCTCGGACACATTCATAGGCTTCCGTGCCAAGAACGTCTCGGACCTGCTCCCCGATGATCTCTTCTTCTGGGATCCCAAAGAGCTCCTCGAGACGTTTATTGACATAACGATAGCGCTGGTCCGCGTCGATGTAGCAAAACCGCGCAGGAACGTTAGCGGCGAGCATGCGGAACTCCCGATTGGACTCTTCCAGTTCCTGGGAGTGCTGTTTCAGTTTCGCCTGTTGTCGACGAATCGTGGTGTTCAGGCCGGCTTTCTCGATGGCATGGGAAATGGCTCGAAACAGAGAGTCTTTCGTCAAGTCTTCCTTGTTCAGGTAATCCTGACATCCCCGCTTCATTGCTTCGACCGCAACGACCTCGTTGCCGCGCCCGGTAAGCATCACCACGGGAACCTCGTGTTCAACGAAGTGCGGGATCAGGTCCAGTCCTGCCATGTCGGGAAGGCGGTGGTCCAGAAGCACACAATCAAACTGCATGGACTGGAGCTGTTTTAATCCGTCTTTACCGCTCGCCGCCTCGAGCAGTTCATAGGCATCATCGAGAAAGCGACGGACTCTCTCTCGGTCCACGTCATTATCGTCGATGATGAGCAATGTTTCTGTCTTCTCCACCGTGGTACCCAGCTATTCTTTAGGCGGCGGAAACTCGACGGCACGCCAAAAGTTGTCGAGCATACAAGTGAGCTTCGCAAAATCCTTGCCGGCCTTCTCCTTAACAATATATCCAGCAACTTGCTTATCATATGCGGCCGCTTTGTCCTCGTTGGTATTCGAGGTCGTCAGCACAAACACGATGCTATCCTTCAGGACGTTATCCTTGCGAATTTCGTCGAGGAACTCGATGCCGTTCATGCGCGGCAAGCTCAGGTCCAGTAGGACCAAATAAGGACGTGGAAGTGCCTCGTGGTCGTCCTCGCTACGAAGCAATTTTAGCGCTTCAATCCCATCGGACGCGACGTGAACGGGATTGGCCATCTTGGCCTTCGCGAAGCCTCGTACGATAGCCTGGCGGTCTACGTGGTCGTCTTCGACCAGCAAGATGTGAACGATTTTAAACTGCATGAGCTGCTTCTCTACCCGTGGTTTGTTCTTCATGCTTCTTTCATCTCTATCGGCCACCTGAATCGGAACGTCGCACCTTCGGGTTCGGAGGACTCCACATGAATCGAGCCACCGTACGCCTCGATAATCTTCTTGACGACGGCGAGGCCCATTCCGCTCCCCTCAACCTCGTCCCGCGGCTGCAAGGTTTGAAACATCTCGAAAATCCGCTCGTGGAACTGGGGGACGATGCCCGGCCCGTCGTCAGCTACTGTGAATTCGACGAACGCGCCCACGTAACGGCTGGATACCTCAACGCGGCCGTCGTCCCGGTCGTGATGCCTGACGGCGTTATCGATCAGATTCCGAAAGCATTGTTCTAACGGCACTTTTGCCGTAACCAGCCTCGGCATCTCCCCAACCACCGAAACCGTGAACCGCTCAGGTGGGGAAAGGAAGGTTACCAGGTCTCTCACCATCGCGCCCGGGTCGACCTCCACGATTTTGCTTGTAACGCGCCCCGCCCGTGAATATTGCAGCAAATCGTCAAGAAAGCGTTCCATCCGCTGGACACGCTGCTGCAACTGTTCCAGGTGCCGGTGGGAACCTTCCGGTAGGAGGTCCGCGGCATCTTCGGCGATCCACTTGGCGAGGCTGTCGATGGCTCGTAAGGGTGCCTTGAGATCATGTGAAGCCACATAGGCGAATTGCTCCAAGTCCTTGTTGGAGCGGGCAAGGTCCTGGTTGGCCCGCTGCAGCTGATCTTTGGCCGCTGCCAGGTTGGCCCTCTCTTCCCTGAGGTCTTGCATGACGTTCAGAAACGCTCGCTGCGTTTTCCCCAACCAGGCATTCTTTGCCCGCAGCTCCTCCAAGGCGTTGAAGCGTTTCTTACCGTCCCGGTCCATGTCTCTGGAGTTGGTCCGTCAATCGTTCGATGTCTTCGTTCAACTCGACCATCTGCAATTCCCGATCGATCATCATGTCGTTTATCGTTTCTAACGCTCGAACTTTCTCCTGCAATTTTTCATCCGCTTGCTTGAGTTCGGTGATGTCTATAAGGTGACATCCCCTCTGAGTTTCCAACCCAGACGACATGCGGGATGGTCTCAACGAGGTTCGAGGAACCGCCTCTGTGGTAGGGAAGACCTTCGCATGGATCATCGATTGGCTTCCTGGCTTGCCCGTCGGAGGCTGTTTTACGATCTTCCGGGGCACCCGAATCAACTCCAGCAGTGGGTTGTTTGAGGCCCAGTTCCTGACTGTCTCATCTTAGCTGACGCGGTGGCGTGGGTACCATCGTTTCTTCTCACACCGCACGGCCCCTCATACTTTCCTCATCGAAGCCTTCTACCGCAGAAAAGGTGCTTTTTTGGTGCTTTCTCGCCGATGTGGTGCGGATAATAGCATAAATAGCCGTTCACGGTTATGAGAGGCCGTCCAGCCGGCGCTTTCGGCCACCGTGGCTGCTCCCGAAGAAGTTGACCGCCAGGTCAAACGCCAAGAAGTTAGTGGCTCCCGCCTGGGTCGCCACCAACCTCGCGCGCCGCGCGGGGAACCAAAATCGCTCGGCTGGTCTACTCCTGGAGTCCTCGGCCACTCATAATCGTGAACAGCAATATAGGGCAGCCCTGTTTCGGACAGGATGAAATGAGCGCCGATCACCTCTACTGTCTGCTGGAAAACGTCCCCGACGTTGTTTTTGCCGCGCAAAAGGGGACAAAGTTGTGGGGTTGATGGAAGCTGCATCCGAAGCCAGACCGAAGATCCTGATCGTTGATGATGATGAGGTCGACCGGGAGTCTCTGGTGCGGGCTTTGCCGCGGACGCACGACACGTACGAAATCTGGACGGCGACGGATGGGTCGAGCGCCCAGCAGGTTCTTTCCGAGCAAAAGGTCGACGTAGTCATCACCGACGTGCAGATGCCCGATCTGACGGGACTCGAACTGATGCAGTGGGCGAAGCTGAACTTCCCAGGACCGACATGGATCATCCTGACGGGTCACGGGACATTAGCGAATGCGGCCGAAGCGGTTCGTCTGGGGGCTTTTGATTTCTTGGTCAAAAACGCTGGGTTGGCGGAGTCTCTCCCAATAGCCGTGGAAAACGCTCTGCGTCAGCGCCGCCTGGAAGCCAATGAACGGCGTCTGCAGGAAAAGCTTACCGAGAAGATCGAATGCCTCGGGAAAAACGTGTCTCAGCTCGAAACGGCCTGTCGGCTATTGTGCGACCAGGCGGAGACGATTGGCAAAGACTTGCGCCGCGCCGAGTTGATCCAGCGGGCCCTTCTGCCGAATGCGGCCCCGACTGTGAAAGGATTTGCAATTAACGCTATCTATCGGCCGAGCAGCAACGTGGGAGGAGACCTTTACGACGTGGTTCTACTAGCCGACAGATACCTGGTGACCTACGTGGCCGACGCCGCCGGGCATGGAGTCAGCGCCGCAATGTTATCGGTTATTTTCAAACACCGCCTACAGTTCACAGACGAGCTGACCGGTCAACCGACCAGCCCAGCGCTAGCTCTTGGCGCGATCAATCGCTATCTGGTAGAGGAGGCCATCGCCCCGGGACTCTTCATCACAGCTGCGTACTGCGTGCTCGATACTTCTACACGTGAGTTAACGATTACATCGGCTGGCCACCCGCCGGTGGCAATTCGGCATGCGAGCGGCCAAATTGAGTGGCTTCACCACACCGGACCGGCCCTGGGTCTTTCGAGCTCCGCGCAGTTCGCTGAGCACAAGACTCAACTAACCGAAGGCGAGTGGATCTTGTTCCACACGGACGGTCTGTGGGAGGGGGACGTGACACGGAAAGCGTTCGCCGAGGAACTGATTGTCGCAGCGCTGAAGCACGAGAGCTCGGACGGGCGAAAGATATTGGAATCCATGCTGGAGGGTGCCGCCCGGGAGAGAGGCGAGTCTCCCCAGGAAGATGACATCACGATCCTACTTGTGAGGGGGGCCCAATCGAGCTCTACGCTGGATAACAGCGCACCGGCGCCTGTTGTCAACACGCACGCTGTTCCGGTCTCGAAGAGGACGCAGCTACTGTTCGGTTCCACTCGAGACAAGAGCGCCATATCGATCGAAGGCGCGGGCAAGTGGAGCTACTGTGCCGCGTTTTACGAAGCTTGCATCAACGTACTCAAGACCCTGCGCCCACTAATTCTTGATGTCTCGCTCTGTCACTCGCTCGACAGCACGTTCCTGGGCACGATACAAGAAGTTGTGGACGTGGCCGAAAGGGAGCGTGGAGAGCTTCTCATCCAAGGGGTCTTGCCGCCGGTGCGCGGGCTGTTCGAGGAACTCGGGATGAACCGGGTAATTGAGCATATCTCCCCCGACACTCGTCTGTTGCCCACTAACATGCGGCCACTACCCACCTCGACCGGCGCCGATCCCTGGGGTCAACTTCGTATACTCCGGGCTCACGAGGCCTTGGCGAGCTTGAACGAGAAAAATCGTGAGGAGTTTGTTCAGGTAATCCAGGGACTGCGTCTGGAGATGGACCGTGGCAACGGCGGTAGAAGCGACCCTGAATGAAACTCCACCGGCGTAGCCGGTGGTTCTAGTTCAATGCTACCAGGGTGGATCCAATCGGGACTCGCCCGGAAGTGAGCGCCCTCTGCGTGGCTTCCGGGTCCTGGGCGATCCACAGCATTCGCCGGTACGCTTCCGCCATGTCTACACCCCATTCCATGGCAAGCTCGCTCAAGGCGTCGTAGGCCTCCGGTCCGAGGTCGAGGAGGGGTTCCCTCATATCAATCTCCGACTCCGAAATCATCGTCATAAAGCTGCAGGAGGATCCGGTTGTCGCGAACCTCGTGTTCTACTAGGCGGTCATAGAAGCCGTCGAGTCGCTCTCCGAGCCGCTGAGCGGTGAATCGAAGTGTCCCTTGGTAGAAGTTGCGTTTGGCTTGCTCGAAGATCGAAGAGATGTCCGCAAAAAGACCCTGGTGCTCTCCGTGTAACTCTTGCATCTGAGAAGCCAAATGCGAAGCAACTGGGATTGGATCTTCGCACTCGCAGGACTCTTCCAGCGCGAAGCGGGTGGCGAGCAAATCGCGAAGACGGCCTGTGGCATCCACGAGCACGTGCAGTGACGCTTCATGGGGACACGAGCAGAACTGCCGGAGGCGAGTGAGGTGCTCCCGAGACTCGTTGTCGATCGCGGCGAGTTCCCTGGCGCAAAGGACCGTGGGCATGGCTATCCTGACCTCCTTCTGGCACTCGGTATGGCTTCCGTGAAGATTCGAGCCAAACCATCGAGCTAAGGGAGCGCTAACCTTCTGACATTTCTTTGGGCAGGAGCAGTTAGCTGGTCAAACCCCCACCTGGAAAACAAAAAACCCTTTCTTACAGTCCCAATTGCGCAAGAAAGGGCTCTCATAGCCAAGCAAATTGTGTCCGCCATGGACAAAGCCGATGCTATGCGCAGCGGGCGTCCAGGTCAAGTTTGAATTACTTTTTCTTGGACAGCGCGATGGCTTCCCGCGCAGTCAGGATTGCTTCCGCAATCTGGAGCATCTTTTGGTTCTTGTTGCTCGCGAGCTTCTGCAAACGGCGGAAAGCTTCCGCTTCGTCGAGATCCGCCTCTTTCATGAGCACTCCTTTGGCTCGTTCGATGACCTTGCGGTCTTGTAGGGCCTGCCGCAGGTCGGCGGCCTCTCGGCGCAGCGTCTTGAACTCTCTGAAACGCCGCATGGCAAGGGTGATCGCCGTTCTGAGCTGGTCCGCCTTGATGGGCTTTATCAGGTAGCTCAGGACGTGATTCTGAAGAGCACGCTCGATGAGCTCGGGGTCGCTGTGCGCCGATACCAAGACCACGGGTGTCGGCTCGATGCGACGAATTTGTTCGGCGGCCTCGAGCCCATCGACAAGGGGCATTCTAATATCTGCAACCACTAGATCGGGGTGGGTAGCCTCGCACTGATCGATCAGTTCCTGACCATTCGTGGCCGTCGCGACAACCCGATGACCGAGATCGGCGAGCATTTCCTGAAGATCTTCCAGTAACTCTGGCTCGTCTTCGGCGACAGCGATTCGCAGTGCTTCATTCATGTACGAATCCTGGCAAACACAAACAGCGCCTTCTTCCCTACAGACGGATCCCCAGACGGCAAAGGAATAACTTCGATAACTGTTCGGGGGCGCCCCCTTGGCGGGCCCAGCCCACCCTGTCGTGGGAAGACTGAGTCGCCGATAGTTTAGTTAGGCAAGGGGGCGCAGAGCAAGGAAAATGTGGCGCTCTCACTCAGACGCCTGTCTCCTGGGGAAAGTCAGAAGGAATTCGGCTCCCTGATCGGGTATAGGGATGGTCGCAAGCTCCGCTCGGTGTTCATCGATGATTCGTTTGGCAATCGACATGCCCAAACCAGAGCCGTGCGTCTTGGTCGTGTAGAAAGCGTCAAAGATTCTCTCTGTCGCCTCCACCGTAAGCCCGGGGCCATTATCACGTACCGCCATACGCAGCGCCGCTTGTCCGGTGAGTAGCGTTTCCCAGTATTCGACACTGATTTCGACGGGATCCTTACAGGCCGCAAGTGCGTTTTCGAGTAGGTTGCGAAAGACTTGTTGGATGGCGAATCCATCCACCTCACAATGCAAGTCCAACCCTCCGGAGACTTCCCGCAGCCGCGCCCTCCTACCCTTCCTCAGCAGAGCCAGGTCTTCCCATGTTTCCTGTAAGAGTTTTCCCAGGTGGGTAGGCTCACACTTGAGATTGACCGGGGCAGCGTACTGGCGAACTTCCTCAAACAAGCGGTGCAGGTCGTCCTGTGCTTTTTCGATGCGGTTGAGGAATTTGAGAAAGTCAGGGTCGCCTGTGACTCGCCGGGATAGCATTCGCACGCCAGCCTGGATGCGTGCCAGGATATTGCGGCTTTCGTGAACCAATCCCGTCATTGCCTCTCCGAGAGTGGCCAGGCGCTTCGATTGAAAGAACCGCTGTTCGGCCTCCTTATGCTCGGTGATGTCAGTAGCGGTTCCCGTCATGCGGTATATTTGTCCTGACGGGTCCTTGATGGGAAACCCACGGTCCCGGATCCATCGGATCGATCCGTCCGGACGGAGGATTCTGTACTCGAGGTTCCAGTTTCCGTGTCTAAATTCTTCAAGTGCCGCGAATACGCGCGCGCGATCCTCGGTGTGGATAGGATCCAGAAAGGACTTTGGAGCTGCGTACAAACTTGCACAGGAGCGACCCCAGACTTCCTCATAAGCCGGGCTGACGTAGAAAATATGATCGAGCTCGGGATCGCTCAACCAGAACACATCCTTGATGCTTTCCGCCATCTGTCGGAAAAGCTCTTCACTTTCCCGAAGCCGCTCTCCCGCCCGCTCGCGCTCGGCCTCAGCCTTCTGCAGTTCTTCCACACGGGGGCGCAACGTTTCCAGCTCTTTAATGAGCTGAGCCTTGGTTTGCTGGGAGTCCTTCATGAGCGCCTCACCGATCCAGAGGCGTGGCTAGAGGCAACTCATAACACGCCGCCTCGCGGTCATTGCGCACGAGCAAGTAGGGAGCTGCCAGTGCCGGGCTATTCCAGGTCTGGTCGTCGAGCGCTCCGAAGCGGCCCAGGATCCTATGCCCCTGCGTGCTAGCATCGAGAAGCAGGACCTCGCCTGATTCAGCAAGGACAAGGAGCAGATCCTCGACCAAAATCATCTGCCCGTGACCGTAGCGACCTTGCTTCCAGCGGCGTTTGCCCGTCTCGAGGTCCAGGCAGACGAGGATGCCGTCGTCGAGGCCGTAGACGAAGCCGTCGTGGTGAACGAAGTTCGCGAACTTCGCCTTGAGGCTTCTTGTTTTCCAGATCTCTTCGGAGGTGACCCCGCCGTCGGCGGCTTTTTTTACCTGGAAGAGAGCGCAGCCATCATCGTAACCGCTTGAGACAAGCACGCGGTCTCCCGGAAGGGGTAATGGTTGCGCCACGTTCGGATGCGCATCCGGCCAAGGTTGCTCCCACAGGAGCTCGCCCGTTCGCGGGTCGTGTGCGACTACGGAACTGTGGTTGAGAGCGAGAATCTGAGGCACCCCCGCCAGGACTGCATGGAGAGGGGAGCTGTATCCAGCATTGTCATGGCCGCCGTGCCAGACGGGCTCTCCAGTCTGCGTCTCGTAGGCCACCATCGAGCGGTCGTCCTCTCCCCCGACGAGGACGATGACGAGGTTGTCGTGAACCAGAGGCGATCCACTCATGCCCCAGCTGTTCAGCTTGGCGCGGTTTTCGTCGAGCGTCGGGTGCATCCAGTGGCGCTTGCCGGTAAAGCGATTCAAGCAATTCAAGACGCCTGTCGCACCCATGGTGTAGACTCGATCCTCGGTGACGGTGGGCGTCGCGCGAGGACCGACCCCGCCGATGACTTTCCCGTAGCGCGTCGGGTCGGAGTGACTCCAGTGCAGGGCTCCGCTGTGGAGGTCATAACAGGTCACCATTTCCTCTTCGCCTCGCTGTTCCTGGGTGAAGGCGGAATCTCCCGAAACCGAAAACGCCGACCAGGCGGCGCCGACCCTTTTCTTCCAGAGTAGGCGAGGCGGAGTGGAAATCCAGTTTTTCTCGAGACGCACGCCCCGGACGGTCGCGTTCCGGTCCGGTCCGAGAAACTGGGGGTAGTCGAATCCGGGCCGTCGCCTGCGGCCGTCGCGGCGGTTCTCCAGTGTGGTTTGGGGGGGACGCTCTACTCTAAGAGTGCTGTCGGCTTTGGGCGCGAAGCGCCACTGGAGGATCGGAACAAGATCGCCCGTCACCCCTCTGACTCGAAACAATCCTGCGCCGAGTGCTCCCGCGAGGACAACGGCCCCGAGAATAGAAAAGCGCGTCTTCCAGCGGAAGCCACTGAAGAAGAGTAGCCACAGAAGGAGCAGGATCGCGCTGAGACCCGCAACCCCGTAGGTCATGACGAAGTTGTCCTGTCGATTGGCCTCACGTCCAATCCAGACCCAGACAAGCCCGAGGAGAGAAGCCCCAACAACGAAAACGGCGATCCGCCAGCGCACGAGGCCCGCATCCGTACGGAAAATTTTCACGGGCTGTTAACAGTCCCTTGAAGAAGTGCTTCGTTGCGAGAATCGAGCAATTTTCGTCCAGGTCAAGGAGCACAACGGAGGCGATCTAGGAGATATCTCCGAGGATTTGCGACGCAGAGATGGGAGGAAAGGGCCGATTCTCGTAGAATATGACTTCTTCAAGGGGCTGTTAACTCCTGCCGGCGATCTTCCGTAGCCCATCGCGGATGAAGAGCCCTATCCGGTAGCGACGGTAGGAGGATGAAAAAGTGCCTCCCGTGTGCATTGGGTTGGCCATACGTCGGCCGAGCTGGGAAGCGCGCTCGATGGCTTCGTCATCGTCGGTTCGGATCTCGTGGAGGATCTCCCGGGCCCCCTCCACGAGAAACGGACGGGGGCTGACTGCCGTGAGGGCCACCCTGGCATCCTGGAATCGTCCAGCCACCGTCCTGCCCGTAATGGCAACCCCCGCAAGAGGATAGTCCACGGATCCACGTACGCGAAGCTTGCCGTAGTAACCCTGGAGCTTCGCTTTGCTCGCGGGGACGCGCAGCCGCGTTACGATCTCATCCGGTGCCAGGTCGAGCCGCTTTTTGCCGTCTTCGAGGAAAAACCGATGGAGCGGAATCTCCCTCTCTCCTCTTACGCTCTGCGTGATCACCTCGGCTCCGAGGACGAGGAACGCGGGCGCCAGATCGCCGGAATAGGCGGCCCAGCAGAGGTTGCTCCCCGGGGCGACGTGGCAGAAGTCGCCTTCCTTCTTCAAGCAGAAGCCGCAGGCTTTGCGCCAGAAGTAAGACTGGTTGTACCACTGACAACGGGTGTCGAGGCAGACGTTTCCACCCACCGTGCCCATATTTCTCAAGGTCGGCCCCGATACAGCACGAGCGGCTTGGGAGAGAATCGGAAAGGCGCTTCGTGTTGCGGGATGGGATATGAGTTGCGAGATCGTGGCCATCGCTCCGACGCGCAAGCCGCTCTCGGGGAAGTACTCAATGGCCTGAAGTTCCCGGATCGCGCCGAGGTGAACCACATGACGCGGCGTGAAAACTCGGTTTCGAAGGTTCACGACCAGGTCCGTGCCCCCCGCAAGGATCCGAGCATCCTCACGGTGCTGCGCAAGAAGCCTTACGGCTTCCTCAAGACTGTCAGGGCAATGGAGCTGGAAAGAAGGAAGCGTGATCATGGGACGTCACGTCACTTTCGCGGTCGAAGAGAACTTTTCAACGGCGCTCCGCCGGACCTTCTTTTTTTGCGTGTCCCGCTCAATCGCCGCGAGGATCTTCTCCGGTGTCACCGGCAGCTCGGTGATCCAGACCCCTACCGCGTCGTAGATAGCATTCGTGATCGCAGGGATGACGGCCGCGACCGAGCCCTCTCCTGCCTCCTTGGCCCCGAAGGGGCCCTCAGGATCCCCACTTTCCACAATGATGACTTCGACCGGCGGGGAGTCGGCCGCGCCTGGGACTTTGTATTCGAGGAGGCCTCCATTGAGGAGCAGCCCCGTGGGCGAGAAACGAATCTCCTCACTCAAAGCCTGGCCGAGGCCCATCCACACCGAGCCTTCGACCTGTCCGCGGACCGCTAGAGGGTTGATGGCCTTCCCGCAATCGTGCGCCGCCCAGATTCTTTCCACACGGACCTCACCCGTCTCGGTATCGACGGACACCTGGGCCACCTGCGCGGAATAGCTGTAGGAAACGCCGGGGCCGACGCCAGCCCCCCGGAAGTCGCCTCCCTGAGCCTCCCGGGGAGGCCAGTACGAGCCCCTCGTAACCAGCGTGCCCTCTTCTTCAACGGCGAGACGGAGGGCTTCGAGGAACGGCATCGAGAAGGAAGGGTCGACCCGGGACTTTATTTCACCTCGAGAGAAAAAAAGATCCGTACGGCGGTCGAGCTCTCGTCCGGCTCGGGCCAGGATCTTGTCACCTAGCTCTTGCGTGGCTTCGAGAGTCGCGTTGCCCGTCATGAATGTCACGCGAGACGAGTAGCTGCCGAGGTCGGTGGGGGTGAGTCCTGTGTCGCCGGACACCACCCGTATGTCTTTGGGCTCGAGCCCCAGCGCTGTCGCGACGATGATCGCCTGAGCCGTATCGCATCCCTGACCGATTTCCACCGCGCCGGTAAACAGAGTGACCGCACCGTCGCGATCCGCTTCGAGCACCACCGTCGAGTGGGGAAACTTTCCTCGCGAGATTGAGTTGGCAGCGCCGCTGACGTAGTGACTTCCTCCGAAGCCGACTCCCTGTCCTCTCGGCAGCTTCCTTCGCTTCGCCTGCCACCCGGATGCCGCCACAACCCGCTCTATGCATTCGGGATAACCGTAACTCGTGACACGAAGCTCGTTGACGGTCCGGCTGTGGGGCCGGAGCAAGTTCGTTCGCCGCGCCGCGATCGGATCCAGGTCCAGCTCGAGCGCCGCTCGGTCCAGAAGAGCTTCAAAAGCGTGGCGCGCCGCGATGGTGCCGTGCCCGCGCATCGGACCGCAGGCAGGCTTGTTGGTCAAGATGCGGTAACCGTCGTAGCGGATGTTCTCGATGTCATAGATGGCTCCGAGGAGAGCTCCGGAGTACAGGATGGTCGCCACACCGTAGCCACAGAAGGCCCCGCCGTCCTGGATGGTTTCGCAGTCGACCGCAGTGATTTTTCCATCTCGGGTCATGCCGAGACGCATGTGCACGTGATTTTCTGGACGCCCGCGGTGAAGCAGGAAACTCTCCTCGCGCGTGAGCCGCATGCGTACTGGCCGTGCGGTGATGCGTGCGAGCATCGCGCTGGCGACGTCCTGCGAAAAAGTCTCCGACTTGCCGCCGAAGCCTCCTCCCACCGCACAGGGGATCACACGGATTCGTCTCGCCGGAACTCCCAGGGCCAGCCCCACGCCGCGCTGAACGTGGCGAGGCGTTTGCGTCGATGTCCAGATCGTATAGCGGCCTTCGCCGTCGTAACGACCGACCGCGCCGTGGGGCTCGATAGCGGCCTGCGTCACTCGCGGGTGAAAGAAGGAGTCCTCGACCACGAGGTCTGCGGCCTCGAAACCGGCTTCAGGGTCTCCGAAGACGTGATGGTACTCCTTTTCGACGTTACGAGGCCGATCGCCGTGGAGCCACTCGGACCGGGCCCCCATTGCCGATGCGGGACTCAGGTAGACCGGGAGGGGCTCATACTCGACGACGATCTTCTCGAGCGCGGCGTCTGCGACCTCATCGCTGACGGCGGCGATGGCTGCTACCTCTTCGCCAACGTAGCGGACCTTGTCCACGGCGAGCGCTGTCTCGTCATGTCCGACGGGTAAGACACCGTACTTTCGCGGCGTGTCCTGGCCGGTGATGACGGCCTTCACTCCGGGGGCAGCGAGGGCTTTCGAGGTGTCGATCGAAAGGATTTTGGCGTGCGCGTGCGGGCTTCTAAGGAAGCGGGCGTGGAGCATCCCAGCTAGCCGAACGTCTTCCACGTAGACCTTTCGGCCCGCTACCCGCTCGGTGCCGTCCATGAGCGGATGGCCGCGCCGATGGCCACTTTCATGGCTCATGAGTCCGCTCCGGCAGGCACCTTCTTGCTCTTCACCGAGTTCTTTACCGCAGTGATGATTCGCGAGTACCCTGTGCAACGGCAGAGGTTATTCGAGATGCCCTCGCGGATGTCGCTTTCGGAGGGCTCGGGGGTATTTTCGAGTAACGCTTGAGCGGCAAGCACCACGCCGGGAGTACAGTAGCCGCACTGCAGGCCCCCCTCGTTTACCAGGGCTTCCTGCAGTGCACTGAGCCGGCCATCGATCGTGGCTCCTTCGATGGTGTTGACAGCCGCCTCCTGAACGCAAAGCGCCAGAACAATGCAAGAGAGTTGCGGTTTTCCGTGCACGAAAACAGTGCACGCGCCACAGGAGGCATCGTCACAGCCACGCTTGGTTCCCGTCAGATGCAAATCCTCTCGCAAGACCTCAAGAAGCGTACGGTTAGGAGCTGCGGCAACCTCGCAGGTCTCGCCGTTAACGCACATGCGGAGGATCCTTTTGGAAAGCATGGGGCGGCATGGTAGCACACGCCGGCAGCGAGGGGGAAGAGCCATCCTTAGCCCCACTGACGTTCCGGGAACTGGTTGGTGCGGCCCTGTACTCCGATAAGCCCCCAACCCGGAACCTCGCCCCCGGCCAATTGGACCGGTCTTGCTTGGAATCGTATATTCCCAAGGAGAGGAAAGAATTAGAGGCTAAGAGTATGGCGTTGCGAGGGACGTTTCAAAGTTTTCACGCCTCTGAGCTGCTGCAGTTCCTCGACCACTCAGGTAAGACAGGTACCCTGCGGGTCTACGACGAGGACGACACCAAGTACCTCTATTTCCAGAGGGGCGAGCTCAGCTACGCGATCCATCAGAGGCAGGCTCCTCGGCTCAGTGATCTCATCGCGCACCGCCGCCTTTCAAGCAAGGATGCAACCCAGGTCGTCCAGCTCGATCAGCAAGACCGCTGGGACGATGTCGTGAGTCGAGCGCTGGCCCGCCGACGAGATTTCTCGCACTGCAGCTCCGAGCAAGCGGGGGACATTGGAAGGCAGGTCCAGGGAGGAAAAGACGGTCGCCTCGGGGCAGCATTGCTGGCTCAAGGACGGCTCACCGAAGATGAGCTGAAGAATGCGAGAGATCCAGCGGGAATTCCCGACGGTCTCCTGCGGGAAATTCTTCTAGGCGCGGCGCTGATAGAGCCGGCCGACTTTTCTGAAACGAAGTCGAACGATGGCAACAACGAGCCTCTCCTCGAACGCATTCTCGCGCAGGGTAGGATTTCCCGCGAGGCCATAGCCGACGCGGTTTCCCTCGCATCCGATGAGTCCCTTGCCGAGTTGCTCGCTCACAAGGGGTTCATGACGCTCGCAGAAGCCCGCCTGTGTCTTGAACAGCTCAAGCCCTCCAAGCAGAAAAACGATGGACCCACTATACGGCTGGGGGAATATCTGGTCGCGACCGGACGGGTCTCGCAGCGCCAGCTCGAGCGGACGGTGGAGGAGCAACTGGTCAATAACGGGCGCCTCGGGGATATCCTCATCGAGCAGAGTATCATCACGCCTGAAGAAGTTAAGGCGGCCATCGAAGAAATCGAGGCTTTGCGAGGAGACTTCAGTCCTCTGTATCCCCTGAGGCGGAAGTTTGCCGACAATCAGCTGCTGGACCAGAAGGATTTCGCGGCTGCGCTATTCGAGCAAGAGAAGTCGGGCCGGCCACTGGCGGCGATCCTGGTGGACACCGGAAAGGTCTCGGCCCAGGAGATGCGGTCCGCCGTCGAAGAAGTGATAGTCGATGAGTTGTGTGACCTCCTTCTCTGGACGAACGCCGCCTTCGAGTTCTTCGAGGATGTCGCCCTGGAGGACGTGGTTGCCCCCAAGGAGTTCCCGGCGGTTCAGGATGACTCCTTCAAGGTGCAGTCTCTGCTCCTGGGAGCTCACTCCGTTCTGGATCAGTTGCGTCGGGACGAGCTTCACCATCTGTCGCGCTGGACAGTGTTCATTCCGAGCGCTCCGCAAGGCGGGGATGCACAGTCGCAAGGTGCTGCGGGCCACCACGACATCCTCGAGAGGCTCGACGGTCGCTCCTCGCTGGAGGACGCCCGCCGAGTCCTTCCGGGGAATCGTTTTTCTCACTATCTCCTTTTTTCACAGCTGATGCGGGCCCACGTCATCCGGCCTTTGACCAGAAAAGAGGCCGTCACGGGCGCCCAGGAGGCCCTCGAGCAGCAGCGCCATTCAGAGGCTCGTGTACTGTTTCAACACGCGCTTCGCGTTCCCGGGGAGGAGCCGTCCAATACCTCCATCGAGGGGGCGATTCAGGATGTGGAGTGGGCGCTGGAAAGGCGTCCGTTACAGCGAGGCGTACTCGGGTGCAAGAAAGCTCTCCGGGCCCTGGCAACGACGAAAGCGGCTCGGTGGCTCCTCCAGTCGACGCGAAGGTCGCAGTGGTTGAGCCGGGCCGCGGCCGGGCTCAGTGGGGCCTGCGTGTACTGCAAGGCGCAAGCCTCCTGGACCCTTCGAGGAACGATGAGGGGCCTGGTGAAGTGCAGGTTGACTGCCGAGGAGTTCCTCATACGCATGGGATGGGCGCGCCACCTATGGACAATTAATACCAAAACGATTCAGCCTCTGGTTCGGGGCGTTGTCCGGCTGCACCAGCCTCCTTGGGGTCGAGTACTCAGTGCTATCTACGTGGTTGTTCTTCTCCTGACGGCCGGCTTCTGGCCCAGGAATACTGAGGTGCCGGTAGCTTCTGCCTCCTCGAGGAGCGAGGACTGGTTGACGTTGCACGCCGCCCTTGACGTTTTCGAGGCAGACGGGCCCGTCCAAGTACGTCCTGTCGTCCACGCTGAGACCATCTATCTCGCCTCTCGGGACGGAACTCTGCGAGCTCTTCGCCCCGGCCTCGGCGCACGGGGCTCGGTGGAGAATCACCTGGAGCCCGTCTGGGAACTCCAGGTGGGTGAATTCGGGGATCTGCTGTCCCAGCCGGCCGTCACCGAGGACAAGATCTTTATCACCAGCGTTCGAGGCGCGGTGATCGCAGCCTCGCTCGACGGGGACATTCTCTGGAGCAAGACCTTACCGCGGTTGGAAGCGCTGGCCCCGGGCCTCCTCTTCGACGAGAAGGGCGTTTTGGCGGGGATTACCGTCGTCTCTCGGGAGAGCGCTTACGTTCTGTCGAGCCAGGATGGTAGCGTGCTGTACGCATTACAGACTGGAAACCGCATTACGGCCCGGCCAGTGGGTGATGCGGCCTCTCTGTTCGTAGGGAGTGGCGACAATCACATCTATCACGCCTCCTGGCGTGAGGGGGAGTTTCAATGGGAGCACGAGGAGCGAGACGACTTCACCGCTCTCGTGTGGCACGACGGTGTGTTGATCTTTGCCACGCGGGACGGTCGCTTAGCCGCTCTTGAAGGATCCAGTGGGAAGCGCATGTGGAAACGAGATTTCCCACCCAACTCCATAAAGGGAGTGGCGATTCTCCGGAAGGGGCACGTTTACGTAGAGGTCGACAGGGGTGAGATTGTGGTCGTCGCGGTCGATACGGGCAAAACGGTCTCGGCTTTCAGGCCAGACCCGCGTCTGAACGCGTCCGCTGCGAGACCCTATGAGAATACGTTCTTCTATGTCTCCGAAAACGGCTACCTCGGGGAAATGGATTCCCGCGGGCAGCTCCGTTGGAGAGCCTCCGAGCCTGTGCCTGGGGTTACGGGATGGGCGCCGGGGGAGACATTCCTTGCAGTGAGCAACGTTGAAGGAAAGTTGATGATCTTTCCTCTCGTGTCGGAGAAAAATGAAAAGGTTCCAAACCTGGACTAGCGCGTTTTGCGCCGTAGCACTTCTCTTCTGTAGCTGTACCACCGTTCGCAGGGGATCCGAAACAGCTCCTCAGGGACCCACGCGGGAGGCCATTCGCGTCGACTCGAAGATCGTTGCTGCCGGTTTCTCAGGGGATTCGCGACACCTGGCCATCCTCTGCGAGAACGGCAACGTCTCCCTGTGGGACATCCTGCTTGGCGAAAAAGTCAAGAGCATGAAAGCAGGAGAGGAAACGGAAGAAATTCTTTCCCTGGGCAGCGGCACAAAGCTGGCCGTGCTCGTCCCCGGTGGTGTTCAGGTGTGGGACACGAAGAACGGGCGGCAGCTCGTCCTCCCGCACAAAGGGAGGCCCGTTCCTTTCATCCTTCTCAACGAGGGTGAGGACCGTCTTGCGGTTCCGGGTCAAGACGGGTCACTGGATGTTTGGAGTCTCGAGACTGGCACCGTTGTCCGAAAAATACGTCCACGCTCGAGCGAAAAGGGCTCGCGCCTCGTTCGCGGCCCAGGATTTGGAGTCGTCTACCTGACCGGATCCAGGGGGTTGAGAATCCTCAATCTCGATCCCGAAGGCCAAGAACTCACTCTGGAATTTGCCCGTGACCCAGACACCGACGTCGTTTTTTCCTGGGACGGCCATTCTCTCGCCTCAAAGAATCCCGCGGGGGCGATAGAAATCAGGACGCTACCGACTGGAGCGCTGAGGTCGAAGCTCGAGAACTTCGAGTCGCCTCCTCTATCGATGGCGTTCTCACCTGACAGCAGTGTTCTCGTGGTGGCCGGTGAAGACAAAACGGTCGATATCTGGGATGTCGAAAGGCGTGAACGCATCGATAGGCTCGAAGCTCATTTCTGGGTCAAGGCCGGGATTACCTTCAGCCCGGACGGGAACTTTCTGGGATGGATCGAAGAGACCCGAGGCGAAGCTCGCCTCTGGGCCCTTACTAGTGATGTGGTGCAGTGGACAGCAGAGGGACCGGTCCTGCTCGACAAGGCTCGCCAGGTCTGCACGGACCTCGCGTCCATGATCCGCTTCCGCAAAGCCACCGAGCCATTTGAGCGAGGGCAGCGGCACCTCGAGGCCAAGCAGCTGCCCGAAGCGATGGGCGCATTCGCCGAGGCGCGAGACATTTTCCCCACGTACCCCGGGCTCGCGGTCGCGAAGGACGAAGCCGACGAGCGTTACCGAGCGAAGCGGCAGGGCAAGGGCGTACTCGTGCAACTGGAGAAGGTTGAGGCTGCGGGGGAGTACTACAGGGCTCTCGAGGTCATCGACGGCTTCCTCCGAGAGTTTCCAAAGTACAATGAGTTTGGTTTGCGCGAACGGGGTCAACACATGCGAACCATGTTGCAGCACATGGAGCTGGCCGAGGCCCACCGCGCGGCTGGACGGGACCTCGAAGCGGTGGAACAATTCGAGCAAGCCGCCGCGTTGTTCCCGAACTTGAACCAGCGGCATCCGCAGTACATCGAGCTCCGCGGCAACGTGCTGAAGCGGTTGGTAGCCGAGACGGCACTGGCTTTTGCTGCTCGTAGCTACAAAAAGCTGCTCGAGCTCTCTTCGGATCTTTCCCGCTTGCGTCCGCTGGACACGCAGGAGTGGCTTCGGTGTGGGGAAGCTCACGAGAACCTGGGCCAAAGAAAGCGTGCGATCGATGCGTACGAGAACATAGACGACGGCACCAACGAGTACGACGAGGCTCGGTGGCGCTTGGCGCGGATGGCACAGGCGAACGGTGAGCTCGAGCGGGCGCGAAGCGAGCTCGAGCGGGCAAGGAACGCGACTCCGAGCCGCGCCGCACTCGAAATCGACTATGCGGTGGTTTGTGAGCATTTGAAGGACTTCGATACGGCTGTGAAAGCGTGGAGGCGCGTGGGGGAGCTGGATCCGCGGGACCCGAAGCCGTTCGAGAGGATCGCCGGCTTAGAAGAAAAACGTGGGAGATGGAAAGAGGCCGGAGAGGCTTATCGTCGCTGTTTTCGGCGTTCCAGCGAGCCGCG
>Ga0315336_1003646_pt1 | contig 20009 bp, 16 predicted proteins | sample ASW5metaG_FD_204512 | JGI IMG/M metagenome (GOLD analysis project Ga0315336, IMG submission 204512) | Ammonia-oxidizing marine archaeal communities from Monterey Bay, California, United States - ASW #5 | ecosystem: Environmental > Aquatic > Marine > Intertidal zone | place: USA: California... | reverse complement strand
ATCACTACGTAGAATACGAATATGCGAATGGTGCGAGAATGATCAGCCAGTGTCGCCACCAGCCGAATTGTCTAAATCGCGTGACTGAGGCGTTTCATGGAACGAACGGATCGGCGCCGTCTCCGGGCGTGTTGGTCTCTGCTTCAGGCCATGATCTCTACAATCATCAGGGAAAAAATGACGCGAATCCCTATCAGGTTGAGCACGATGAGTTGTTTGCGGCCGTCGCGGGCGGAGAATATAAATTCTGGGATGCGCAGCGTGGAGCAGATGCTACGATGACAGCAATTCTCGGAAGAATGGCCACTTATTCTGGGAAAATGGTTCAGTGGGATGAGGCTATTAACTCTGAGCTGAGCATCATGCCGCAGACGTTTGCATGGGACGCCAACCCGCCCGTCATGCCCGATGCAGACGGCTACTACGAGATTCCTGAACCGGGGAAAACACAGGTTCTGTAGCTACCTGGGTCGGTAGCCATTCTGGGTCGGTAAGATATTCAGTTTTGTAGGCAGCCTTATTCTAAAGCACGATCACCCACCGGGCACCACGCTCGTACATGGAGTTGAAAATGAAGCGACGATCTTTTGTTAAGCGCTCGGCTGCGATAGCGGCGGGAGCCGCCATCGCAGCCCCAGTTCTCGCCCGAGCTGGAAATACGACGAACATTGCCAATCAAGATCGGTCTGTGCGGCCAGGAGAGGCGTTTCAGAACAATTATGCCCCTCATATCGGCATGTTCAGGCATAGTGCGGGGGGAGAAGGAGGAGTAATCGATCAACTCTCGTTCATGGCTGATGAGGGGTTTCGATCGTTTGAAGACAACGGGATGAAAGGTCGGACGGTCGCGACCCAAGAAGCGATGGCCAAGGTCATGGCAGAGCGGGGGATGACGATGGGCGTATTCGTTGCACATGAGATTTATTGGAAGGAGCCGAATCTGGCTTCTGGTGATACCGAATTCAGAGAAAAATTTCTGTCAGATATTCGAGGATCTGTGGAGGTTGCAAAACGAGTAAATGCGAAATGGATGACAGTAGTGCCAGGACATCTTGACCTGCGGCGCAGCATGGGATTTCAGACGGCTAGCGTTGTTGAGTCGCTAAAACAGGCTTGTGATATACTCGAGCCGCATTCTCTGACAATGGTTCTGGAGCCGCTCAATCCGAGGGACCACCCCGGACTCTTTCTCACGAAAATTCCGCAAGCTTACGAAATATGCAAAGCTGTAGACAGTCCGTCCTGCAAAATACTGGATGATCTTTATCATCAGCAGATCACTGAGGGCAATCTTATTCCGAACATGGACGCTGCCTGGGATGAAATTGCCTATTTCCAGATCGGGGACAACCCGGGTAGAAAAGAGCCGACAACAGGTGAAATAAACTATCTGAACGTCTTCGAACACATCCATTCGAAGGGATTTGAGGGCGTATTAGGTATGGAGCACGGTAACTCCATCGCCGGAGCAGATGGAGAACGAGCACTAATCGATGCGTACAGAAGTGTAGATTCGTTCTAGGAGCCGATACCGAGAGGTTGGTTTGATTCTCGGGATGATGGTATAACTATCCGGAAGCAGGATTAACTATCCGGAGGAAGGTCCAGCAATTCTGCATCGAGTCTTTCTGGAATTCTGTAGTTGACGCCCAGCATTTCGAGGTGAGTCAGGTTAGTGGCAAGCCGCTCATAAAACCCATCGATGTTTCTGTGAGATGCCGGCGACCACACCACCTCCGAGAGCGCAATTGCTCTTGGATAAAGCATGTATTCAACATACTCAGGTGTGCTGATGTACTCGGTCCAAACGTTTGCCTGAGCACCAAGAATGTGCTCGGTTTCTTGAGCAGAGAGCTCGCTCGGCATCGGCTCATAAGAGTAGACCGTGTCGAGCGGGAGAATACGATTCGCCCAATTCATTGCGAGTGGTTCTGAATCAGGATCTCCTTGGTAGAAGTCAAAATACATATAGTCTGTTGGAGTCATTACCACGTCATGGCCCTGTCTGGCTGCCTCGATTCCTCCGCTCGTTCCTCGCCAGGACATTACCGTGGCGTTGGGCGCCAGTCCACCTTCAAGAATTTCATCCCAACCGATCAGGTTTTTTCCGCGTTCGTTCAAAAATGCCTCAATTCGCCTGATAAAGTAACTTTGAAGCTCATGTTCATCGGCCAGTCCTTCCCTTTGAATGACTTGTTGTGCGACGCGGCTACGCTCCCATTGTCCTTTTGGGACCTCATCTGCGCCGATATGAATGTACTCTCCCGGAAAAAGATCGATAACCTCGGATAGCACATCTGTGAGGAATGTGAAGGTCTCTTCGGAAGGACAAAAAATATCACTCTTGATGCCCCAGGTGGTGGCGACCTCGTACGTTCCGCCCGTACACCCAAACTCAGGATAGGCGGCTAGTGCGGCCGTGGAATGACCCGGCATTTCGATTTCCGGGATAACGGTAATGAACCTTTCAGCAGCATAGGCTACGACCTCACGGATCTCATCCTGGGTGTAGAACCCGCCGTGCCGCAATCCATCTCCGATGAATGGGTCAAAGTTTTTATCCACGATTGTTTCACTGCGCCATGCTCCAACCTCCGTGAGCCGCGGATACTTCTTGATTTCAATTCTCCAGCCTTGATCCTCCGTTAGGTGCCAGTGGAATGTGTTGAATTTGTAGCGGGCCATGGTGTCGATGTAACGCTTCACGAACTCCACGTCGAAAAAATGTCGCCCGACATCAAGATGGAGGCCTCGATACGGGAATCGGGGTCCGTCATCAATTCGCACGATCGGAAGGAGCCAGTCTACATCAGCAGCATGATGTGTGTACTCGATTTCAGGCGGGAGCATCTGTCGAAGTGTTTGAAGAGCATAGAATGCTCCCGATGCGTCTCCTGCCGATATCTCAATACCAGAGGCTGTTATGTCCAGCTCATAAAATTCATGGCCCAGAGACACGTCGACTCCCAATAAGATGTCTCCCTTCGCCTCGGAAACCTCAAAATCATAGCCTGTGGGCCCGCTGAAGGCCTCAGAAAAAGTGTTAGCTACCACCGTGAGGGAGGAGTCCGAAACTAGGAAGCCGGAAGCTTCGCTTAATTGGTACACTCCCGCCGATACCGTTGCAGAAACAGGAAGCGGGACAACGTTTAGGTCCAATTCTACTGCGGGCGTGCATCCATAGAAAAACGGGAGCACGATGAAAAGGCTAGTCGCGAAGCGGATCTTCTGAATGGTCATTTTACGAATTGAGATGTTGGAGCCAATCGTCCAGCTCGGAAGGGTGAAGTCTTACGGACACAATATAGGGCTCCTCGCCAGCGGCCCAGTGTCCATACGTTGTGGTCACGATGGTCCCGTCGGGCAGAATTTCTACTCCTGGGTACGTAGAGTCCCAAGCGTTGGTGTTGTCCATAATGCGGATGCGATATTGTCCAGGTCGCCCATTTATGATGTCTTCGAACGTACCAATCCACGCAATCCAGTCTCCTTTGGTTGGGCTGTTGGGAGCCATGTCGCGAAAGGCGATAAACAGGCGACCATCATTAAGGTAACGGGCGGTGTGCCTGTCGCCCGTAAGTTCAGCTGGAAGAATGGTGGGTCGGGACCATGTATTTCCTTCATCGCGTGAGGAGACGTAATGAGATAAACTGGTTCGACTGTTTTCCCGAAGCAGCAGGAGCAGTTCAGACTTATCCGGAGACCAAATACTTCCCGGTTCGCAAAGTTCTAAGGTGGGGTCTGAAACAACAACTTCTGGCTCGTTCCAGGTCAATCCCTCATCTACTGAAACACTCTGATAAACTGTAAAAGAATCGCGGCTGCCGCCGTCTTTGAAAAACCGTCCATCATCGTGAAAAAAAGTGACGAGGGCACCATTTGAAGTCTGTACCATCGAAGACATCGCAACAATGCCTCCAAAGTCTCCGATCGGGACCAGTTCGCTCCAGCTGCCGCCGTCATCGTCCGAAGAAGCCATTCGTATGGGATAAAGGCCTGAAAACAGCAAGATTCGGGGCGAGCCATTTGCGCGGTGGAATCTGAACAGTGTCGGGACTTCTAGCGAAGAAGCCCACGAGGCAGGTGTTTTGAGTCGCTCACTCCAAGACCGTCCTCCGTCTAGGCTGCGTTTGTATACAATCTCACCTTTCCCGTGTCCTTTGGGATAGGTGGTAAGTACAGTGTTTCCATCATCGAGCAAGACGGTGGTTGGGTGTCCCAGATACTGCCCCCCTTCACGATCTACCACGGTCTGAAGTCGCGTGACTTGAGAGAGGTCAAGTGTGGGAATGCGGAAGTCGGATGATAGCAGCGATACGGGGTCTTGTGCATTGGTTGAACATCCTGAAACGAGCAGGAAGATCGCGATGATTAACGCCGTCATCGGAGTACAAAGCAAGGCGCTAGGCGAAAGTCTAAAATTCTTCGTCGTCTTCATCGGCCGAAAAGGTGTCAACATCTTTGGGGACCTCATATTGGTGATTGGTAGTGCTGATCAAAGACGCATCGAAGCCAAACAAATCTTCCGGAGAAAATATGGAGCGGAAGTCAGACGGCCGAAAGAATAATTCGAACTTGGATGCCAGATCGTCGAGTCGTCTGAGATAATAGCGCGCATTCTCATCGGGCTCGGTGCTCTTCCACTTCTCCGCGAGACGGGCTAATTCAAATGCGGGTCCGGAGTCCGAACTTCCGGCAACGTAGTACGAGATCCTATCGCCCTTCTGTATTCCCGCACCACCGGATGAAATATGCTCCCGGCTCCGATTGTGTTTTAGAGCGAGTTCATAGCTCGCGCTTCGGGTACGTTTTCCTGCATTTACGTTTCGCTGATAGGTGTTTAGGCTGTCTTTGAGCGTCTCTGTTCTAGCAAATTCTGTTACATCTTGCCACTGGTGCTCCGTTATGTGCTCCCGAATATTGAGATATAACAAATGTAGAGCCTCAACGTCTTCTCGAAGAAGTAAATGAACGGCCTGGCGGACAAATCTCCTCCCGAATGGTTCGATGGCTCGAGACACCAGGGACGATCCCTTCATTTTCACGGTCTGATCGTAAGCCATCAGCGCGTAGTTCTTCATCTTGTACGAGAGCATCTTTTCATAGCGACCGTCAAAACCAATGGTTATCCCCTCTGGCATTTCCCCGTTTAAATCTCCGACGAATGCTCGCTCTCCCTCTTCTGTCTTAGCCGAATCCGGCGGCACGAAAAATACACCGTCCGTGTCCACCTCAATGATCCTGCCGCCTCTTTCTCCGATAAGCTTCATTATCGAAAGCAGGATCTTCTGGCCCGTCAGCGCGACTCGATCTGCTTCCGAGTAATCGTTGAAAAGGGCGCTTCCGAATCCCAAATATCCATAAAAGGAATTGATGACGATCTTGAAGGAGTTCTGCCGCGCATCCAGGGCGCTTTTAAGCTCTGACGTGTTAGCCTGCTGCATCGCCTGTTTAGAATCCAGGCGCAGATTAGTGAGCTGCTCCAACAGGAGAGGGAAAAGTCCCAGAACATCTCTGTCTGGTTGGATATCATAATTCAGCATGATGGACGGATAGAGACTCTCCACATCAGCGTATACAATCGGTCCGGTTATGCCTGAAAAGAAGATATTTGTGTAGCCACCATGGGTTTGAGTTCCCCATTCGGAACGCGGAAGCGAGTGCTTCTTTCGCAAATACTCTCGGACAAAAAGAGACTCTATTTTAGATGCGGGGCCTACGCGCGCCACATGTCCGTATTCCATGGGGAGCATCTGTGTGAGATAGAATGTCGATTCGGACAGGTGGCGCGCGATACGTTCCGTTTCGATTACATCATCTTCAGCGTATCGAATGAGCGTCTGAGGATCTTCAACCCACATTCGGCTGATGTCGTCGCCATCTACATACGTCCTATCGGCCGGAGCGAAGCCGAAGTGTCTCGCAACTTGTTTGAGGCCATACCCCGGGAGATCCCGTTTGATCATGTCGTAGGCCATGGCAAGAAAGAACGTGTCGATCACATGTCGCCCTGCGATATCCAGAGCCGTGTAATCGATACTCCGTTCCGCAAATCGAGTTGATGTTGGAAACGTGCGAGGTTCGGAACGGTCCCTTCCAATCGAAAACGCCACGCCCCGCAATACGCATCGGCGCATGAGGTAGGGGAAGTCGAACCGAAAAATGTTATGGCCTTCGATGATATCGGGATCCAATTCTTGGATCACTCGGACGGTTTCTTCGAGAAGAGTTGCTTCTTCCATGTCCGGATCACCCAGGACCTTTCTATATCCCCGATTATCGGAGATGGCGACCAGTATGATTCGGTCGGCCTCCCGGTTCGCATTCGGAAAGTCCCGCTCTGAAATGCACTCTATGTCCAGTTGGAGCCGATGTAAATCATCGAAATGCATTCCTTTAAAACACGTTCTACCCGTCTGCATGAGATACTGCTGCGATGGAGACGGAATCGTGTAAGTGGCCGCTAAGTTTCCCACGGACTTCGCCTTCCTTTCAACGTGGCGCAGACCATTCCAGTACTCGCCCCACGTCGTGAAGACGACGAGATAATTGAAATAAAGTCGACCCTCAAGTTGTTGATACCTGAATTTTCGTCGATCGAAGCCCGACATCAGATCTATGTCAGCCAGGAAAAAAAATGGATAAAAGGGAGCTTCCGAGACAGAAACGCGAAGGCCGTCTTTGGAGCGCTGATAGACGTGGACGTGTCCCTTTTTAGAGACTCTGTCGGTTACCGGCTGGACGGATACGATGCGTTCGGTGTCATCGTGTCCATAGAGATGAAAATCAGATTCGGGCAAGGCGAGGAGCGGTCTGTTCTGATGAGGTTACGCACGAGCCACGAGATGTGTCCGCAACATAGGCGGAACGACTACTTTATCAGAACAACTGTCGTCGTGTTCACGGTCGAGCTGCTCAAAGTCGCGCCGGATGTCATCTGAACAAAGAACGAACCGGCCGTTGCGCCCTGCGGGGTCCATTTCCATTTGTGCTGGCCTGCTGAAAGTACACCAAGATTCGCGAAGTCTACACGCCTTCCAGTTACGTCGAAAACAGTTACGGAGACTGGTCCTGTTTCGGAAATCTGAAATGGAATGACGGTACTTTGCGTAAATGGATTTGGATACGCAGGAGAGATCGAAAGTCTCGAAGGGAGAGAGATTTCTGCTTCACTATCTGTGACAAGGGCATCCAGCGGGTAGGTGTACGAGCCACGCCCGAAAGTCCCGGCAATTAGCAATCGGTCGATGTTATTGATCTCCAGGTCCGTCACCGTTACGAGTGGCATGCCTTCCTGAATTGGCTCCCAGGTCGCCCCTTCGTCCAGACTCATAAATGCGCCAATGTCAGTCCCAACGAAAAGATGAGTTGGGCTTTCGGGGTCAATAGCCATTGCGTTCACGGGGATATCGGGAAGAGCACCCGCGCCGGAGCCCGAGACGTTTTCCCAAGAAAGTCCCATGTCGCGAGACCGAAAGACATGGGACTCGGAATCTCTCCAGAACAGCCCAGAAAAGGTCACGTACACGGTTGAAGGATCATCTGGGTGGACTGCGATTCTTGTCACAGCTCGAAACGGAAGATCTCCAGTAATATCATTCCAGGTCGTTCCGAAATCTGGCGAGACCCATACATTTCCGTCATCTGTACCCGCATAAATCACATCTGGGTTAGAAGGCGCTAGCGCGATTCTCGTGAGCGTTCCAATCTTCTCGTACCCAAGATTTTTTGTCAAATCAGGCGAGATCGCTACCCAGGGAAAATTGAATGAAACGCGATCCAGTGTTCGATAAACCTTGTTGGTCCCGTAATAGAAGATATCGGCATCCCACGGGTCGATCACGAATGGCGTGTTCCAGTTCTTTGGATCAGCGTCCGGAATTCCGGCTGCTTCACCGGAAAATGGTTGGGCGAAACCTGGCGGGGCCCAGAGCCCATCGACGCGAAACAGTCTGCCATTTTGAATCATCGCCCATGCGGTGTTCTGATCGCTTGGATCCGCCACGACTTCCATTCCGTCTCCACCTTCAATAATGTCATGCCAGTCACTGGGAAAGCCTGACTTGGTACGAATCGGATGATTGTCTTGCGTTCCCGCATAGAGTCGTTCCGGGTTGTTTCGATCGTACGAAATCTCGTAAATCTGCGTAATCGGCAAGTCAGCCAGTTTAGTCCACGAATCTCCTCCATCTTCAGAGAGGGCCATGCCACCGTCATTTCCTTCTAGAATCACGTCTGGATTGGCCGGGTCGAACGCCATGGCGTGATGATCCGCGTGCGTGCCCTCCGTGTGAACCCAAATATTTTCGGTATCAGACGATTCGATGATCTGCACGTCCAGGACGAATACATTTTCAGGATCTGTCGGGTGGACCCTAACCTGACCGAAGAACCACGAAAACTGAAAAAGAACGGGATGAGGGCTCTGACCAATGTTGGCTTTCTGGGTCATTCGCCGGTTTGGATCCGCATCCTGCCATGAATCGCCGCCGTCAAAAGAGCTATAAAAGCCGAGATAGCCTGATCCATCGGAATAAAACGCGTACATCGTATCCGGACTTGACGGGCTGAGATCGATTCCAATTCTACCAATTCTTGAGCGCCCCTCCGCGTCGATGTAATCGTCGGGATTCGGGAGGCCTCTCGTGTGATCGAGCAACTCCCAGGATTCGCCGCCGTCGGTAGAACGCCAGATTCCACTGGCCCGACCAAAGAGTCTCGAACCCGTCGGCCGGCGAACACGCTGCCAGGATGAGGCGAATAACACATCTGGATTGTCCGGCCGCATGACGAGATCGATAACGCCAGTTGAGTCGTTGATGGAAAGTGTACGATTCCACGTAGCTCCCCCATCGATGGATTTGTATACGCCTCGATTCTCATCTGGAAGGTAATAGGAGCCTATTGCGCCGGCCCACACGATGTCTGGATTTTCAGGGTGAACCAGAATTCGTCCGATGCTCGTCGTGGACTCCAGGCCTATTGATTCCCAGGTATCGCCGGCGTCAATGCTTTTGTAGATGCCGGTGCCAGCATAATTGTTTACCGAGCCGTTGGCCTCTCCCGTCCCTACATAGATTACATCTGGATTCGACGGAGCGAGGGCCAGGTCCCCAATTGTGAGGACGGGTTGATCGTCAAATATTGGTGTCCATGATTGACCGCGATCCGGACTGCGGAAAACCCCGCCCGTTGCAGCGGCAGCAAACAAGATGTCGGAGTCTCGTGGGTCGAAGGCCACGTCCACTATTCTGCCACCAATATTTCCGGGCCCTGCGAATTCCCATGATCCGGTTGCGCGACCTTTTGCGTTGCTCTTGAGCCGGGCGAGCTCGTCATAAGCTCGAGCAAACACGTCAGGGGAAGATTTGAAATGCGGGAATGTTCGCTGAAGCCACGCGTTTTCATTCGGCTCTCGATTCTCCTGAAACGACGTTCGGACTTGCTCTGGATTTTCAAGATTCCTGTCAAGCAGCATAAACACGCCCGAGAGAGCGACTACTGAACACAAAATGATCTTGAATCGAAGAGGCATGTTTGCTTCTGAGTGGTGGGCAGCTTCAAAGTGGTGGCTGCTATTTTGAGAGCTTCGCACCCCGATCGCAGGTCGAGGAGACTATCCTAAAGTCGTACTCAAGGTATAAATAACCACTTTCATGTCGAATTGGCAGATAAAACTAATGTCACCTGTTCATTTTGTAGTCTGAACAGCCAGTAGACCCTATTTTGAGAAATGTCGACATCGGATCAGAAGAACATAGAGCTAAACACCGAACGGGTCGGGCATCGATTCGGACGCCGGATCCTGTTTCGTCGGGTCGATCTTAATTTCGCCGGAGGACACTCGGCGGCCATCACTGGGTCGAATGGTTCTGGCAAGTCGACATTCGTTCAGATTTTAGCCGGTCTCCTGCGACCGACTCGGGGAGATGTAAGCTTGAAAGTGGATGGTCGGGCGATCGAAGATGAGGTGCGACCGCTTTCCTGTGGGCTCGTGGCCCCATACCTAAATGTTTACGATGGATTTACACCACGAGAGAATCTAAATTTTCTAGCTAAAGCCAGGGGGCTGAAAGATCGTGATGAACGCGTTTCAGAAGTTTTGGACCAGGTTCAGATTCTCGCTCGCGCCGACGATGTCGTGAGCACGTTCTCCTCCGGTATGTTACAGCGGGTGAGGATCGCCTGCGCCCTTCTTTCGGATCCACCTGTTCTTTTGCTCGATGAACCAACTGCCACACTAGACGTCGGCGGCATTGCCATGGTGCGAAGGGTAATTGATAGTTCTCTGGCAGACGGAAAGATTGTGATCGTGGCGACGAATGAGAAAGAAGAAGCCCTCTCGTGCGAACGCCAGATTGATGTGGAAGATTATTTGTAGGATGGCCTGGAAAACATCTCTCGCCTGAACGCCACCGCTGCCAAAGTCACCCGGTGCCCCGCAGTCTCCAGCGCACGCGCTGCTTCATCGAGTGTCCCGCCAGTCGTCACGACATCGTCGATCAACAACACTCGTTTCGGGTTTCCAGTCGCGCACCTAAAAACACCTCGTACGTTTTCACGCCGCTCCTCGCCAGTCACCTCGCTCTGAGAGGCGCTCAATCGGATGCGTGTTATCAACCTTTCGGAGTACGGCAAACCAAGTCCGTCCGCCACTTGGGATGCGATTATTTTGGTAGAGTCCAGTCCTCTGTCGAGGATTTTGGCTCGGTGAGAGGGAAGCGATACACAACTATCCAATGTCGAGGGAAGATTTTTCGCCGCTTCGAGCCGATTCAACTGGTCGGAGAGGAATTGCCCCAGGCGAGTTGCAGCTCGGATATTTCCTTCATATTTGGCTGCGCGATGTAGTGATCTGATGGGTGACCCCCGCCGATAGTAAAATGCAGCCACAACGCGGCGGCCGTCCGGCGTAAGGCCGGGGAGCTCACATTCTGGAAGCATACACTCTTGAAGTTGTACCTCGCATAGGAGGCAGAGGAGATCATTATTCCGGAGCCGATTGCCGCAAGAAAAGCATGCTCTGGGCGCGATCAGTTCCAGTGTCGCATCACGCCATCGCTCGTTGATGTGCCGTTCCATAAGAAAACCGTGAAATGATGTTTTGTGTCCCTTCAGAAGAGGCTCATTTCGTCGGTAATGCAACATGAATGTTGTATACTCGATCTGGAAACAAGACCCCATGCACTCGAACGTTTGACGCGACGCTTCAGCCCTTATGACTACCAGAAAGCGCAAAGGAATGTTGATCAAAAACACCAACCCTGAGACGGTGACGATCAAAATGGCGACTCGGAAAATCACTCTCGCGCCAGGAGATGAGGAGTTGGTGACGGCAGAAGAAGTGCTTGATGAATCATTGCGCGATCACCTGCAGATTCGAGGGGTCTCCATCGTGAGGCCAGCTCTTGAAGAAGAAGAAGCCGAGCTGCGAGAGCGCCTTTCCTAAGTGCGGTATTCGGAAGTTCAATCTTCGTATGTGCCATCACGCCCGAAATCGCCTTTGAATTAACTCTGGAGCATAAATCGCATGCGGATTCTAGCGCTGGAACCCTGGTATGGGGGCTCGCACAAATCTTTTTTGGATGGCTTAATTGGCCATAGTAGCCATCAGGTCGACACCGTTACCATGTCCGCCCGTTTTTGGAAATGGCGGATGCACGGAGGCGCAGTTACGATGGCTCGCAAAGCCGAAGCCCTCTATGCGAATGGCGATAGGCCAGACCTTATTTTTGCCTCCAGCATGGTCAACTTGCCAGCATTTTTGGCGCTCACCCGGTCTACCCTCGAGGGCGTTCCGGTCGTCATGTACATGCATGAAAACCAACTCACGTACCCACTTCCTGAAGGAAAGGATCGTGATCACACCTATGGATATATAAACTATCTATCGTGCCTGGCAGCAGACCATGTGCTCTTCAATTCTCAATTTCATTACGACCAATTTGTCGAAGCTCTTCCACGTCTGCTGAGGCTCTTTCCTGACTACACCCACCTGAAAACGGCGCAGGAAATCAGGAAAAAAAGCTCCGTTCTACATCTCGGTCTGGACCTAAGAGGCCACGACAAATATGCATCGGCATATGAAGGGCACGCTTGGGGACCGGGGATGAAGCCCCCCATCGTTTTATGGAACCAGCGATGGGAATATGACAAAGACCCTGAGGCGTTCTTTCGATTGATGAATCGCCTCGATGATTCGGGGCACACTTTTAGGCTGATATTGGCGGGAGAGCATTTTGAAGAACAGCCTCGTGAATTCGAAAAGGCGTTCGAGCGATATGCAGAGCGCATCTTGCATTACGGATACGCCGAGGATTTTCAGGAGTATAGTAAGTTGCTGCACCGGGCAGATATAGTGGTTTCCACGTCGATACACGAGTTTTTTGGTATCTCGATGCTCGAAGCGATCTATTGCGGCTGCCATCCAATTTTGCCGAATCGCCTGTCTTATCCAGAGCTGATTCCCGAGTCACTTCATTCGCCACTTCTGCATGCACCCATTCTGTATGAGGATGAGGAAGAGTTATTCTCTGTAATGTGCCGAATATTGAAGGGCGAGGAGCGACCTCTTCCAGTTAAGTCGCTGAAAGAGATCTCGGAGCATCTTGAGTGGAGCCAGCACGCAACACATTTTGACGAGCTGTTCGATCAGATTATTGGAAACAGAAAGGCGGCCGCGCAATAATCCTTTCGGATTCTGCGCGGCCGCCCGTTTCTCGCGAGGCGCGGGTTTGCGTTCCGGCGCCTATCCCATTTCTCTTCCTATCCCATGTTGTCGACCATCGCCTGAGCAAATTCGCTACACTTCAGTAGCGTCGCACCTTCCATCTGGCGTTCGAAGTCGTAAGTGACCCGTTTCTGAGCAATCGTGGTTTCTAGGGACTGGATGATCAAGTCTGCAGCTTCATTCCATCCCATGTAACGGAACATCATTTCTCCCGAGAGAATGACTGATCCTGGATTCACTTTGTCCTGTCCCGTGTACTTGGGTGCAGTACCGTGGGTCGCTTCGAATATCGAAAGTCCTGTATCGTAATTGATATTGGCTCCCGGAGCGATGCCAATGCCACCCACCTGCGCCGCGAGCGCATCGGAGATGTAATCACCATTCAAATTCATGGTAGCGATGACGCCGTATTCAGCGGGACGGGTCAAGATCTGCTGCAAGAATGCATCCGCAATAACGTCTTTGATGATCGTACCGTTTGGCAACTTGCACCACGGACCGTCGCCCATCACCTCGCCCCCAAATTCCTCACAAGCGATCTCATATCCCCAATCACGGAATGCGCCTTCCGTGTATTTCATGATATTGCCTTTGTGAACGAGCGTTACGCTGTCTTTGCCCTGCTCAATTGCGTATTTGATGGCGGCTCGTACGAGTCGTTTCGTTCCTTCGGCAGAAATAGGCTTGATGCCATATCCAGTCGTGTCAGGAAATCTTACCTTTTCAAAATGCTCTGGAAACGCCGCGTTCAACGCTTCACCGAATGCTGTGGCTTCGTCAGTGCCCGCCTGGAATTCTATTCCGGCGTAGATGTCTTCCGAGTTCTCGCGAAAAATGATCATGTCGATCAGATCTGGCCGTTTGACCGGCGAAGGCACTCCGCTGAAATACTGGACGGGCCGAACACACGCATAAAGGTCCAGCTTCTGCCGGAGGGCGACATTCAGCGAGCGAATGCCTCCACCAACTGGAGTCGTGAGGGGACCTTTGATCGAGACGAGATGATTTCGGATCGCGTTGAGGGTGTCTTCTGGCAGCCACTCCCCAAATTTGTCAAACGCCTTTTCTCCAGCGAATACCTCGAACCATTCGATCCTTTTCGACCCACCATATGCTTTGGCTACAGCACTGTCGAACACGTTTTGGGCTGCTTTCCAGATGTCGGGTCCTATTCCGTCGCCTTCGATGAAGGGAATAATAGGGTTGTCCGGAACGGTGAGCGTACCGTTCTGCATCGTTACACTTTGGCCATTTTCTGGTGTCGTAAGGTGATCGTACATATTCGTCATTTTAGTGAAAATGTTCTCTCGAGGCGCATTCAGGAGACTTTCGGGATATAGTTCGGACTCAGTCCCGCACCCCGTTTAGTTTAATTGTCTCCTAAAATCGGCTTCAACCTATCGATGCGCGAGTGAAAAACGCATGTAATTGAGAGCTGGACCAGCTACAGTCGACCAAATATCGAACGGAATCTCAATTCCCACACCTTCCAGGCAGCCTCTCTCACGATTGCCTTACTCATTTTAGAGCGGCCCTCGGTTCGTTCCGTGAACACAATGGGTACTTCCATGATCTTGAATCCTTTGCGCCAGGCGATATAATTCATTTCGATCTGGAAGGAGTATCCATTCGAGCGAACTCTATCGAGGTCGATATCTTCGAGAACGCGTCGATGAAAGCATTTAAATCCCGCCGTTACATCCTGCACCTTGATGCGTGTGACGGCGCGTGTATATATACCAGCGGAGTAGGACAGAATGAGTCGAGAAAGAGGCCAGTTCATTATTCGAACTCCTCCCACGTATCGGGACCCGATCACAAGGTCTGCATCTCCTTCTACTACCGGTTTGGTTAGGCGCTCCAGATCCGCCGGGTTGTGCGACATATCCGCATCCATTTCGCAGATGAGGTCATAATTGTTTTCCAGAGCAAACTTAAAGCCCGCTATGTACGCGGTGCCGAGTCCCTGTTTACCACCACGGCGCAGCAAATGAATTCGCTCGGGATGGCTTCGCCCAAGATTTGCTACCAGATCTCCGGTTCCATCGGGGCTGTTATCGTCGACAACAAGAAGATGAAAATTATGCGCCAGTCTCAGCACCTGGCTGATGACTGACCCGATGTTTTCGGCTTCGTTATATGTGGGGATGACGACGAGCGTCGGCGCCGACTGCATCGGGAGCTACGTTGAAGGAAGAAGAGGGATTATGGGAGGACGGCTCTAAATCTACGACCGGGGGAAGTCACTATTTCGACGCAGGAAAGCCATGGTATGTTCGACGAGTTCTGAAGGCACTTTCACATCATCACATTCATGTGCCATTTCGATCGTGGATTTGTACTGATTCAGATAGGGTCGGCAGCACTTACACATGTCCATGTGCTCCTCGAAATCTTTTCTGGTCTTGTCATCAAGAGTCCCATCGACATAGTCAGCGAGAAACAGATTAACCTTCTCACAATTTGGAGAAAGGCCTACCATCATTTTTATGATCTTAAATATTTTCATTAAGCGCGCTGCGTTCTGAAGTGCGAATCAAGGAGCTTTCGAAGGGCTCCGCGTGCCCGATGGAGCCTAACTCTTACGGCACCGGAGCTGATGTCCAGCATTTTGGCAACTTCGTCTGTTGAGTACTCTTCAATATCCCTAAGAACTACGATGGTCTTGTAATCGTCTGGCAGTTTATCGATGGCTCGGTGTACCAGCCGCTGACGTTCTGACAACTCAGCCATCTTCCCGGGATCCCATTCGACCGGTGAGTCGACAAACATTCCCCTGGAAAACGTCGGTTGCAGTCGCTCAACTTCTTGATCTTCCAGAGAACTCAGTCGCCTCGATTTTCTGAGCGACGCACGGGCAAGATTGATTCCAATGGCATACAGCCACGTTGTAAACTTGGACTCCCGACGAAATGTGTCCATTCGCTGGTATGCCTGAAGGTATGTCTCTTGCAAAATGCTTTCTGCCTCGTTGTCATCACCCAGAATGCGGACAATAACTCTAAACAATCGAGGTGACTCTTGAATCACCAATTGTTCAAAGGCTTTGTCATCACCGGCAAGAAGAGCCTCTAGATCCAACGAATCCGCGGACGCTTTATTCGCGTCAGCATCTGGTGTTGATCCGGATTCTCTATCCTGAACTTGGTTCTTCGTTGGCTCTATCTGCAATGTGTTACAGGCTGCAATGTGTTCTAGGCTTGGGAGGATGAGTCCGCCGGATCGCGTGATGCATTCGTGCACTACTTTATTACGACCTCGTATCACGACCTCTTCCCGACTGGCCTAAACGACATCAACGAGAAGGCGTTCCTAATCAACACGAATGGCAGACCCGGCCTTAATTGTGTCAGAAAAGCGCTTTCAGTTGCCAACATGTAATTACATGTTATTACAAATAACGTAAAATTTAAGTTAACAACCGGCATGTGCGACGTGATTGTCGTATTATCGAGGGCTTTTCAAACTGTAGCACGGTAAGCGTGAGTCTACTGTGGCGTTTGCAAAGAACACATACTCCTACGAAGCCTTCCAACTTATCTGAATATGGCAAAACAGACCAGAAAGCCTGCGGCCAAGCGAGCAGCTGCGAAAAAGAAGTCGACGACCGCAAAGAAGGGTTCGGTCGAGCAGGACGGTATTATTCCGAATGAATTATCGCTAACTGTGGAGTTTGCGACCTATCCAGCAGGGAAATACAATCATAAAGACTGCGGATTGAGCGAAGACGAAGTCATCGGGATGTATAGAAATATGCTTCTCCAGAGGCGCTTTGAGGAACGAGCTGCTCAGATGTATGGCAAACAGAAGATCGCAGGTTTTCTGCATCTATACATCGGCCAGGAAGCAATTTCGACAGGGACGGCCACTGCCATCAACATCGGACAAGATTCGGTCATTACAGCGTACCGTGATCATGGTCACGGACTGGCACTTGGAATGACGGCCAATGAAGGCATGGCTGAGATGTTTGGAAAGGTCGGAGGGTGCTCCCGAGGCAAAGGGGGTTCCATGCATTTCTTCTCGAAAGAGAAAGGCCTCTTCGGTGGTCATGGTATTGTCGGTGCACACGTTCCAGTTGGTGTCGGCATTGCATTCGGGCACAAGTACAAGGAAAGTGGCGGAGTCGCGATTGCCTTCTATGGAGATGGTGCGGTAGGGCAGGGTGGCATTCATGAGGCGGCAAACCTCATGTCCATCTACAAGCTACCGGCCATACTCGTTGTAGAAAATAATCAGTATGCGATGGGGACCGCCATTCATAGAGCCTTCGGTCAACCGGAATTCAGCCACCATGCCGTTGCGTACGACGTCAAAGGAGTTGTCGTCGATGGAATGGATGTGTTTGCTGTCTGCAAAGCCATGCAGGACCATGTCGCACTCGCAAGAGAATTCAAGCCGACCATGATGGAGATTCGAACGTATCGTTATCGCGGGCACTCCATGTCTGATCCGCAGAAGTATCGGACCAAAGAAGAGTTGGAAAGCAAAAAGAATGAAGATCCAATCATTCGTCTGAAAGCGTATCTCTTAAACAACAAGATCACATCGGATGATACGTTGGATTCCATCGATGACGATGTGAAGCAAGAGGTTATGGCCGCAGTAGAGTTTGCTGAGGCCAGTCCCGTTCCGGACTTGCAGGAGATCTACGACCATGTATACGAAGAAGGCGATTATCCTTTTATCTCCTAATCGGCGCTCAGCAGCAATTATAGAAACGATTTAAAGACTATCTAATGGCAATTTTACAGTACAGAGAAGCCCTGCGTGCGGCAATGACGGAAGAAATGGTACGCGATGACCGAGTCTTCCTGATGGGTGAAGAAGTCGCCGAATACAACGGCGCCTACAAGGTCAGCGAGGGTATGCTTGAACAGTTCGGGCCCAAGCGCGTGATCGACACGCCAATCTCGGAGAACGGTTTCTGTGGTTTGGGAGTCGGAGCAGCCATGAATGGCCTGCGCCCGATAATCGAGTTCATGACGTTTAACTTCTCGTTCGTCGCGTTCGATCAGATCGTCAACAACGCAGCAAAAATAAGGTATATGTCGGGCGGACAATTCAGCGTTCCTATCGTGTTTCGAGGGGCGAACGGAGCCGCAGGTCAGCTCGCCGCGACTCACAATACGTCAACCGAGTCCCTCTATTCGACTTTTCCGGGCCTGAAGGTAATCGCACCTTCGAATCCTGATGACGCCAAAGGTCTACTCAAGTCGGCCATTCGCGACGACAACCCTGTGCTCTTCATGGAGAGTGAAGTCATGTTCGGGCTGAAGGGTGAAGTGTCTGACGAAGAAGACTACCTGATTCCAATCGGAAAGGCTCGAATCGCACGTGAGGGAACTGATGTGACTATCGTTGCACATTCTAAGAGTTATTGGATTGCCATGAAGGTCGCAGAACGACTCGAATCGGAAGGGTTTAGCGCGGAGGTTATCGATCCAAGAACCATACGACCGCTCGACATGGACACCATCGTCGAATCAATCAAGAAGACCAATCGATGCGTAATAATCGACGAGTGCAATCCGTATGCGAGTATTTCGTCTGAAATGACCTATCGGATCCAAGAGCGAGCGTTCGATCATCTTGATGCTCCGATAGTTCGAATTACGGCGAAGGACGTCCCGGCTCCATACGCCAAGAATTTGATAGAGTACTATATGCCTCAGGAAGAGGATGCTTATCAGGCCTGCAAACGCGTCATGTACGCGAAGTAAGGACTACCTAACGATCTCAACCTGAACTGTTAAAAGGAATAAAGAACATGGCCATCCCAGTTGAAATGCCGAAAATGAGCGACACCATGGAAGAAGGTGTACTCGCGGCGTGGCTTGTTGATGAAGGACAGAAAATTTCTGCAGGTGACGTCGTGGCCCAAGTCGAAACCGACAAGGCCACCATGGACCTCGAGGTATACGACGATGGCGTGTTGCTGAAACAGGTCATTGGAGAAGGTGATTCAGTTCCTATTGGGGGTTTGATTGCCATTCTCGGAAAGGAAGGTGAAGATATTTCAGCCATTCTGGCCTCTTATGGAAGTGGATCCGCTCCTGCCCCTGCGCCAGTAGCAGAGGCTCCCGTGGTTGAAGAGGTAGCTGCCGCACCCCTTGAGGTGCCGGTCCCAGCACCTGCACCCGCACCCGTATCAGGAGGTCGTATTAAGGCGTCTCCTTTGGCGAAGAAACTGGCTGCAGAGCACGGAGTGGAGCTCGCATCGCTCTCAGGATCTGGTCCAGATGGCAGGATAATTAAACGTGACATCGAAGCGGCCGTTGGAGGAGCACCAGCTCCTGCAGCGGTATCTGTTCCGGTCGCGCCTGCGCAGCCTGCGCCCGTAGCGGCTCCAGTGGCTTCGTCGACAGAGGCTTCGTCAGAAGGAGCGTTCGATGCAATTCGTATCTCTCAGATGAGGAAAACGATTGCGCGGAGGCTCGCCGAGAGCAAGTTCACGAATCCACATTTCTACCTCACGGCGGACATCAATATGGAGAACGCCATGGCATTCCGCGTTCAGCTTAATGAAAAAGCTGCGGCGCAGGATCTAGGCAAAGTCTCGTTCAATGATCTGGTTACGAAAGCGTGTGCGCTCGGGCTTCGCAAGCATCCATGGGTCAATGCATCCTGGATGGAAGCAGAAGGCGAAATCAGATTACACCACGATGTGCATGTCGCAATTGCGGTCGCGGTAGACGAAGGATTGATTACTCCAGTTGTTCGCCATGCGGATCGGAAAGGTCTAGCCCAGATTGGATCTGAAACCAAGGATCTGGCTACCCGGGCTCGAAATAAGGAGTTGCAGCCAGAAGACTGGTCAGGCTCCACATTTTCGACCAGCAATCTCGGTATGTTCGGAATAGATCAGTTCACCGCCATCATCAATCCGCCGAATGCATGCATTCTGGCGATTGGCTCAATTCGAGACGTTCCTGTTGTTAAGAACGGAGCGGTAGTTCCAGGCAAACAAATGAAAGTGACGCTCTCGTGTGATCACCGAGTGGTTGATGGTGTGGCAGGGGCGGAATTCCTGGCCACGGTTCGCGGCTACCTCGAAGATCCTGTCACGATGTTGCTCTAGCGGCGTGGTTCGCATGGTCCGTATTGCACACATCTCCGACATTCATTTCGGTCGGATTTCCCATCCTGCGATAGTCCAGGCTCTCATCGACGATATCAATTCGTCGGACGTGGATCTTGTAGTAGCAAGCGGAGATCTCACCCAGCGCGCATTCGGCCATCAGTTTCGAGCGGCGCGTCGAATGCTTGCAGCATTCGA
>Ga0315336_1003645_pt1 | contig 20012 bp, 15 predicted proteins | sample ASW5metaG_FD_204512 | JGI IMG/M metagenome (GOLD analysis project Ga0315336, IMG submission 204512) | Ammonia-oxidizing marine archaeal communities from Monterey Bay, California, United States - ASW #5 | ecosystem: Environmental > Aquatic > Marine > Intertidal zone | place: USA: California... | reverse complement strand
GGGCGAACCGTTTACCGTTATTTCGATGTATGCGCCGTGGGAGAAACCTCACGGAAGTAACGGTGCCGGCTGGATCTACGCAGACGCGTCGGCGCATCGGCTCATCTCCGACCTTTCTGCATTTATTGTTCAGCAAAAAGGGCATCGGATTCTTGCAGCGGGAGACCTCAATATCCTGTACGGATATGGAGAGCACAGCAGTAAATACTGGGCAGCCAGGTACGCGACTGTCTTCACCAGAATGTCTGCGCTCGGATTACCGTTTGTCGGACCACAAGCTCCAGCAGGACGCTTGGCCGACCCCTGGCCAGATGAACTCCCGCCGACCAGCAACAACGTACCCACTTACCACACCCGTCAGCAGACACCGGCTACAGCAACCAGACAACTGGATTTCGTTTTCGCATCCAGCGCCCTGAGTCAGCACATCAGTGTCACAGCTCTCAATGAGCCTGAGTGCTGGGGTCCGAGCGACCATTGTCGAGTAGAAATTACCGTTGCCTGCGATTAGGCGAGTTCGGGAGAGCCAGCAATGCCTGAAAGTCCCTTACGACTTATAAAACGGTGCGCGGAATACAAAACGACCGCTGAGATTAAGGACCTTGGATTTGGCCGTCGAGGCATCTATGTCCTTTATCGCAAGCGCCGCATTCAGGGCAAGGACACCTATGCAGTCGTTTATATTGGCTTAGCAACAAAAAGCATGCGCAGCCGACTCTACCTCCACAGACGCAAAAAGAAGGGTCTGTGGACTCACTATTCAGCCTATGAGGTCTGGGACAATATTCGTGATGAAGAAATCATAGAGCTTGAAGGGCTTTTCCGGCACTTCTACAAGAAAGATCCGCGCGCTAGCAGCCTCAATGTTATGCGAGGATTTAAGAAGATCAGAAAAGTACGGACCAACAATCTGGCGAAGTGGTCATGAGAGTTGAACCGAACTACCGGACAAAAGTGACTAGCCTAGGCCGCAATCCGCACTTGCCCGTGTATTTTCGGCGTCCACATAAGTGCGAGTCCCCTTGGGGACGCCAAATTGGTTTGAAACTGCCCCACTCGCCTGACACCGTCCCCCCGCATTGAACCCTCCACCAGTCAGCGGTAGAATCGAGTTCTCCAGCAACATCGTCGGCGTTAGAGAACTGCTATGACCGACAGTGAACACCCGCCGTCACCTACGCACTGCATCAGTTGTGGGTCTGAGGTGCCTGACCACGCGGAGTTCTGCCACGCGTGTGGGTCAGCCGTCTATCGACCGGAAGACACGAGCCAGCCACCTGAACCAGCACCAGTCGCGTCTCCAGTTCCGGAGGCGAGGACTAGCCCGGCCGGCGCAGTTACACCTGAGCCACCTGAACCGGTGTCGACGGTTTCTGAACCAGCCGGCATTAAATCGCTCTTCTATGTTGGTGTAGTCCTTGTTTTTGCTGTTCTTGGCGGGGCAGTCGGCCGAGAGGTCTATCAGTCCTATGCCGACCGGGATGTCGAGCGGGCAAAGGAAGAGTTTACAACGCAGACTTTCGGGGACATGGTGGACAGAGCTGTCAGCAACAGCCCGGACGCGAATCTTTCAGACGCTCTGACAGAAGAAGGTCGCAGGATGATGGAGCGAATGGCAACTGACCCAGAGTCTTCTGTCACGACCAAAGAAGTCCAGACAGCGAGTGCATTCTTGGGATACTACTTTCGGCACACAAGAGGCACCGCACGCTACTGTGAAGGCCTGTCGGTCAACGTGGACGAGTTCGTTGCCGAGTTTACCGAGCAGCACTCGGCCGAAATTGAGAAGGCCACAGCCAGCTTAACGAGGCACGGCATGAACCCTGAGACGTTGTGGCAGGGCCTGGCCTCGACAGTTCTTGGTGTAGTCGCGCAGGAGTTTGAAGACAATATCGAGAAGCTAGGCATGTCCTCTCCAAGAGAGCTGTGTGCAGCATACAACGCAAATGCAGAACCCCTTGTTACCGGGATGCACTTCTCGTTGGCTGCGCCCCCAACGCATAAGCTCCTGATGGGTGGTTCTGGCTAACCTGTTGAAGCCCACCGCAAAACGTCACGCGTTGAACCCTCCACCAGCCAGCGGTAGAATCGAGTTCTCCAGCAACATCGTCGGCGGTAGAGGGCTGCTATGACTCCTACGCACTGCATCAGTTGTGGGGCTGAGGTGCCTGACCACGCGAAGTTCTGCCATGCGTGTGGGTCAGCCGTCTATCGACCGGAGGCTGAGGCTCAGCCACCCAAACCAGCACCGCCGGAAGACACGAGCCAGCCACCTGAGCCAGCACCAGCCGAAGCTCCTGTTCCTGAGGCGACTATCGATCCAACCAGTGAAGTTACACCTGAGCCAGTCACTTCAAAGAGCGACGAACCTGACTGTGACGAACCTGTTCCACGGCCAATTGCTGACCTAAACCGGATGGTTCGCTGGCGGCAAGGCGACGATCAAAACGATGCCAATCTTTACTTTGTAGGTTGGGTATTTAGTGGGTTAATCCCTGGCACTCTTCTTGGTGGTGGGAGTGGCAGTTTTTTTCTGTTCTTGGTGGGGGTGGCAATTGGTTCCCTTGGTTTCTACAACTTTCCGCCAACGGCAAAGAGGAGACGGTTCTTCGCCGCCAACCGTGCTTACACGGCCGAACTCCTGAGCGTTGGGTATAAATGGAGGGAGTGTCCGGATTCGGTCAGGCACTTTAACAGAGGAATCACATTTTTGAACGCCTGTGAATATCGGGCGGCGTATGAAGAGTTCTTTCTGGTGTGTGGTCTCGATCCGGATCGCGCTGAAGCGTGGTTTTGGAGAGGCGAGACAGCACATGATTTAGACCAGATGTTAGTCGGGGCGGATAAGTATCTTGAACTCGCTCCCAAGGGACGATACGCAGATGACGCCAAAAAGATAATTCAAGACTTCTGGAAAATAAAAAAGAGATTCTCTTAAGGATTTAGAAGGAGTCACCATTTAAGATTTGAAGGACTGCGTAACGCTTACGCCGTCCTGCCTCAATCACGTTGAACCCTCCACCATCCAGCGGGTAGACTCTGGATATAACCCAGCCCTCTCTAAGGAGTCGCTATGACTGACCGTTATATAAAACTGTTGTTACTCGCGATTGCAGTTGGCCTATGGATGAACGTAGCCGCGCAGTGGGTTCGGCCCGTCTCAGTTCAAGCAACGAGTGAGGTGACTGAGCAACAGTCGTGGGAAGACATGAGTTACCAGTCCCTCGCTCGCAATCGTACGTTTCGTAACGCAGTTGAACGTGTTGTAGGGGTGAGGTGATGCGAAGCCGACACCAATGATCGTGATATTGCCTGTTAAGATTTGGAGGGGTGTTCAGCGCTTACGCCGTCCTGCCTCAATCGCGTTGAACACGCCACCAGCCAGCGGTAGAATCGAGCCCTCCAGTAACATCGGCGGCGTTCGAGGAATCATATGACCGGTCGCCACACACGTCACATCGTCCTTGTTGTTCTGGCCCTTGCGTTGGTGAGTGCGCCGATCTTCGCCCAAGAAGAAAGCGGGTCGCAGGACGTCGCTGGAGTACGCGAAAAGGCGGAACAGGGTGATGTCAACGCGCAATTCTTCCTCGGCGATCTTTACGCCGGCGAGATGGGCTTTCTCGGCGTCCGGCAGGATGAGGCCGAGGCGGCGCGGTGGTATCGGATGGCGGCGGAGCAGGGGCATGCCCAGGCGCAGTACAACATTTCGGGTTTCGTTGAGTATGGGTTCGGTGGTCTCACGCCGGACTTGGTGGAGGCCGTGAAGTGGGCACGGTTGGCCGCGGAACAGGGGCATGCCGACGGGCAGAAGCGCCTTGGTTGGTATTACCAAATGGGCAGAGGTGTCCCGGAGGATTACGCGGAAGCGGTGCGGTGGTATCGGCTGGCCGCGGAACAGGGGCATGCCGATGCGCAGAGCGCCCTCGGGTCCATCTACAGCAGCCGGCTCAATCAGGCAGGTGTCGATCGGGATGACGCCGAAGCGACGCGATGGTATCGGCTAGCGGCGGAGCAGGGTGATGTCGAAGGGCAGTACAACCTTGGGAATATGTATGCTGCCGGCCGCGGCGTTGCGCAGGACGATACTGAAGCGCTGCGCTGGTTCCGGCTGGCCGCGGAACTGGGGGAATACGATGTAGATTGGCCGATAAACAGCGACGAAAGAGCCCTCTGGTTTGACAGAAACACCACCGCCGGTCGTTCGCAGTACCGCATTGGGCTCATGTATGAACAGGGCCGCGGCGTTGGGCAGGACGATGCCGAAGCGATCCGCTGGTTCCGCAAGGCTGCGGAGGCAGGCGAGAGCCAGGCCGAGTACCAGCTCGTCCAGATGGCCGAGCAAGGCAATGTCGACGCGCAGACCGCCCTCGGGGTCATGTACGCTAAGCCTCGCGGCTTCAGGTTCAGGGAAGAGAAGTATAGGACCGAATCGGCGCGCTGGTTAGTGCTGGCGGCGGAGCAGGGGGGCGCAGTCGCGCAGTTCAATCTCGGGCTTGCGTACGCCACCGGCGAGGGTGTGCCGCAGGACGTGGTGGAGTATGTGAAGTGGATACAGTTGGCCGCGGAACAGGGGCATGGCCCCGCGCAGGCAAGGCTCGGGTCAGCGTACAGCACTGGCGAAGGCGTGCTGCAGGACGATGCCGAAGCGGTGCGCTGGTATCGGCTAGCGGCGGAGCAGGGTGTCGCGGAGGCACAATATCAGCTCGCCTACATGTACTACCGCGGTGCCAGTGAAGTCGGTTTCCCGCCGCGTGATACGAATAACTCAGGAAGCAATGCGGATGAAAGAAAGTTGTTCGACAGCGAGATGGACCGTTTATTCCTGTTAGCGGCTGAGGGAGGGCATCTTGATGCGCAGATATGGCTAGCAGATAAGAATTGGTTAAACGCGTCTGCGTCCGAGCCGTGGCTCCGAATGGCAGCTGAGCAGGGGCACGCCCCCTCACAGTACTTGCTTGGTCTGTACTTTCTGGAAGGTTATCAGGAAATCCAAATAGATGAGATAGAGGCGCTGCGGTGGCTCGGAATGGCCGCTACACAAGGACATTCCGAAGCCAAGAGTACGCTTGCTGGCGCTTTAGGTTTACCACCGCCTTCCTCCCTAGTGTCGTCTGCGGAGACCGGCGATCTTCAGGCGCAGCGAGCCCTTGCTAAGTATTATCGTCTTCGTTCTAACGGCGCGGAGGCAAGACGCTGGGAGCTCATGGCGGCGGAGCAGGGGGATGTTGAAGCAATGAGTACGGTGGCTTCTCTTTACTTGTCCGGTCGCGGCGTCCCGGAAGACAAGGCGGAGTCGCTGCGGTGGTTCCGATTGATCAACGACAAATACACTGAAGCTTTGAATGAAGCTAAAGAAGGCGGTGATGCTAGTGAGATTCAGCTCGCGGAAAGCTCTCTCCGCGACAGCTGGATCAGCTTAACAGATATGTGGCGAATGGGAATGCTTCCACTGCCGGAAGATGCCGAGGGTCGCTACCAGCTTGGCTCGGCCTACGAGCGGCCGGACAGTCGACAGGATTATACGGAAACGGCGCGCTGGCATCGGCTGGCAGCGGATCAAGGGCATGCCCGAGCGCAGTTCAACCTTGGGATGCTGTACGTTGATGGCGAAGGCGTCCCGCAGGATGATGTACTCGCGCACGTGTGGTTGAATCTCGCGGGCTCGCGGGCTGGCCGGAATGTTCGCGTAACTCTGGTCGGGGGTGGTGAGTCTAGCCTCCGGGACAGTGCGATACGAAATCGCGACATAACCGCGCGGCGAATGACTCCGGGTCAACTTGCCGACGCCCAACGTCTTGCCCGCGAATGGACGCCAGTAGATAGGCCAAGGAATAGTTTACTTGGTGCAACCGGGACCGCGTTCATCGTCAATCCCGCTGGTGCGCTCCTGACTGCGCACCATGTGATTGATGGCGCCACGTCCATCACGGTGTCGTGCAACGGACAACCCGCTGTGCCAGCGACGGTTGAGTCAAGTTCTCCGGCGATTGACCTCGCCGTGCTCAAAGCCTCACGCGGACTGGGCACCCAAACGTTCCTCAGACTCTCGCCAGACCGTGTGCCCTCACTGGGGGACACGGTCTTTACGATGGGCTATCCCACACCAGCCCTGCTTGGTGTTGATGTGAAGTACACGGATGGCACAGTCAGTGCGTTGTCGGGGCCGGGCGGGGATGCGAGTTTCTTGCAGATCAGCGTGCCGATTCAGCCGGGTAACTCTGGTGGCCCCTTGGTGAATGAGGCTGGCGACGTGATCGGAGTGGTCGTCGCGACGGCGGATGCCCCGACATTCTTTCGTGCGGCTGACGCCATGCCCCAAAACATCAACTGGGCCGTCAAGAGTGTCTTTGCGAGCGCCCTATTCACATCGCCCACCGCATCCGCACCGTCAGGTGGCGGAGATGTGATTGACCGAGTAACCGAAGCGACCTGCCTCGTGCGGGCCACCGTGACTGCGCAGTAACCCCCCGCGTTGAACCCTCCACCAGTCAGCGGTAGAATCGAGTTCTCCAGCAACATCGTCGGCGGCGTCGGAGGTAACTCATATGACTGGTCGCCACACACGGCTCATCGTTCTTACCGTTCTCGCCACCATGGTGCTGAGTGCGCCAACTTTTTCCCACCAAGATTCTAGGCCGCTGACGGAGCAGCAAATCGCTGACCTACTGGCATACGCTGAGGATGATGTCGAGACGCAATTCCACCTTGGGGTATCTTACGCCAACGGTTTGCGCGTCCCTAAGGACGACGTCGAAGCGACGCGGTGGTTCCGTATGGCGGCGGAGCAAGGAAATATGTTTGCCCAGAACGCCCTCGGGGCTCATTACGCCGCCGGCATCGGTGTATCAGAGGATGATGCGGAGGCGGTGCAATGGTGGTTGCTGGCGGCTGAGCAAGGCCTTGCCTTGGCAGAGTTCAACCTCGGGTTGAAGTACGACAGCGGCGAAGGTGTCCCGCAGGACCACGCTGAAGCGGCGCGGTGGTTTCGATTGGCGGCTGAGCAAGGCCATCTCGGTGCGCAGGAATTCCTCGGGGCGAAATACTGGATCGGCATGGGCGTCGTGCAGGACTACGTGCAATCCCATATGTGGCTCCACCTCGCGGCGTCACGACTGACCGGTGAAGACCGGGAGAAAGCAGTTGAGGCTGGTGACAGCGTTGCCCTATTGATGACTCCTGCCCAGATTGCCGAAGCCCAACGTCTCGCACGTGAATGGGAAGTTGCGCACCCGCGTGAGCCGTAAGCCCTCGCGTTTAACCCTCCACCAACCAGCGGTAGCCTCACGCCGCAATCTCTATTGTTCCTTGGATTTTCGGCGTCCACATAAGTGCGAGTCCCCTTGGGGACGCCAATTTATGTGTAACGATTTAGGAAGGAGGCGGCGGTGTCTCCGGAACATCCGTCATTGCTGCCTTTCGCACACTCCCTTGGAACCAAACCAGCGCCGCGCTGGCGTTTGCGAGGCTCGTCTAGAAAGGAATCGCCGAAGAACCGCTACTCCTCATTGGAAGAACTATCCATTACTCGTTCGAAGTGTGGTTTCGATCGAATGAATTGATAGGGCGAAAACTGTTGATTACTGACGACCGCTTCGTGTGTTTTTAAAGCTGTCAACTTCGCCATTAAGCTCTGGCCTGCAGCCGTGTGGACCGCTCCGATTATCGATCGCGCGACGGTACTTCGGTGTTCATGTTCTTGATTTAGGAGAAAGATCTTCGTCGCCAAATTTCCCGACAGCGTAGTCGGTATATCTTTAGGAAATTGGGTAGCGATTGCCAAGCCTACACCGAACGCACGACCTTCCCGTGCCAGATTTACGAGTTTCTCACTCTGAGCCACGCGCCATGCTTCATCAAAGAACAACATCCGTCTTAGTAAGCGCGGCTGTTTTTGCTTGAGGAGATACCCGTGTAACTGCACGATAACGAATTCCGCAAGTGTCGCTTTAATATTGTCGCTTGGCAGGGCGTGGAGGTCGAGCACCACTGGCTGCGTCAAATGTTCCTCAAGTGTGACCACGACACTAGACGCAGAAGGAAAGAGCCCTAAATCAAGCAGGGGATCAAGTCGGTTCAAGAGATTAGCATGTCCCCTGTCGGCCCTTAGTAGAGCAGCTACTTGATTAAAGTCGGGATACTGCTCTTCCTTTATTTCCGTCAGATTGACCCAGCTTGAAACATCAATTTCGTTGGCCTCGTAGGCCTCTTTAAGGGCGTCCCGCAGGCCCGCTCGCTGTTGCGTGCCCAACCCATAGATACGCCCCAGGATGCCGGCCACCTCGTGAATTTGGCGAATTGGTTGCTGTTCACCTCTGTCGTTACCTGCGACCAACGCAAGTGGATTAATCGGTAAACCGTTCCGGTTGACATCAAAGACTTTCAAACAAGTCGGTACCGAGAACTCGGGTGGAGCATAATCATTTTTGAAATCGAACACGCACACTGGAATGTTCCGTGCCGAGAGGTCCGCGATCAGAGCTCGTAGTAGCTGCGTTTTACCTGACCCGGAGTCGCCAGTAGCAAGCATTCCAAAATTATTTAACGGATGTTCAGGGTGCATGGGGTCCCAAAACGCCTCTTCGTTCGAAAACGAACTCCCGATCAGCCATTTAAATCGACCTTCGGCAGTAGGAGGTTGAAGCTCAGTTACGTTCTCTCGCTCGGCGTCTCCACTCAGCTGTCGCAGCTGCTCAGGAGGCGGCGATACTTCGTCGCTCTCCGTGTCGGGTTCGCGAGGCCCAGGGGGAGGAGTAATATCAGGCTCGCGTCCTACTACTTCTCTATCGCTCTCTCCACCTACTGCTTCAGATTCCACAATTTCGACAATGCCAATCTCCTTACCAGTCTCGCCTGTGACAAACTCAGTTGGTCCGTCAGGCATAACGATCTCTGTATTGGAGCAGACGTCAACGAAACAGACCAGGCCATTCATTTCTGTCGGGCCGGTTTGGAACAACTCTTCCAATAGATTTACTAATCGAGAACGCTCCTCAGGTTCATAAGGACGCGAAGCCACCGCCCGGTAAAGATGGTCCTTTAATATTTCATACCGTGCGACGTTGAGCCCTGTTCGCGCATTAGGGGTTACGATGCGTGCAACTTTTTCTATTGTCCGCTCCACTTGTTTCATCGCCTTATTGCGAACCGCGGCATCGTGATGTTGATGTGCTTTGACTTCCATCACATCGATTACCGAACCCTCGTCTGAGTTCCGAATTCCCAGTAAATCCCCCCTGACCTCGTCTTGCGAATCGACTCCAAGGATCCATGCCCGACTTTCTTGAGCGTCTAGGCTGACTAAAAGCGAGCCGGGATGTCTTCTTTCATACCACCGGGCGGCCGCAAGCAAGCCCAGAGTGCCTCGAGCCATTTTTTGATCTACGGCCGTCGATGATTTATCGGAGGCGGCAAGACTCAACAATGCCTCTCCACTGAGACGGCAAACCTGGTTAAATGTTCGCCTTGTGGTCAGGTCGTTTGCTGCCAAGCCCCCAGCGTTCACAACGTGTCTAACCAACTCAAGTAACGTCTCCGGATAGGAGGTAAACGTAACTAAGTCTCGCCCACTATCATTCCGCCAATCTACACGCACGCTTGTCCCAATCCGAAGGGTAGGCTCAATGGTCCGGTCGATGAGGGTTACCCAAAGTGCGCACTTCGATATCGCTTCGATCTCCGACTGCAGTGCACTCGCACCAGAGCGTCGGCCGACGAAATCTTCCATCGGCACGTCAAGCGCATTACACATGAGGTCGCGATAATTAAGAAAAGCCTGATCGGTGCCTCCGATAACAACGTCGATGCGGTCATCAAATTGGTCATATTTATACGTGCGCGGTACGGCTAGCGGCGTCAAAGAGGGGGGTGTCGCCAGATTAAGGTGAAATTCTGTATTCTCTCCAGGTTCAAATAGCACGACGAGATGTGCAGCGCGCTTCTTCAATCCCTCCGTAATACTGGCGAGGCTTTGTTCCTCACGCCGTATTTGGACTTCCCCACCCCTATCCATGAATCTTTGGGCCATGTCCGCCAAGTCTTCATCTTCTTCTTCCGTCGGTTCTTGGAACGGGCGGCTGTAATACACCGTCACGTAGATTGGAACGAACTGGTCACTGTGAAAGGGATCCCTCAGCACCTGCAACGCTTCAGTAATGGTTGCCACACTCGGTGGATCCACAAGTATCACCCTTAAACCGAACCCGGCGTGCGGCATAATGCGTAACAAATGAGTGGAGATTCTAGCGATGGCCTTCGCGCTGAAATAACCCATGTTAGAAGCCGTCGGCTCCCGAAAAATAGGGAGGCCTGCGAATCCTCCGGTACACACAAACGCCAGCGCATGCGGAACTACGTCCGGAAGAGCAAAAGGACTCAGGACAACAGGCGGTAAACTAGCCGGCGGATCTTGAACGACACCGGACAAATATTCGCTCCCAAGAACGCGAAGTTCATCCTGATCCTTTTCGAGGAAGTCAGCGAGCGTGAGCCACCGCCAGAGGTGAAAAGGATGAGTCGGTGCTGCGATGGCAGTCATACCGTCCTCGGTATTGACGAAAACTAAATCCAACACCAACATTTTGCCCAATAAGCGCCTGGCTGGATCGCGGCTGCCCTGCTCCCTTAGTCCTTTTTCCGCATCTAGCACACCCTGGAGGGCTTCGCGATACGCATCAAGGACCTCTTCAACTTTCTTTTTTAGGTTCTGTGCATCGGCTGCGGTTCCGGATAAGGCTAAGAGCGCGTGATCAATCAAGACCGCTTTTTCTGGTAAGAGCTCTGCCCTCGCCTTCGCGTACCGGTCCCACGCGGCCAATACGGATGGGTCTACTATCTTAATGTCGACCGCACGGTTGAGCATTCCACGCACGTTTTCCTGTCCGCCTGGCTCAAAGTATTGGCGCCCAACATCCTCAGTTGCGAGGAGGCGTAATGCACTCACGAAATCTTTTGCCTTTTTCGCTTGCACCAGGCCACCCCAGCGCTCTTCAGACAGCATCTCCCGAAAGAATGCTAGAGCCTGCGCCGTACCTGGAAGATGTCGAGGTTTTCTGGGAGTATCATCGACTGATATTGGTTCGGGTTCATCCTCTCCGTCCCTTTCCCCCGTAACCTCTTTCTTGTAGTGCTTCTGGATCCTCTCCAGGTCCTTTCCGTTATGGTCAATCACACGTTCAATGGCCAGTTGGTTACCGCCGACACGTTCAGGCCGTTTTGATCGCGGGTCAATTACTCTCTTGGGCGCTTTAAGGACTTTCCGCACTTCGTCTGCCGATAGCGGTTCGAGGTCCCCCTTGAGACCAGTTTCAGAGTAGGTCAAAATGTAACGAGCACACTTCTGTAACGCATGACCCTCATTACCAACAACCGCGACAACCCGTTTGTGATTCTTTGAGGTCAGAGGGCGCATCTTCTGAACGAAAGATAAATTCTGCTGCACGAACCGTTCCGTCTTCCTTCTTCCCTTCTCATGAAACAAACGCTCTTCTCGAAGCAAGCCTAGCAAAAAGAGATGGCTGACTTGCTTCTCAAGAATCGCTGCTGGGCTTTGACGGGACGTCTCGAGTGCTGCCACGTACTGTAAAAGCGACCTTAGAGAAAAGTTTCCTGCGTCTTTATGGAACACCTTCCATAACGCGACGCGTCCCACGGACATTGCGCAGAGCTCTGTGCCACGCTCACAGACGACTTTCCGCACATCGGTAGGAGTAATCAGTCGAAGGGAAGTTCGTAGCGAATCGAGCGTTGCTACATTCTGAATGACCAGCACGACAAACTTTGGACTATCTCGATTCGAACCACTATTTCGCCAGTCGTGAGCGTCTGTAGTTTGGGTGCTGACTTCTAGTAAAGGCTCGCGGGATCGGACGTCACCGTCGTGACCGAGGATTGCAACCCGAGTCACCTCCTGAGATATTCCTACTCTCTGCTCCGAGATACGCTTCAGAAAGTGCGGCACATCGATCGGAGGCAGGTGCTCAATAAACACGCCTTTAGTTAGAGACTCGGCCAGTTTCTCAACAACTAAGTCCGCTGTGAGTTCGGCCAAGAGAACCCGTGTCTCTTCAGCTGGCATCTTGAACATCTCCGATTAATGTAACGTTATCCGCGTATGGCCGAGCGAGCCCCATTCCCTGAAGCATCCGCACGAGCTCTGCCGTATTGGTTACAAGAATGTCTTGCTCTAATTCCACTCCGTGCCTAGCGAGCAGGTCGGCGTCACTTTCCTTACCCCTTTGCCGTCCACCCACCACGAGCCCAAACCGAAACCAAAGTCGCTCAAGAAACTCATCCAAAGTAATGTGCTGTTCAGTGCAGGACACGCAGGCTCGAACGAGAACATCCCATACACTCGCACTCGGCCTGATACGCGTCACCTGGCTCTTCCTTTGGTGCGGATAAAGTAGGCCAGCCCTCCGTGCGAGTCCCTGAAGAAAACTCCGTGGACCGCCAGATTCATACTCTCGCAAATAGCACATCGTGAGAGCTCTCCCCCACACCAAGCTAGGATTGTCGCCTCCATCTGCGCCCTTTAGAATCTGCCGTTTCGCTTCCTTAAACGTCTGCAGTCGAATATCCATTGCGCCCTCTTCAGGCGTACTCCCACTGCTGTTTTTAATCTTCTTTAGTTGTGCTTTTACAGACCGGCTATCGAGCGAAAGCGAGTCAAGCCTTTCCTCGCCATGCAGAGGTTTGTGGTATCGCAGCCGATCAGCAAGTCGCTCACCAAGCCACCGCTCGAACGCACTGTGTATTCGGTTAAGCGAATCGTTGCTAGCGCGGGCCAATGGACTCTCCGGAGGTTCCGCTAAACACACCAAAGCTGGAGACCGCCTTGCTAGATCTCCGCCAGCCGCCAACGCCTGGGCATGGGCGTGGGTCGCCAAACAAACTAGTTGAATACTTCGCTTTAAGGTTCGGAGGCGATTCCCTTGACGCACCTCATGCGTCGCAAGGTCCGCCATCGCTTTCATAACTTCCTGACAGAACTGTTTTTGATGCTTCTTACCAAGAGCCTTTACCATGCTGTCACGATGACTCTCAGGAGGGGCCCTTCCCTCAAGTTCTACAAGCGGCCGGGCAAGCACTGACAGAGGGTCGGCTTGATCAGCGTTCCATATGAGTGAGTCGGAGAACACTTGACCTAACGTCGTCGCACCGTCGCCATCACTCAAACGGAGCAGTGCCGCGCCAAACTCCCCGAGCCTTCGGTCATTGTTGTCTCTCGACGCTAACTCACGGCAGGTCAACGTTAGGGAACTCATGTCTGCAGATGGAAACACAGCTTTGTCTGCTTCCAATAGCCCGCGGAGATAACGTCGGAAACTTTCGAAAACTAAGGGCTGTTCGCGGAACGCCTCAAGCGCATCTGTCGGATCACGTTGCAATAAGCTTTCAAGTGTTTTATTCGGGTCAGGAACTGGGTCTTTTTTCTTTTTATACGGGATGATCACATCAACGATCCTCTTCGTTTTATACACCCGCCTCGTATGCGCACGCACAACTCCGTTAGCCACATGCACAGGCTTAATCCCGCCTGATGCAGGGCGCCATCCAACATCAACGTCGTAGACCGCATTTAACACTTCGCCGATCTTCACCTATAACTCCTACGGTTCAGGTCGCCCTCAACCTTAAGGCCTGTAGCATCTACGGTAGCGCGGATGTTCTCCACTCAGGTCGACCTCAACTTCCAAATTGGCTGCAGTATCAATGTTCACAATACGAACTTTCACTAGCGTGTCCGTGTCGTCCTCGGAGGCTATCTTTGCCACACGATCGAAAAAGCCACCGATTCTCACTCCCGGCTCTCCAGCTCTAAAGTTTGCTGGCACGCCGCGCTCGCAAGACTTCAGCGCGTCGACAAGGGCGCGATCAACCCGTAGGCCTCCCGCTGTAGAAGAGGCCCTTCTGTGCGCAAACACGACATGATCAGGCTTAAAATCTTCGAACGCGGACTTGAGGTGAGACGGTAATTTCGGAATCAGTATGCGAAAATTTCCCTGAGGTACGCGCCATCGTGCCGCTGCGTAACGATCGGGGAGCGCATTGTACCGATGTCCGACCCATAGATATAGAAGGTCGTCGCTTCTCTCATCGAAATCGTAAAACTTATTCAATAAACCGACGAGGAGTCGCACATTCGGGCGCTCCGAATCGGCAATCTCGCGAAATTCCTGATCGACCTGAATTTCCGCCTGATGGAGTATTCTGGCGCCATGAACGTGCTCAAACAAGGCTCGTCGTTTCCGTGCAACGAAATGTTCAAAGCGATCCGCCATCTCATCAGGCGCCCTCGACTCGTCAACAGGCCGAGCAATTCTCCAGTCCCTCTCATCATCGGCTTGTCTCCATAAGGTGTCATCGAGCAACGGGGTCGCCTGCTGCTTCGGGTCGAACTTTCGCACTTCGTCAAATAGTAGCCCCACTCCCTTCTCAAACGCGTTCGTGGAGTAAATCGCAACTGAGTCACGCTTCTTTATCTCAGCACAACTGCTTCCGCCGAAGATTAAGAACGACAAGAAGGCTTGGAGTTCGCGCATCGTGGCGTGGTAGCCACCTCTCGCCACCAAGTCAAGGAGTCCGGCGACCTGGCTTTTGACCTCCTTAATGGCTAGCCGTTTCGCATTTTGCACAGCAGTGCAATTATTTTCAGGACACCCTTTGCATGGCTTACAAAGTTTCGTGAGGCGTTCGATCGATTTTTCGACGATGGTGCGCGTCAGGTTGTTTCGCAAATTAAGATCAACTACCGTCAATCCATTAGGGTTGGCTTGCTCCTCTGTGCGGGCGCCATACACCAGAGGCGACAGCGCGCCTACTTTTGCCTCCTTCGCCCAGGTCTTGTTTCCAGCTTGATTACAGACCTCCAACAGAATGCCCTCGTTAATCGCAATCGCAAAGCCCGTCTTTTTTCGGGATGCCTTATCAAACCATCGCACCAACTGCTCAGTCGTCATCTCGTTGGCATCGAGGCAGAGTTCCGCAGAACTACCTTCTAGCTCATTCTGAATTTTCAGGAGAAGGTGCGTCTTACCGTCACCAGGATTTCCAGTTAGCACCACAACTCCGCCAGCTAAGACGCGATCGCGTACATACGCTTCCACAGCAGTTTTCACGTGGATGCGCTGCACGGTCTTCGGATCGTGATTCTCGGCGTTTGTTGCTGCCGAACGATATAACCCTTGCGCCGTATCGATGGTGTCGCCCATCGTCCTGCCTCACTTTCGCCTTGGAAACGATTACGACGATTTTACTGAAGTATTCTCATCCTTGGGGTCAGTGGAAAGTATAGATAATCGAGGGCTTTGAGGGTCAGCTAATTCATCTCGCACCGTCTGCGGTCCAACACGAGCAACACGCTCCAATATCTCAGGGTTCATAATGCGCCGCTTGAGCCAGCGCTGTTGCCACGCGATGGTAATCTCACTCATCTTTGGAGCACCCGCCGACACTGGCACATTTTCCAGCAGACTTGTCCTCGCATTCGGCCGTAACTCCATCGCATACACCTTGCGTGTCGCGCTGTGCTGTAATACGTCGTCAGCCTTCAGGCCCAACGCTTCGAGTCCTTCACGAGCCTGGCGAAGCCTGGGACTCATACCTTCACCAAAAATATTATTCACGTTCCGCTCACCCGTCGTTGCAATCGTCAGTTCACGGAGAGCGGTCAACGTTGCCTGACCCAAATGCGCAGTTCCGTATCCTTTAGTAGCTCCTATGTCGACCCAGTGAACCGTTTCCTGCTCGCCCGTGGACTGCAACACTTTCACCTTTAGTCGGTTATATTGCGAAGCCCCTACGCTGTAAAGGCCCGTTGTCGTCAGGAGACAGAGGTCGTTCGAAGGAGAGGTCGGTTTACCTGCCATCTTCGAGGCGATTTCACTCACCTGCCCTTCATACCGTCGGCGATATCCGTCCAATATTTCGGCGCTTGCAAACGCGAGCGCCATCAGTTTACCCACCAGTAAATCGCGGTAGGGAGATACAGCGCCGCACACATTGACATCCAATACTCGACTCGCCAGCCCTGTCTTCTGTAGTTCCTTTAAACCAATGCGCACCGCCTTCGTTAAATCGTTCGAGTCAGACCGATTGCAGAACCTGGCAAGAGTCTCAGGATCCAACGGCTTAGCCGCAGCAGGCGCGGTTAAGATTCTTCGAGCAAAGAACAGTCGCGCCAAGGTTTCTGCACGCTTCCGAATAAACAACGGGCTTTCGCTAGCCACTCGCCATTTAATGTTCCCGCGTCTATCACGCGGTTCAGTCTTAAGTGGCTCCACCTTTTCACCACGCCGAATTGCCGTTTCGCGGGCCCTCAGTCCCACCTTGCGCTCTTGATATGCGTCCGCGGCGAGAGCCTTCAGGCGTCGTTCACGCTCCGCGCCTGAAGCAGGTCCAATCTTCTCTAGTAGGTCGCGGTCCCGGATGTGGCGAATCCCCTCCCGGATCGTCCTTAGCATCGCCTTCCGAAACACCGGCCAGTAAGACGGGTCCTCAGACATGCGACGGATGAACCCCTCAGCCGTCCACCCAATCCAGTGATCCCGTCTACTTAACTGGGGTAGCGAATTGTTAAGTGACGCAATACCCATCACCGGAGCCATGGGCCGCGCAGCATTACGGAGAAGAATCAGGAGTGTTCGACCGGGCGATGACCGATACTCGAGCGTCCACGTATGTCGGAAATAGCGCCAAATATCGATGAGCGAGAGGTCCGTGTATTCGCAACGGTGGTCAGTGAGTGCCAACTGAACGACGGGTTGAATGAGTTGGCTAAGCGCATGATCCTGCTGGTCGTCAGGGAGCTTCGTGACCGCTCGTAGCTGTTTCGCTAGGTCGTCTCCGTCATCTATAAGGTCCGCCACAGACACCCGTCGACCGCCCACGATGCGGGGGGTCTCCATACGACTCACAAACCTTCGGACTGACGGACTGGATAATTGGCCAGCTCGGGCCGCCAGTAAAGGCTTTCGAAGGCGTTCCTTGATCGTTTGCGTCGACTCGCCGGGGCGTACTCTGGCGGCTGGTGGTGTGCCCCACAAGTCAGTGTCAAAAGAAAAAGTCCATCCCTGCTCGAGTAAGTCCGCCAGCAGAAGATACGCGGCCTTAATCGCTACCCTTTCCTTGGAGCCAACCTCAGGGAACCGTCCAGCAGCCATTCTCAGTTGGTGCGGCGCATCCGCAAGGTCAGACTTGATGACGATCTGCTCCAGCCGTCGAAGCGCAACCACAGGAATCCTGGGGGTGATGCGTCTGAGCGCACTACCCCGCTCTGCTCGTGACCGCGAGTCAACCACCCTAGGCATCGATAAGGCCCATCCTCCCACGCCGAGGAACGATTACTCGCTGCCGACGGTTGATCGCGAATATGTATCCGCTAAGCTATTAGCCAGAAACGTTACAAGGGAATGAAGAAACGGTCGGCAGTATACCAAAAGCGTGGCGATGCTCTCCGATTGCCGTTGTCGGTCAGGAGTATGGAGGGCCACCGAGTCTTGTGTCTCGCGAGGATAGAACTCGAGCGGATAGGGCGTGGCTCGCGGTGCTCGACCCACTTTCTGAAGACTGGCTTGCTCAGGTTTTGGAGGGAGATACAACGCGCTGGCGTTCCAGTGGGACGGCAGGTTGAAACATAGAAGCGGCAGGGACCTTACTCTTTAAAACTACCATCGGCCAGCGGTAGCCTCAGGCCGCGATCTCTATTGTTCCGTGTATTATTGGCGTCCACATAAGTGCGAGTCCCCTTGGGGACGCCAACTTTTGTGGAACTATTCCAGAGAGTAATTCGGTAAGTGTTCCTTCGCCACAAAAGCTATGGAGACAGACCGCACGACCTACGAAAAGACAGTGCGCGACCATCTGGCCCGCAGACGTCAAGTAGTGCCGATCGTCTCACGTGAGGATCTCTCACCTTTGGCCGAGCGACAGACCCGAATCTTGGGCGCAGACCTGATCCAGTGGAACAATGACCACGCCGACAGCCTCCTCTCTGAACGCGCTTTGCTTGGGAACTTGAAAAATTGGGACAAGAACCCGTTAATTTTTTTCATATCGACCATGCCTGGCCTCGTCGCCAGTCAGGAAATCCTCGGCAATGAGAACGGGCCCTTTGTCTTGGGGTTGGCGGAAGACTTCGACACGTTGGAAGAGCAGGACGAAGGAAACATCTTTCATGTCGAGTACAGATCATTCTTCAAGAAACCCAAGAGCGACGCTGACGTGACAGAACTCCCGAAGTCTCACCCGCTGGCACCTGGCGAGAGCTATTTCATCCACACTTTTGAGAATGTGATGGGGCCGCTATTCGCGCGGGGTGGGGAGCACTTATGGAAGTGGGACGGGAAAAAGCTGGAGTTGCTTGAGGAGGCGTGGCGGACGTGGGTTTCATAACGTCGCCGAGTGCACATCAATCTAGACTGCAACCTGATAATCTTGGGGGTCACGAGCGAAAGGAATGATCCATATGGAAGGCTACACACCGCAGTTTCGAGCACTAAATACGGCGGAAGGCGATTTTCATGCCGAATTTACGACTACCAATCAAAAGACACGCGGGTACGTGCGCACCCTTTCTCAAGCACATCCCAACGCAGAAGTTGTTGCTTCCTTCGTCTCCAAATTTAACGACGATCGCAAATCGCTGTGGTCCCTTTGGAAGCGTAGCCTCCCCGATCACCTAAAACCCATAGTTGTCAGCGTCAGGGAGGCCCACCATGGAACAGGTTTGCTAGAAAGCGGATCAGCGGATTTCAGGTCATTTCTGTCGCTGGTTCAAGAGACGGGGCGCCGAAACCGTCTGCGCTTGGATGATTTAGTTGCAGCGATGCCTAAGGATACTGCAGTGGAAGATTGTCGGGTTGGAATCTGCGCATCTTTGGACAGTTTGAGTGTTGCCCAGGAACGACTCGATGCTAATTTTTAGAAAACAAGGTAGTGACCGAATGCTTGACTCAGTTAGCGCATACTACAAGGCCAAAGGAATTGGTGCTGAGGCCTTCGACTGTCTGCATGGTCGAGTTGCTCACGGTTCCTGCCGGGCTAGCAGTCGAGACTTCGTGACCACTCGCGAATAACCTAACTGACGTGGGCACACCTCTTTAGATTTGACTACTCATTATTTCGCTTACGGCTCCAACCTATGTACGAAACGGCTTCGCCAACGCGCACCGTCGGCGGCTAAGGTCGCAGTGGCCAAGCTCACCGGTCACGATTTGCGTTTTCATAAAATGAGCACCAATGACGGTTCAAGTAAGTGCGATGCCTACGCTACAGGTGCCTCAACCGATACTGTGTGGGGTGTCGTGTTTGAGATCGCTTCTGTGGAGAAACCTCGACTTGATCGGGCAGAAGGCCTGGGTTTTGGATACGACGAAAAATCCGTTGACATTCTATCCGCCAAAGGACCGCTCTCTGCTTTTACTTACATTGCCAGTCCTGAGGCAATTAGACCCGACTTGAAACCGTTCGCATGGTACAAACAGTACGTGTTGGACGGCGCGATCGAACACGAACTCCCACCCGAATACATTGAGGCGATTCGAACCGTGGCGACTGGGTGAGACTAAAGACGGGGTCGCTGAAAAAAAACGAACGGCACCGAGAGCCCGGTACACGATGGATTCAGGCCGCGAGCAGCGCCTTTCCTTGGATTTTCGGCGTCCACATAAGTGCGAGTCCCCTTGGGGACGCCAAATTGGTTAGAAGTTCACGTGTCCGTACGAAGCGAGACACGGTCTCCGACTTCCTTAAAAAGCAAGAGATGAACGCCGATTCTGACGACAGACCAGAGACGGACTCCGCGCTTCGGCAGATGCTGCAGTACCACGAGATCACGAAACATCATTTTCAAGGCCATGCCCGAGGACCAGGCTATTTGGATTGGGCAAGTCAGCCGAATCCGTTTCGTCGCTATTCGGGCGCGCAACTGGTGGCTCTCGAAAAGATCCCGGCAACGAATGAGCCGCTCTACGATGATGCCTTTATTCACGGCCGGCTACCGCCTACACCGGTGA
>Ga0315336_1003644_pt1 | contig 20013 bp, 10 predicted proteins | sample ASW5metaG_FD_204512 | JGI IMG/M metagenome (GOLD analysis project Ga0315336, IMG submission 204512) | Ammonia-oxidizing marine archaeal communities from Monterey Bay, California, United States - ASW #5 | ecosystem: Environmental > Aquatic > Marine > Intertidal zone | place: USA: California... | reverse complement strand
CATGCCTCCCAAATTGCTACAGTGATGATTTAGTGTTTCCGGACTACTTCGGGGCTCTTGGAATCAAATACAAACGAACACAGACCCTTGCTGGGGGCAGCCGATGCTGTGATTTTCGTTTCGAGCGGTTATCCGGCGGGACAATGAACTCGTGAGGGACGACGCGCACCCGTGTGACTAAGGCCCGTCCCGGTTCGCTTCCCGCCGAGTAATATCATGATCGGTAGAGAATTTTGATGGAAGTGGCGTCCCCAAGGGGAATCGAACCCCTGTTGCCGGGATGAAAACCCGGTGTCCTGGGCCACTAGACGATGGGGACTCTTAGTTAGGACGCGCTAAAGAGTATACACACCATTGCTATGATGAAACGAGTCATGATGTATAGGATTGCCCAAATTTTAGCAGTGTTGTGTGTCTTAGCTCCGCATGCCAGTTGGGGACAATCGGCGGATGCGACGCTTCGAGTTGTTGTGTTTGATCAACTGGGGTTAAGGCTTGAAGCATCAGTAACGTTATTTCGCGACGGTGAGGTTGTGGTGAGTTCTACTACTGATGTGCACGGGGAGTGTGTATTCGTTAAATTGTCAGCTGGTCGATATCGTATTGAGACTCATGCACCTGGATTTCATTCGACTATTTCAGATTCTATTTATATAAGTTCGTCAGCAAACGTTGTGCACAACGTCACTTTGCAGATCGGACCACTTGAGCAACATGTTGTAGTGACAGCAGCAGCTATGGACTTACCAGCATCCAGAGTTGGTGCTCCAGTGACAATTATTGGTCGAGAGATGCTAGATGATTTAGCAAAGATTGATGTTCTCGAGACTTTAAAATCCTTACCTGGTTTAAATGTTGTTCAAACTGGTCAGCGTGGTGGTGCTGCATCTGTATTTATACGTGGTGGCGAAGCCGACTTTAACAAAGTATTAATTGATGGGATTCCAGTCAATGATGTTGGCGGTGCTATAGATCTTGATAGCCTAGTCGTTGCGGGCGTTGATCGTGTAGAAGTCCTGCGAACTACAAACAGTGTGCTTTATGGTTCAGATGCTCTTAGTGGTGTGATTAACGTGACCACACGTCGTGGAAGCAGTTTGCATCCTGAGTTGACCTACTCGGCTGACGTTGGCAATTTTGGAACATTTCGTCATGAATTGTCATTTGGTGGGATTTTTGATCGATTCGACTATTTTATCGATTTGTCACGTTTTGATACGCGTAATAATGTTCCTAACAATGCCTTCCGAAACAACAATTTAAGTGGACAGTTTGGTGTGGTGCTGGGTGGTGTTACAGATCTAAGCGTCACCGTTCGACGCACAGGTACCGCCTACGGTGTTCCTGGAGCGATGCATTTTAATGGCATCGCAGATGATTCGTTGCAGACAAATCATTTAACTTATGTGGGTGCAACCATGAAGACCGAATTAAGCGAGAGATTGCAAGGGACTCTTCGGTTTGCGCTAAGTGATCGGAACTATAGCTTTACGAATCCTGCGCCTACTGGTGAACCGTTTAATCCGTGGGGTGTTGGTGCTCACTATTTAGGAGATTTCGTTTCAATTACAGGCGCAAACGGATTCACAACAAGCGGCAGGGCTATTTTAGATTATGGTGGTGTTTATCCATCTGTCTACAAGTCAGTCACAAAGCGACGTTCAGTGTTCGGTCAGATTGATCATCTTGTTTCCAGAGCGCTTGAGGTTTCAGGCGGTGTGCGGATAGAAGACGAGGAAGGTGCGTCAGGGGTTTCAGCAAGAACTGAGCGTAACAACGTCGGGTCATTTATTGAAGGACGCACCAGACTAACTGAACGCATTCATATTACTAGTGGGATCGCGTTCGATTATAACGAGGTCTTCGGCTATGCAATAACACCTCGTATCTCAGTGGCATCTTATCTCAGAACTCCTTTGCCTAGTTCTTTTATAGGTTTTACCAAACTGACGTTTAATGCTGGTAGTGGGATTAAGGCTCCTAGCTTATTCGACGAACAGTCATCGATATTTTCTATTCTTACTAGTAATGTACCTAACGGTGATCAGTTGCTTGCGCGTTCAGGCATTGGGGCTATTAAGCCTGAACGTAGTCGAAATATTGACGTTGGCATTCAACAAAGTTTGTGGGGAGGCAACATTCAACTCAACATTTCAGCCTTTTATAATACCTTTGACGATTTAATTGAATACGTCAGTCCTTCAGTGCTGCCGCAGTTGGGAGTGCCCGTGGATGTAGCTACCGCAACTTTGTGGGGGGCAACTGTGAACGCATCTTCCTTTTTAGCTCGGGGGATTGAAACTTCAGGCGAGGTGATGTTTGGAAACTCTCTTCGACTCGCGGCTTCTTATACGTATCTTGATGCTACTGTTTTAGAATCATTTGCCAGTGGCGTATTGTGGCCGAGTGTTAATCCAATGTTTCCAGGAATTGCGATTGGTCAGTACGCACCGTTAATTGGGGCGAGGCCATTTAGGCGTCCAGCACACTTGGGCACTATGTGGATCAATTTTAAACACGATCCAATCCAGGTTGGACTACTAGGAACATTTACTGGCAAGAGCGACGACAGCACTTTCCTCAGTGACGCATTCTTTGGTTCCTCTCTGTTGCTTCCAAATCATAACTTGGGGGCTAACTATCAGAAAATCGATCTCAGTATTTCCATTGCTCTTCATCAACGTCTGCGTTGGCGTGTCAATATCGATAATCTACTGAATCAAAAGTACGAGTCGGCACCAGGTTATCCTGCCTTACCTGCAACGTTCAGGACTGGTCTGACCATTGATGTGATGTAAATCTTTCCAGTGAGTGCTAGGGAATTAGTTGGTTAGTGTTTGGGAACAAACGTCGAAATCCACCTTAAATGGTGGGCCGCCCGCGGATCGAACGCGGGACACCCTGATTAAAAGTCAGGTGCTCTACCACTGAGCTAGCGGCCCGTTTGAGGCGTACATCTTACTGCAACTGACTTAGGTGTTTGGCTATAAGATGAGAACAACATGAAAAATCTATTAAACACTACTGTGTTTTGCGTTGCTGTTGCGTCAGTAGTTCTTTGTCGCATGGGACTAATCACGATGGCTGTAAGTCAGGCGAACGACCATATGGAATCACTCGACATTTATTTTATTGATGTTGAGGGTGGTCAATCAACATTGTTCGTATCGCCTACCGGAGAATAAATGTTAGTTGATACTGGGGGACAAATTGATTCTCAGGGAAATCTCACCGAACGAGATCCTTTGCGTGTTATTGATGTGGTGAAGCATGCTGGTCTGACGGAGATCGACTATCTAGTGTCTAGCCATTTTATGCCATGACAGTATCATTCAACTTCCTCTTCAGGTCTTTGAGCCTCATACGCATTAGCGCCTCTAGCTGGAGATATTTCGAGTGGGATACCCCGGTCTTCCATCATTCTAGCAAGCAGTGCTGCTGTTTCGGCCCACCGGTGGAATACTAATGCGATATTAGAACCATCGGCGATATCCCACGCTGTCATACCGAATTCTGTTTTTGCGTCGAGTGGAGCACCCTTCTCAACTAACCATTCCACCATCTCGTCAGCCCCGCGAGTAGCAGCGCCATGTAAAGCTGTCGAACTGTTCCAATTTGGACTGCCAACACGATAATCAGAATAGTCCACAACAGCCAGTGGGTCGTTGCCTAATTCGTGTGCCAACTTCACTGCCTCTAAACATATGCTTGGATTTCCAGGATGTTCCCCCTCAATAAACCCAATACCGGAGGCAATAAGCAACGGAGTAACGTGTTGTCGTGTCGCAAGGGTTGCATCAGCTCCATTCTCCGCCAAGAATTTCATGTACGGCACATCACAGTTCATGGCCGCAATATAAAACGATGTAGCGCCTACAAAACTTAAAAAGTATGGACCGATCGCAAGATGTTGAGGAATAAGATTGCGTCCATTCTCTTCTTCCCAATCGATCTGAGCATTGATATCTGCGCCATGAGCTAAGAGTGACTTCCCTAATTCGAAGCTGTCCATGCTGCCCGAAGTCGTACGAATAAGATAATTCGACAAGCTCCGATTCTCAGCCCGGCGGAGCCACGTTAATACAAATAGTGGATTACCATGGGGGTCCTTGATATTTGGATCAGCCCCTTGCTCCAACAGAAAATCCGCAAGCTCGAAATTCGCGTTTAGTATGGCCAGGATGAGCGCGCTTGTACCGTCTTCAGTGGTTGCGGTTAGATCGCCTCCTGCGTCGAGTAGAACTTTCGTTGATGCAATATCTCCTGTTCTGATCGCGAACATCAATGCTGTCATCCCCGTCCTGGACGAACGGAGCTCCATATCGGCTCCAGCCTTAAGCAACAGCTTAACTGCCGACGGATGTTTTTCTGCTGCTGCCCACATTAACGCAGTCTGCCCACGATGATTCTCAGCCGCGTTCACGTTTACGTCATGCTTGAGTAAAACTTGCATGACGTCTATGTGTCCCGAACGAGCTGCAATCATTAATAGTGTTTCACCGCTATCGGTTCGTGGAGTCTTCGGATCTGCGCCTGCAGCAAGAAGTCGTTCAACAATAGTTGCGTTTCCGTTCACACTCGCCAACCAAAGCGGCGTAACGCCATAGCGATTTGCAGTACTGGCATTGGCACCCGCTATCAACAGTAGATCAACAGTCTCCAAATCATCGTAGTACGTGGCCCAATGAAGAACCGACGTGCCATCAATATCCCGATCCTGCACGCTAAAGATAAAGTCGTCCGGGTTTCGCAAAATAGCGCGCACCTCTGTCATGTCTGCCCGTTTGGCCGCCTCGATAAGTGGGGTTTCTGCCGCTCCAGCACCAGAGGTCACGGCTGGACTAAATCCAGATATCAGTGCCAGAATTGTTAGTATTCCCCATACTCGCGTGTGCTTTAACCTCATTGCAGCCTCCTCAATGCCTATAAATTTCTTAGCTATATTAAAGGTATTCTAAGGACAGAAAATCCAGTAACATTAAGACATGGACAAACCTACCATCTTTTGGTTAGATTTATCTATATATATAGCTTAATTTGAAAAGTTTTTGAAACATATTTTGTAATTAAACAATTTTGGACACAGTAGGCCTAGGAGGATTAATGATCTGGAAACGTATTGCGATGATCGCCGTCGGGATAGCAATCGTGGCAGGGGGACAAGTCGAAGGTGGACTGCAATCCCATGAGGCCGACATATCCTCAACATCTGATGCCAAGTCTATACTCGACCAATACTGTGTCACTTGTCATAACGACCGTCTCAAGACAGGTGGGTTCTCATTAGAAACAATAGATCTTGATAAGGTTAATGTGAATGCCGAACATCTAGAAAAAGTGGTTAAAAAACTTCGCCTCGGTGCGATGCCTCCTGCTGGGATGCCAAGGCCAGATGATGCAACCTACACGTCTTTAATGTCTTGGTTGGAGTCAGAACTCGACCACATAGGCACCACACATCTTAACGCCGGCAGGACAGAAACACTACACCGACTAAATCGAACTGAATATGGAAACGTTATTCGAGATTTGCTTCACATCGAGGGCCTGGATTTCTCAGTAATGTTGCCGACTGATGATGCGAGCTACGGCTTCGATAATATCGCTGGCGTTTTAGGAATGTCACCAACGCACCTGGAACGATACTTAAATGCAGCGAGAGTAATAAGTCGTACGGCAATCGGCGATGTAGAGATGCCAACTGGCGGAGAAACCCTTTTAATTCATCCGGGCTTATCACAGGACGATCAGTTAGAGACTCTCCCATTAGGCTCTCGGGGCGGAACCATGCTTAGCCGTTATTTTCCTGTTGACGGAGAGTACATCATTAGGTTTCAAGCACACACCGGCACAGGGATCTCCGCCGAAGAAGAACCAAATTATATTGAACTGACTATTGATGGTGAACGGATCTTCTTTGAAGAGATGACACAGAATCCTGTTGCACATACAGGTTCAGGTTCGGATGTTGATGCGTCTACCGACTGGGAGGTGCGCACTCCGATCAAAGCTGGTTTCCGAGATATTGGTGTGACATTTGTAGCAACAACCCACGCACAAGCTGAAGATATACTCCAACCATATTTGAGACCTCCTGGCATCTCGGCATTTAAGTTAACGCGAATGGGTGGCTACCGTGGCCCATATGTAGCTCAGCTATCTTACACGGGACCTTTTAATGCGACCGTCGCGACAGGTCCTACGCCAAGTCGTGAACGTATTTTTGTTTGCGAACCACCCAGCAGAGCTGACGTAGAAAAATCTGTGTCTGGGCAAATCGAATCAGGAGTGTATCCAGAAATGATTCGGAATCAAGAATTGCCCTGCGCTAAACAAATTCTGTCAACGTTGGCACGCCGTGCCTATCGACGTCCTGTGACAGATGCTGATATTACTCCGTTGCTGCAATTTTTCAGCATGGGCAGTGCCGATGCAGGATTCGATAAAGGTATACAACTTGCGCTCGAACGTATCCTATCTAGCCCTGAATTCTTATTCCGCATTCAGCGTGATCCGGAAAACGTTGCACCGAATACTGCATACCAGATTGGCAGTCTGGAATTAGCCTCTCGACTCTCCTTCTTTCTGTGGAGCAGCATCCCAGATGACGAGCTTATCGATACTGCAAGTCAGGGCGAAGGACTACATGACCAGGAGGTTCTCGAACATCAAGTCCGACGAATGTTGGCAGATCCGCGCGCCGACGCCCTAGTGACAAACTTCGTCGGCCAGTGGCTTCGTTTACGTAATGTAGCGGGAACGAATCCGAATACTCGGTTGTTCATGGATTACGATGAAACTCTTCGCAGAGCGTTGAAACGAGAAACTGAGTTGTTTGTTGAAAGCATCATGCGCGAAGACCGCAGTGTGCTTGATCTCCTGAATGCCGACTATACATTCGTCAATGAACGGCTTGCTCGACACTACGGTATTCCAAATATATACGGTAGTCGTTTTCGACGTGTTCAAGTAACAGACGAGAACAGGCAAGGAATTCTCGGCCACGGAAGTATCTTAACAGTCACATCGCAAGCCAACCGAACTTCACCAGTAGTTCGAGGAAAATTTATTCTTGATAATTTTTTAGGTGCTCCCCCACCACCGCCTCCGCCAGACGTGCCGGCCTTGGAGGAAACTCAACTTCAAGGCACCTTACGTCAACGGATGGAACAACATCGAGAGAATCCTGTTTGTGCATCTTGTCATAAGGTAATTGATCCAATGGGGTTCCCCTTAGAGAATTTTGACGCGGTGGGTGCGTGGAGACACGAAGAAGCTGGTATGACAATAGACGCAGCAGGTATAATGCCAGACGGTACTGAATTTCAAGGTGTAGCTGGACTTCGTGAGGTGCTGAGCGGAAAGGCGTCTGGCCTCTTTATTGCGACACTGACCGAAAGACTTATGACATATGCATTGGGGCGTGGTGTTGAGTTCTATGATGCACCTGCGCTTCGAAAAATCACACGTAACGTAACCGATCAGCAGTATAAGTTTTCATCATTAATTCTTAGTGTTGTAAATAGTGTTCCATTTCAGATGCGACAATCTGAACCATCTGACGAAACACTTGAATCGACAGTGGCTACTCGTTGACATTATTGAAGTTTATTTATAAAAATCGTATTCTGTAACTTGCTTTAAGGAGAAACCATGACCATCTTTAAAAAAGCTCTAGGCCGTCGAACTTTCCTACGTGGAATAGGTGCCACAGTAGCGCTGCCACTCCTGGACGCTATGGTTCCTGCATTCACACCAATAGTTAAATCGGCTGCCAGGCCAATCTCGCGGCTTGGATTTATCTATACGCCGAATGGTTACATCCGTGACAAGTGGGTACCAATAGGCCAGAAGGGCGCAAACTTCAAGTTCACGCCTACTTTAAATGCGCTTGAGCCGTTTCGGGATCAATTAACCATCGTAAGCGGCCTCGGTCAAAAACAGGCTTTTCCTTTAGGGGATCCACCAGGAACGCATTCTCGATGCAGTGGCACTTGGATCACTTGCGTTCACCCAAAGGCAACTGAGGGTGCCGATGTGCGGGCTGGAATAAGTGCCGACCAAGTTGCTGCCGCGTATCTTGGAAAAGACACCATTCTACCCTCACTAGAAATGGCAACAGAACAGAATGAACAAATGATAGGCAACTGTGAAGCGGGCTATAGTTGCGTTTACCAGAACACGTTTTCCTGGAGAACGCCCACGACACCTTTACCTATGGAAGTGCACCCACGTGTCATATTCGAACGATTATTTGGTGACGGCTCAACACCAGAGGCTCAGCGTGCACAACTCCGAAACACAGGCAGTATTCTAGATTCTGTCACCTCACATATTGCTGATTTACAAAAAACACTCGGAACAAGCGATCGGGGTCGACTGACACAATACCTGGATTCGGTCCGTGAAATCGAATCGCGCATTCAACGTGCCGAAGCGAGGACTGATGACCCAAGCTTAGAACTTCCTGATCGACCGGTTGATATTCCAGCTTCGTTTGAAGAGCACACTGAGTTGATGTTTGATTTACACGTGCTTGCCTATCAGGCTGATATTACCCGAGTCATCGGTTTCCAACTTGGTCGAGAACTAAGCCCACGGACTTACCCAGAAATAGGAGTACCTGGTGCCCATCATTCCATCTCGCACCATCAATTCGATGCTGAAAAGATGGCACAAAAAGCTAAGATCGATGCATTCCACATTAAGATGCTCGCTTCTTATGCCGAAAAGTTGCGTGCGACACCGGACGGTGACGGCTCGTTACTAGACCACATTATGGTCCTATACGGAGCAGGACTCGGCGAACCTAATATGCACAATCCGTACGATCTCCCAGCTCTTGTATTAGGAGGAGGACGAGGCCAACTTAAGGGTGGACGTCACCTCGAGTTTGAAATTATGGACTATGTCCCGTATGCCAATTTATTGGTCTCGATACTCGACAAGGCAGGTGTGCCAATCGAGAAACACGGCGACAGCACAGGAAAACTCGAAGGACTCTCCGATATATAGGTTGTCAATTAGGCGTACCCAAGAACCTTTGGGTACGCCTAACTGCACTACTGACACTCAGTACAGATAATTTTTATAATCAAATAGCTGACCACAATGTGCTACCGCTGTTGATGGCTATAGCTGTTCTATTCCACTAAGGTTTATAGTCGGCTTATCCTAAATCTATCTCCAGATGAAATGAATTTCTGTAGCATGTGAAAGATCATCTGTGTACTGTTAAGACTAGGGAAAGCAGGGAAATGCGATCTTTAATTGGCATAGTTAAAATTTGCACTGTTCTTATAATTTCGGTGTCTGTGATATATGCGAACCAGCCAATCGCCAGCGTGAGCATTGACAACAATGACATCGGTGGCACCGTAAAAGGACCAAACGAACCAGAAGCAGGTGTCTGGGTAATTGCTGAAACCACTGACCTACCAACAAAATTTAGCAGGGTTGTTGTTACTGACAACGATGGACGATATGTCATACCTGATCTACCGAAAGCTAGCTATAACGTATGGGTTCGAGGTTACGGACTCATTGATTCACCGAAATCCAGAGCATCGCCAGGTCAATTACTCGATTTCGATATATTGTCCGTCCCAGACATGATGTCAGCGGCACAGTACTACCCTGCTAATTTTTGGTATTCGATGATTAACGTTCCAGAGGCAAACGAGTTTCCAGGCACTGGTCTTCAAGGTAATGGAATTCCTCAAAACGTAAAAACCCAAGCACAATGGCTTGACCGTCTTAAGACATCAGGTTGTCAGGTTTGCCATCAAATGGGTAATTTAGCAACACGAGAAATACCGAAACTTCTTGGAACATTTGATTCAACAATTAACGCATGGAAACGCCGACTCGAATCAGGGCAAGCTGGTTCTGGCATGGCTGGCATGCTCAGATCGATCGGAAGTCAACGAGCGTTGGAAATGTTTGCGGATTGGACTGATCGAATCGCCGATGGTGAATTACCTCCGGTGCCTCCTCGTCCGGAAGGTCTTGAACGTAATCTTGTAATTACCAACTGGGATTATGCGGAGCCCCACGTGTATATTCATGACGCAATTTCAACCGACAAGCGCGAACCAACTGTCAACGCAAATGGCCCGTTATACGGTGCCCCTGAAGTAAGTGCTGACAAGCTTTACATACTCGACCCTATTCGCCACACTGCTTCCGAAGTATTGATTCCGGTCCGTGATAATGATGTCACATTCGCGCATAGTCAAACCGTGCGACAATCCTCACCCTATTGGGGAAACGAATTAATCTGGAAGGGCAAGACAAGCACCCACAGCCCGATGTTTGATCGACAAGGTCGAATCTGGAACACAGCAATTATCCGTAGTCCGAATAATCCAAAATGGTGCAAAGAAGGGTCCGACCATTCTTCGGCTAAATTATTCCCGCTCGAACGAAGTAGCCGCCAGGTAAACATGTACGACCCAAAGAAACAACAATTCGAACTCATTGACACTTGCTTTATGACGCATCATCTTCAATTTGCTAATGATGCAAATGACACATTGTGGTTCAGTAGCGTTGGCGGTGATGTCGTAGGGTGGCTTAATACGAAGATGTACGAGGAAACTCAGGACGAACAAATCTCCCAGGGCTGGACAGCGTTCATTGTTGATACTAATGGAAATGGCAAACGAGACACAGAGTATGTTAAACCCACTGATGAAGTAGATCCGAACAAAGACAAAAGATTTAACGTTGGCTTCTACAGTATTATCGAGAATCCAATCGATCAAACAATCTGGGGATCAGTTAATTCTTTTCCTGGAGCGATTGTCCGGCTAATCCTAGGATCCAACCCACCCGAAACAACGTTAGCGGAGATTTTTGAACCGCCATTTAATAATTTAGATGTTCCCGAACAAGGGTATGTACCACGGGGAATCGATGTTGATCGAAACGGAGTAATCTGGACTAATCTCTCGGGCAGTTCACACCTCGCAAGCTTCGACCGGCGTAAATGCACAGGGCCGCTTAACGGACCAACCGCTACCGGACAACACTGTCCTGAAGGCTGGACACTCTACCCCTTACCTGGCCCCCAATTTAAGGGCATGACAAATATAGGTAGTGCAACAGCAACTTACTACCTCTGGGTTGATCAGTTCAACACCTTTGGACTGGGTGAAAATATACCAATTGCTATCGGCAACGGTTCTGATTCGTTGCTAGCACTTAATCCAAGTACCGGAAAATTTGTAATACTCCGAGTTCCCTATCCAATGGGATTCTATGCTAAAGGAATAGATGGTAGGATCGATGCCCCTGAAACAGGGTGGAAGGGCCGTGGGCTCTGGGCCAGCTCAGGAACAAGGGCCACGTGGCACATCGAAGGCGGGAAAGGCACTCATCCAAAGATCACTAAGTTCCAACTTCGACCTGACCCTCTTTCAAAATAAGTTTGTCCAACCTTTAGATTCATCGCACGTAACACCTAGAACATCGTCTATAAAAAGTGTGAGAACTGTGCAACCATCAACCCTAATGACAAACTAACAAAGGCAACCTTTCTTATTTACCAGGCCAGCCTGATGCGTTTAAGGAAACATAGCTAACGCGATCAACCAGACAATTGATTATTGCGCTGCTGTGTCAAAGTAAGATGGAAGATCAGATTTTGTGTCGCGAAGGATTTCAATAATTGCTTGGCGATCAACTTGTGAGAAGCGTGTATAGGGGTAGTCGTTTTCTTTTCCTGAAAGCACATTCCACATACGTTCGTAAATGACATCTTTTGCTAACTCTGGTAAGGCATCAAAGGCTTCTGTGTAGATCATATAGCTGCACGGATAACGCATTAATCGGGTTTGAAGATCAAGCTCGCGAAGTGAACGATCGTAACGATCTCGTGGGCCACGTGCTGAAAACTGCTCCATAAAACCAGAGGCCCCTTGCACTGGAGCCAAAAGTGGCACCTCATCTATAAAGAAGAGATAATCTACAAACTCAACGACAGCATCCCTGATCTCATTAGATAATTCGGAAACATCTGATTTGTTCATCATCTGCTCTCGATAGAGCACCAGCCGTGATTCCCACCCAATACGGGTAATAAGATTAGTCATATGCACCTGATGATTTAAAACCATCAATGCTGCAACATCACTGTACGCAGACGGATAACCGTCAAGGTCAAGAAGTTCTTTAAGTGAATCGAGTGCTTGTGGAACCAATCCTCGGGTCGCATTTGGATCGTCAACGTCATTAACTGGTACATTTCCCATATGAGGAACTGGCCCAAGCATGCCCGTCACGTACCAACCACCCCACCGATCTTCTAATCGACTGCGATGATCAGTAAAAAATCCTGTTGCATAGGCATTCGGGTTAGATGACAACGGAAACATACTCTGCGCCTGAAGGCCAGGGACACCAAGCGTGTCCCACGTCAGGTGACAAGCCAAGCATTGCTCGTTTCGTTGAAATTGGGGAACCGCCGATTGAGCCTGTTGAAGGGTATAGAAAACAGAGCCTTGCTGCATATCATGCACTGCTACTTCCAAAACATCAGCGTCACGTACAAACGCAACCGAGATATTGTCGGTAAAATAGATCGCTCTGGGGTTTTGCATACTCACCAGATGCTCTTGAAAGCTAGTCCTTGAAAAGACCGCAAGCTGCGATTCGACAGGAATACCAAAAACCTCAAGAGCTGAACGAAGGTAGCCACTTCGACCTTCAAATTTGAGAGTTACAGCACCATCCTGCAATTGCTGGTTTAGCTCAGAAACGACATTATAAGTAGTCCCTGAAGAGTACTGAATGGCCGGGTGATCACGTGAAGCGCGAAACACACCTCCACGTTGGGTACTAACTGCAACAACCATAAATACTACAAGCAAACTTCCGACCGTAATTATGGAAACAGGTAACTTCATATAAAAGACTTTAACATAGCCGTAATCAGACTCGGACCAGTTATTTAGACTGCCCTATTGCATAAAGTTCTAAATCCGAAAGAACAGAACAACATGCTAGACTAGGACGCTTAAGTAGTGATGTGATGCTTATGGTGAGTGTAGCTCAATGGTAGAGCGCCGGCCTGTGGCGCCGGATGTTGCGGGTTCAATCCCCGTCACTCACCCCATACCTCTCTAACTTTATAGAAATAGAAAATTAACCTACCGCAACTCTTGGTAGTTCAGCTCGACTGAGGCAACGGCGACACCAAGCGTGCGAACATCGTTCGGCGGAACATGCACGCTGCTCAGAAGCTCGATCTCCATGGTAGTCGACTCCATGGAACACTCGTCGAGTGCTAGGATCTGAGTCCATCGTCCCTGGATAGTAGCGTCAAACAGGGTGCATCCGTTGACGATAATCCGAAGATGTTTCGGCGTTCTCGTGCCTGTCATGATCACATCGACAGCTATCTCCGACGGTGGCGCCTTCGGATCAATTGGTACCCAGAGCTGCGCTGCGCCGTTAGTCCAACGGAATGCGCGCTGCTCAGCCCACTCCGTTTGATAAAATCCTGAGGAAGTTGCTCCCCAGAGGTCAGTTGCCTCTTCACGCACCATGTTGGCCCTTGGACGAACAGAGTCAGTTGCATACGCTTCTTCCACCACGATGAACCCATCGGTTCTCTTTCGGACCACAAAGACCTCGATTGTGTTCGCACCCTGTTCGAGTAGACTCGGATCGATAATGGTTTCCCACATATTTCTGCGTCCATCAACAGGAAACGCGTACGTCCGTGTGATCGTAGCGAAAACACCGTTGACCGCGATTGCCAATGTCGTGGGCACGTCTGGCTGTTCAACGACCGCACCAGTGATGTGTGCTGGTATGAAATTCGTGTTGTGATCGACGTCGCCCAGCAAGTCCGGAAAATCGACAATGACTTCGACACTCGCAGGCCGTTGTATTGGAAAGTCCACGACCGCTTTCCCGATAAGCTCGTCGTAGACACCCAAGCTGAGCTGATCAGTTGGATCACCGGTTTTGAAAACATCGAACTTACGGGCTACGCCTCCCGCGAGCGCGTCGTCTAGGTCACCAGGCACCTCTAGCTTCTTTCCGACAGGATCAAAAAATCTTGCCATGGACGGACCCGCTACCTGCGTCCCTGACCACGGTTCCAACATCGGAATATCGAGTGCTTCCCCGATACGACCAACATCGCCAGAATTATTCTCGAGAAATCCCTCAATCTGTCCGTGATACTGCGGATCGTATTGTTTGTGCCAGTCGTCAGGCATTAGCGCCAGAGCAAAAACGTTCGATCCATCAGTATCCCATGGGAGTTGAACACCGAGCTCAGCCGCTAGCGTCGGAATGACGTCGATCGTTTCGACGGCAGTGGTCGCGATGCGCCCACTACGCTGGTGCACTCGCTTGACAAAGAGGGGGACTGCCGCGATATCCACTAAGGACACCTCGGTCGCTTGTCGAAACGAGAGACCGGGTTGAAAACTCGCGCCGTGGTCCGATGTCACGACCATCAAAGCATCATCATAGATATCGATCTCACGAAGACGTTCCATCAGAGCTCCAAGAACCGAATCGGCGTATCCAACCTGTAATAGGTGCCGCTGATAGTTAAGTGCGCTTGCCCACTTATCGTCGACCCATGTCCCATCTTCCCGAAGACCAATTAGATGCCGGCGCAGGGTAAATCTCTGCCCCGTCGGAAGATAGAGCCACGGCTCGTGTGGTAACAAGACGTGCGCGAAGTAGAGCGCAGGCCTAGCGTCGTTGGAATCATCGGCAATCGACCCGATAAAGCCAGAGACAACCTTACGCTGGTCACCCACTCGACGACGCTCCCACCGACCCTGCACGGACTCGCTTGCCACGAAATTTTTCCAATTCTGTGTCACGGGCGGCAGTGATGAGATGATGCTGTCCGGAAGAACCGTCTGCAAATATACGACCGTAATATCACTCAACACGGAAGCGAACCAGTCAACCACACCTGAACGATCAGTGTCGCAAATCGCCTCTGGACATAAGCTGGTCAGTGGCTCTATTACCTGAAGGTGGTATCGCGAACCGAATAGTGTGAAGAGGTTCGCTGGATGATCTTTCACGATGGGCAGTTGCCCCGGCAGTGGATAATGGCCAGTAAGAATAGCAGGCAAGGCCGTCTCCGTCAGTTCACTAACCGCACTTGCGTTGCGAAACCAAGTGGCATCGTGGCTGAGCGAAGCAAAATTGGGATAGAGCTTCTCATCGATCTGGCCATCTCGATCCAGAAGAGAGATGAGTGGTAATTGGTCGAACACGACCACAACGACCGGCGGGGTAGAGATAAAGGTGACCCCCTCGAGGGGGCCGTGATCTGAAGGCGACAGGAGACTTGAGATCGCGGGATGAAGTAGAAAGACGGTCGGAACAACGAATACCGCTGGCGAGAGAAATGTTACAAACAAGCGGATCGATGATGCTAAGAGATAACCAGCAGCCGCCAACACACCACAAACCCCTGCGACTGTGAAAGAAAGTGCGGGGGGCCAGTTCGCCAGCAGTTTAATAGCCTCAAGTGCGAGCGCGACGACGAGCATTCCAATGACGACACACACGGAGAGGCTGTGCCAACGAGAGCCGAGTCGGGCGAACAGGCGAGTGGCAAGTAAACAACATACAGGGCCTACCAAACAGAGCACGAGCACCAAGCCCAGAAGATCGCTTGGCTGAGCGTCATGGGCTACGAAGAACTCCGGACTACGGCCCAGAACGTCGAAGATAGGCTGTGCGATGGCAATGCTCCAAAGGCTGATGAAGTGGAGTGCTTCGAGACGAGTAGAGCCAGTGGTTTCACGCGGCATGCGTTTTTGCCTGAGCGTAATACAGCGTTCGAGTGCCGGACTCTAAAGTTTTGTGCGTAACGACACTAAAACATTGTGTCAACGCCGCCTCGATGGCAGAGGTGGAGTACTCGAACTCCTGGCCCTCTCGATTCCGCAACAAGCGGTTGACCATAGGATCCCTGCGGTCTACGAATTCGATGATCAGGTCTGCACCGAACCCCGCAAGCCATGCAATCAATTCAGCCAGAGGAATGTTCCGACCGATAACCAGATGGTGTACGAGGGCAAGACACAGAATAAGTTCAGGGGAACCACGGTCGCTGAGTGGCTGGCGTTCTCGACCTCGCCAACCTAAACCGGGCGACGGGTCGGCAATATCAACAACCAACGGAAGGATCGTCGAGTCGCCTTGCTCTTTGAGTGCACGGTACAGGCGGTCTATGACGACGTGGTCGGCATCCAGCGCTAGAACATGTTCCGCGTGTTTAGCCGCCATCCGAGAATAGGTTCCGGTATTACAACCGAGATCCCAAACGAGTGACCAGTGCCGCCGAGCCAGAGCTTGACTCACAAAGTTAGATTTTCCCTGTCGATCAACATCGTCGTAGGGGTGTTGTCGATCGTACTCCGACCACGTCGAACGAATGGGCTTCCAGTGCAAGTGCTCAATCGTCTGACGAAGACGGGAGACATTATTCTTGATGAGGGCGGCACTGAACCCCGCAGCGCGTAGATCCCGCCTGATATTCAGGTCCGCACTCTCATACCGAGCCTGAGCCTTGGCCTGTAAGTACACATGGGTCAACACGCCTGGCCGGAGATAGTCGCGGCCGGACAACATCGACCGGCACGTTTCGGGTGTGATCCCTTCGAGACTCCCACGGAGCCATGGATGAAACGGGATGTTCTTGTGTGCCTGGAGAAATAGTGGATAGAGAAATTGCTGGCAAAACTGTCGATAGCCAGCCCAAGGATCCCCAGGCTCGTATCGCGTAAATGAACTCACGTCGATGAAGGTCGGGCGTGAGCCAATCCACTGGATGTTGAACGGCGTCGCATCCTTCAGTGTCATCTGTTCTTCAAGCGCCGCCAGTATGAGGTTGAGCTGAAGCAGTGCTGCATCCTTGAGCATACTGAAAGACCACTCGTACGGATAGGAGATAAAGGGAACCGTCTGATGCTTCAACACCGCTGTCCACTTTGGTTCGAGATTCGGTAGGCCCGTAAAATCAGTCATCTGTTCGGTCAGGATCAGCGTGCCGTCTGAGCTCACGCGACCAAAGAAGTCTGTCGAGGTGAGCTGGTTCCAATCTTTCAGTGCGCGAGGGGTTAGGCACCGAAAAATCACACCATCGTGACGAAAGACTCTTGTGTCGGGATCCCGGAACGATCCAGATTCAAATTGTGGAGAGGATTTCGAGGTCCGCATGAGTGCGCAACGAGATCACGGGACTAGCGGGAGTCCCCTCGTGAGTTCTTCTGTTGAAATAAAGATATCAGCCGATGCCAGTACAACTTGACGATCACACCAACGGCTGCGAAGCCACCCAGCAGGATTTGTAGCAGCATACTTCCGCTGCCAGGATCGAGATAAGCATCCACGGGGGTTTCGAGTAGCAACCACCCGACTAAGATGACCAAGACAAAAGGTTTACGCATAGTGATCTAGCCCAGGTGGTCGTGGGAGGTGAAACTGCGACATCCAAGATGACGATGTTTGGAACATGCCTATGCTCAATCTACTACAAAAATACCCTAGAAGCGAAGCAGTCACATGAACTTCACGATGCATGCGCGGTTCTTAAGTATGGGTGTACCACGCAGCGAAGCGATCGTAACAATGCGTGTTCTAAAATCTGAACAGTCGATTAATTTTGACAATGATTGCTCGATTCATAAGACCAGGAAACCTCGGTGTCATTGAGTCTCGCTGATCATTGTAGACGACGAAGAGTTCACTCCCAGGAGCGTACTCCCATCGAAGTCGAATGTTGGTGCCAACGGTTCTAGATGCAGAATTGTACTGCACGAGCCCACTAGCAAACATCAATGGTGTAAAACTGTAGATAAAACGTGATCCGATGACCGTTGCCTGAAACTTGCCTTCTTTGAGGTCGATCCAATTAAGCGAGAGATTCGGCTCAACTGATAGCTGAGATGTTACCTCAGCACGAGCACGGCCAAAGCTAACAGCAGTCTTTCGACCACTATAGAAAGTTCCCTGCTCAATAGCTAGGTTTCCTAATATCGACCGCGACATCCCAAACGTCCATCCGACACGAGCCGTCCAAAAATCATAACCACGAACCGGAAGCGTGACATTTCGAGCTATAGCGAAAGGACGGGGCAGAAATTCATATACCGAATCGTAGGACACGCTTAATTCATCCGTGTTTAGAAATTCAATCGCAAATTGACCCTTTAATTCTCTCCCTTCGACTAGGCCAGTCATGTTTTCGATGTAAGCCATCGATCCTAACCAGGAAAATTTTCGAACGGCCTCGATAGTGCTTGGTCGAGGACTAAACCTAAATTCGGCAAAACTTCGTCGCATGTCTGAACGACGAAGAAATCCAACTGCCGGATTAAAATCATCACCGATAAGGATATGATCGACTTGTACACCGTAGAGATCACCGTTATAGTCAAGTTGTGCTCGATAACTCGTCTCGTCACCACTAGCACCATCCGTGTTTGTGCGCGCCCAAAATGCATTAATCGAAAGATTGTCAAAAAATGCGAGCGCTGCGTCCATACCGTACGCTTCATTCGAACCAATGTTCTGCCCACTGTTTGAACGGCCAGTGAATATCATGCCAATGCTGCTACGTCGAAAAATGTCGGCCTTAAGACGCATAACAGAAAAATTAGTCACTGGTGTTGCGGACAATAACTCGTTGTTCTCTGGCTTGTCTGGTTCCCATAACGGTCGCCGTTCCTCATTCGTCCGAATGCTGAGCAAACCGAGACTAAATCGACCCAATCGACCTGACAAGCGTCCTCCGAACTCAACAGGAACTGCCCGTCCCTGTTCCAACCCAATTCGCCGACTATAGAAGAGGACTGGAGCATCAGTCGCGAAAGCCCCGGGTCCAGACGCTGCAGTGCCACCAAACGAGAACATCCCCTGATTTTCGAGAAAGAATTCTCTTTTCTCTGGAAAGTACATACTAAATCGTGTGAGGTTCACCATCTGTTCGTCGACTTCGACCTGTGCAAAGTCAGTGTTATAAGTGAAGTCAGCCGTCAGATTCTGGGTAATCCCGTACTTAATGTCGACACCAGCATTTGCGCTAATATCGTTGGAATAACTCGGGGTAGATTTCATATCGGTAGCTGTCTCACTGATGGCGTATGGCTTGACCTCAAGATTCATCGATCCTGAAGGCACCTCCATGCCCACCAGTGTCGCAGCGAACGAGACCTGCATTAGACCCATGGGTCCGGTTCGTGAAGCAGGTATCTGACTAAGATATGACCATTCACTTTTGGAAGGATTATTACGCGAGACATTAAAACCCCAAATCTGAGATTGGCCCTGCCGATACCTCAACGACCTGAACGGTATAGCAACTTCAATCGCCCAGCCACCTTCGAATAATTCAACCGACGAATCCCAAACAGGGTTCCAGTCACCGTTGTACTGCCGCTCATCGGTAGTCTGGCCATCATTTACACCACCGATTGCATTGATAGTAAAAATGTTACCGTTTCTCCGATCGCCAAATGAATCGAAGGCAAACCCGACACTGTTGTTAGATGTATAGCTCATCGGATTGTCGCGGCGCATATCATTAGCGACTAATTGATCCGGTTGAGTTTCCCAACACCGAAACGACACATATACGTTGTCATCGTCAAATAGCACCCACACATCAGTCTTCTCAGTAGCTGGCAGACCCGGATATGGTTCGAGCTGAATAAAATCTGAAGCAGGAATGAGGTTTTCGTACACTCCCTCGTTAAGTATGCCATCGATACGAAGTGGCGTAGATACACGTACTGCTCGAATCACAACCCCATCTGACTCATCGCGACTGATTACATTCGGCAATACTGGTATAGATGGACCGCTGTATCCAATTGGAAGTCTTATAGGAATAGCAACATTTGGATCAACTGCTGACACGCGCCTATTCTCTGTGGATAAAGGGATGTCCTCTGTTTGATCGATTGGTAAAGCATCGCCAGTAACGATCGCTACGGCTTCGTCGAGTGAGATTGTTTTTTG
>Ga0315336_1003643_pt1 | contig 20023 bp, 12 predicted proteins | sample ASW5metaG_FD_204512 | JGI IMG/M metagenome (GOLD analysis project Ga0315336, IMG submission 204512) | Ammonia-oxidizing marine archaeal communities from Monterey Bay, California, United States - ASW #5 | ecosystem: Environmental > Aquatic > Marine > Intertidal zone | place: USA: California... | reverse complement strand
TCGTCGTGGTGTAGTCGGCTGCTTCGGTTTGGGGAACAACTCGACTTTTAAAATAAGCGCGGTTGTAAGTGGCGTAGCCATTTTTGGCAGCAGGGGTGATTCCGATAGCCGTGTTGCCGCGAAAAGTAATCGTGTATTGGTGTCGTCCGAGGTACTTCGTCCCCCGAAATTCATAGCTGTCAATCCCGTAGCGCTCGACCGATTCCTGCATGGGGAAGCGGATCACGATTTCGTCCTGCGGTTTGAGATCATCGATCAAGAGGTAATTTTGCAGCCAGTCTGGCTGCATCTCCTCTCCGGCGATCCTGATCTCAACCTGACTTTTGTCGACCCAGCCAGGAATTCGGGCCATGATGCGGCCGGCGGATTTGTTTTGCAGGCGGACTTCTCCACGGTAAGGGAGCGAGCTGGCCACGTTGACCCAGGGTGAACGGCGATTCAAGAGGAGGTTGAGCGTCACTGTCCCGTCACGATGTTCGAGCATTCCGTCCCAAACGTAGTAGAGACCTTGGGACCCATTGGCTGTGCAGCAATTCATGATCCGCGAATCCTCCAGGCTTTCGGGAGATCCCCAACCCGCAAAGGTACCTACCAGCCGCTTGAGAATCGCCTCCTGTTCGCCGGAGAGTTCCCGGTTCTGGTTGGCCCGGTAAAAGCTGTCGACATCGACAAACTGCGATTCGGTCAGGTGATTGCGAATGTAACCATCGACGTCGTCCCAATAGTCGCCAACGCCTGCACGGCTCAGCTTGATTGCCAGGGCTGTCATGTTGACCAGTCCGCACGTCTCGTGCGAGTGTTTGCCGGTGTACTCCTGAAACCAGCCGATCCGGCCAATACCAAAGGTGCGGGCATACTCGTAACCAGCGCGGGCAAAATTTTTCAGCTGCTGGTCGTTGGTTGCAATTGCATACTCGAGGATTCCGCGAAGTGCCAGCGTATGGCCATGAAAATGACCGTAGAACTGGCCATTCTGTTCCGGAATAACACCCTGTGCATGCCCATCGGGCATCCACGACGACTCTTTTTTCATCACGAACCGGACAAGTTCGCCGGCCAGCTTGAGGGCCTCCGGGTCGTTGTGGGCGATTGCATAACGCGTGAGTGGCTCGATCATTCCCCCCAAATAGAGCGGGATGCCAAATGAGTGGTCAGGCATGTCGGCAATCGATTTCCCAATCTCACTGGCATCGGCTGCCGTTAGCAGTTCCGTTGTTTTCCAGCCACTTTTGGGGTAGCTGAAGATGTCTCCATAGCCGGGAGTCGTAGGATAGTAGGCATAAGTTTCACCGGTTGACGAATCGGTTTTACGAATCGCGATCTGCTTTAAGGTGTGCACCAGGCGGCTCATGCGGTCACCCCACTGCTGGCCACCTTCGAGTTGATGCATGGCGAGCATGGCCCGCAGCATTCGCCCCTGACCGTACATGTTTGCCCAATCCTCGGGGCTCGATGTGTCCCAGGGACGATCGGGACCGATTCGGCAGTAAAACAAACCGTCTTCTCCCAGGCAGGAAATCAGGTAGTTGACCGCAACACGGGCTCTCGACTCGTCGAGACTTTGGCCGGTCATCAAGCTGGTCATGGCCATCGATTCAATGTACTTGGGGCCACATGCCGAAAAGCTGTAAGCGTCATGGGCCACCGAGGGGGGTGCAATCGAACACCGAAACATGAACTCACCTCTCTCGTCAGTCGTACCGGTGAGCGCATTGAGGGCAAATTCGGCAGAGCGGGCAAGATCCAGTGTCTCGGGAACTTGTTCACAAGTTCCAAGCCCGAAAAGGCCTGATTGGCAAACCAATGTCAGAAGTGCGTTTCGAAAAGTTAAAGTCTTCATATTTATCACCGCCAAAGATGATGGGTAAAAAATGGGCAAACAACATTGCGCCAGCAGACTCTCAAGTTGAAATACAGCACCGGAAGATTACGTGGCTGAATGTTTCAGCGCAGTTTCGACAAGCCAACGATCGTGTCAATAGACCATTTGCGTGTGACCGGGTGTGTTTGCGTACTGGCAGTTTATCTTAGACGTTCGGAAACGGTCAACCAAACGCGATTTTGCAAGCAACCGTCGTGATACATCACGCGTCGGCCAATGGCAGCTACACGGGTCCTTGTGCGACGGTACTAGCCAACGTAAACTTGCCTGTTCGGCCAGAACACTGGCAACCGGTTAACTTCATTTCACGGAAAAATCACACATTGGGAGAAAGCATTGATCAGCAACATCCAGAAATTTCGGAAACAACTAAAAGCCAAAGAACTCTGCTTGGGGGCAGGTATCACGCTGAACGATCCTGTTGTTGTCGAGGCACTGTCTGGAATGGTTGATTTTGTTTGGATTGATACAGAACACACCCCAATGGGTATCGAAACATTGCTAGGTCAACTGATCGCCGCCCGCGCCGGGGGGATACCGGCATTGGTGCGAATCCCCGGCTCAGACCTGAATGTCCTGAAGCGCATCCTCGACACGGGCGCCGAAGGGATCATCGTTCCCCAGGTACGCACGGTCGAGGAAGTTCAGGGAGTGGTCGATGCCTGCCGTTATCCGCCGATGGGGAACCGGGGTTGGGGCCCTCGACGGCCATCGAACTATGGCAAGTATTCCCGCGAACAAATTGTGCAGGGATCCAACGAAGAGTTGTTCGTCTCGGTCCAGATTGAAAGCACCGAGGCCCTCGAAAACCTCGACGAAATCGTCAAGATCCAGGGACTGGATTCTGTCGCGATTGGCCCCCAAGATCTTTCAGGTTCGCTCGGTATGCTGGGCCAGCTGGATCATCCGACCGTGCAGGAGGCAATCCGGACGATTATTCAAAAAAGCCACGCGGCCGGGCTGCCCGTGGGATTGGGCAGTGAAGGAGAGGCTAAAACTGCAGCCCATTGGGCCAAAATGGGAGCCGACTGGATTCAGTGTGGGGGCGATTTTGGCTACATGTTGAACAACGTCACTGAACTTTTCAGCCAGGTTCGATCCAAGATGAAGTAACGGCCAGCAACAGCAGGAGAACAGGGCCCACCAAAAAGTGGGGCTCTTCGCTTAACCGTTGGAACGTGGGGCCGGCTTGAGCCATTGGCTGTTTACAATATGCAGCAGTGGCTCGCCGCGAAGTCCTCGTACCACCTCTTCGACAGTGCGCCTTTTCACTTCAGACATCGAACCTTTGGTGTGACCTGAAGTGTGCGGTGACAGAATGACGTTCTTCATTTGGCAGAGCGGACTGTCGGTGGGCAATGGTTCCGGATCGAACACGTCGAGCCCGGCAGCGGCGATTTGCCCACCTTCCAACGCGGCGATCAACGCGTCCTGGTCAACAACCGCTCCTCGTGCCGTGTTGACCAGTACAGCCGTTGGTTTCATCAGTTCCAATTCACGTGACCCGATCAGGAAATTGCTTTCGGAGGTCAATGCCGTATGGAGCGAGACGAAGTCCGACTGCCGCAAGAGATCATCCAGAGTAACGCACTTTTCCGCCGGCAGGTCGGCAGGAGATGCCTTCAGGTAGGGATCGTAAAAGAGGAGTTTAAGACCAAAGGCGGCAGCCCGACGAGCCGCCGCCTGCCCAATGGCCCCAAATCCAACTACACCAAACACGCGACCTTCCAATCGTTCAGCTGTATCGCAGAGATCAAATTGCCGCCAGTGACCTTGCCGTAATTGCTGGTCCAGATAGAGCAATTGCCGATCGCAAGCCAACGCCACCAGGACTGCATGTGTTGCGACTTCATGGGTACAGAACCCCGGTACGTTGGTCACCGGGATACCACGCTGGCCAGCAGCAACGAGGTCGATATGTTCAAAGCCAGTTCCCACTCTGGCGATGTGCCGACATTTGCCGAGGGCTTCAATCGCTTTTTGGCTAATGACTGCCTGCGAGGTCATAATCGTGTCGGCCTCACAGCACAGATCGATTACGTCCTGGTCGGTCAGGCAGCGACGCACTTCGTATTGGGCATCGGCTGTCCGCAGCACCGCGCGCAATTCATCTTCGTTCAGTGTGTGTTGGTGGGGATCGGTAAATACGACGCGATATTTCATTTTTCAGGGTTTGCCGGTGGTTTCAGGGCTTGCCGATGGAAAGCCAGTTCGTGTTTGACCGGTCGGATCACTTCTTTGTCCAGGAGGCAGCAATTTCCTCCAGGGTGCGATTCTTGGTCTCTGGCAGCATAAAGATACCGAACAGAAGCGACAGTACACACAGGACCGTGAAGACCAAAAAACCACCCACGACTGACCCCACACGGATCCGAACCGGTGTCCCTGCTGCCTCTGGTACAAGTGCCGAATTGACCACGAGTTCTGCTGGTGTAACGGCCTTGATCGCGGCAACCAGGTTGTTTTCTGGTTTGGCAGCGCCAGAAATTGCAATTTTTTGATTCAACTTAAACCCGGCCTTGCTAAATTCTTTCTTCGAATCATTAATTACCGAGTAGTTTGTGTCTTCGAAAGAAATATTTCGCGACGTGAGTGACGTCTCGGGACCGGCGATGGTGATTTCGGCACCGCGAGGTTCTTGGACCAGGTTGCTGTCTGCGCCAAGTACCAGGATGTCAGGCTGTACTTGGAACAGTTCAAAAGTGCCATTGTTTTTCGGTTTGCTGGCTCCTGAGACCTTGATCCGCTCGCCTGCTTTAAAATCCGCATCGACAAACGTCTGGCTGGGATCCCTTATCTTAATAAAGTCGATCGCCGCCGGTTCAAACGCAAAAGAGCTTCCCTCCAGCACAATATCTTGCCTGGTCGGAATCGATCTTTCGCTCTGGTCCAGGATGAGCGGGAAGAGGCTCGCCCCTACCCAGCCCCCTGTCCACAAGACCGTGGTTGAAACACCCGTGCCCCAGGTGCGAATACGGGTGGGAAACAATTCCGAGAGCATCAGCCATGGCAAAGGCCCCAGGGCAATGGCGTGCGGAATAATGATCAACACAATTCCTGCAATCACGATCGGGCCAGTCATGCCTGCGTAGAAAATATATCCCACTATCAACGTAGAAAAAAACATCCATACCGAACCAAGAATCCAGAGTTTCTTTCGACCCCAGCGGTCAACGGTGGCAATAGCCACAAACGTCAACAACATGTTGAGCAGGAATAACGCCAGTGAACTGGAAATCGCATCAGCCGGATCAGGATAACCACCCATTTGCATGAGCGTGGGCAAATAGTAGGCGATGCTCGACCATCCGGTCCAATTGGCGAAGACTGCCAGAATGCAGGCAATCAACAGGGCATACCGTATCCCGGGCTTGAACAACTCCGAGAATCTTCCACTTTCTGCGTCGATCGACTCCCGGATTTCACGCAGAATTTCGCCAGCTCGTTGTGGACCATTGACCCTGGTCAACACCTTAAGTGACTCATCGTCCAATCCCTTTTCTGCCAGCCAGCGGGGACTACGGGGAACCATGATTAACAAAATCGCAAACAGTACTGCCGGCAACGCTTCCGAACCAAACATCCACCGCCAATTGAGATTGGTGTCGGCAATCCAGTTGGCACAGGCGGCCGTAAACAGGAATCCCAGCATCGCGCCGATGGTGATCGCCAATTGGTACATCAGCACCAGCCGACCACGCCGTTCGGCCGGAGCTATTTCCGCGATGTACATCGGTGCAAGCACCGAAGAGAGGCCAATGCCCACCCCACCCAGAATTCGGTAGATATTGAAACCCCACACCGGATCGCCAGTCACCCCGGCGAGGGTCTCCGGGAAGGCGCTGCCAACGGCCGACACAAAAAATAATGCAGCCGCCAGGAAGAGGCACCGTTTTCGACCCCACGGATTACCGAGGAACATCGCCAAAAATGGACCGAAAATACACCCGAAGATTGCACTGCCGGTAGAAAACCCGAATAGCCAAGGACTCATCGTGAACTGTTCGCGCAGATAGATCATCGCCGCGCCAATGATGTTCAAGTCGTACCCGAACAAAAAACCACCCAGCGCTGCAATAAGTGCGATAAGATAGGTGAATTGCGGGCCTGTTTGCCGGGGCTCTTGATCATCGATATTGGCCATTGGGCTTCCTCCGCCATACCAGAAGTGGGGACTCCAACCTGCACGTTTTTTCGGCTTGCAGCTGCGCGTGCCGAACGAGTGCGTTAGTCTAGCGAGTTCCTCCTTGCCGCGGCAAGCGTAGCGCGGACCGAGATCGCCGGTATATTTGCCACGAGCAGACGGCTCAAAGCAACAAGTCGTAGTGGCACCGCAGGTCAAACAGCCCACAATTCACCGTGGCAGGGACTCCCCTACTAACCACGTACTGCTGAGGGTCGGCAAACTCACGACGACTCGGCAAAGCTGCGTTGCTTTATTGCACACGCTTGACCGCACACAAGTCCGATTGCTTATTTCTGAACGAGGGGCACGGTGTTGGCGATACCACCGGTCGTAAAGCCCCCATCCACCATCAGCAACGCCCCGTTCACATAGGCAGCTGCGTCGGAAGCCAGGAAAGCGACTGCTCCCCCAAGTTCTTCCGGTTCTCCGATCCGACCGGCAGGGATGCGTTCGTGCATCCTCTCGATCCATTCCGGGTCTTCCCAGAGGACCCGTGTCTGGTTGGTGCGGAACCAACCCGGTGCAAGTACATTGACCGTGATGCCAAGCGGTGCCCACTCTGCTGCCAGGCTCTTGGTCAGTTGTTCGATCCCGCCACGACTGGCACAGTAGGGATTGATCCGGGGAAACGCGACAACGTTGGTGGCCGATCCGATGTTAATAATCCGTCCCCACTTCTGCTTGATCATCTGGGGCACTACCGCCTGGGCACAAAAGAAAACCGACTTGAGATTTGTGTTCAGAATTTGATCCCAGTCTTCCCAGGTGACCTCCAAGGCAGGTTTGCGAATATTCATTCCCGCATTGTTAACCAGCACATCGATTTGCCCGAAGCGGTCGAGTACCTTTTGGGGCATGCTCCGAATGCTGGCTTCGTCGCGGACATCAAGTTCCAAGGCAAGCACCCTGGCACCAAGCGCGGTAATCTCTTCGGTGACCTCCGTGAGCGAATCAATGGTGCGACTTGTGATCACCACGTCAGCACCGGCATGAGCCAGGACTTTCGCCATCCCACGCCCCAAACCACGGCTGCTGCCAGTTACGATTGCTACCTTTCCCGACAAGTTCACGACATCGTCCATTTGATTCCCCTCAAATTAAGGTCCTTTGCTAGAAATGCGGTACTCTTATCCTGGTCTTCTGGGTGCCGGGAAGTCCTGGTTTGCAGTAGACCTGGCGGCCCGCGGCACTCCTGGCAAGGGCAACCGCTATCGAACTGGCATGGCACGCCCACCGGGTTTACAATTTGGTTAGGTGAAAATTCCTACAGATGTTCCCTCACCAGAAATGTTACACTTACGCTGTAGTTTGATCCACGCCAGGGGCGGTCACGTATCCGGTCCGGTGTGATGAGAATCCCCTGGCACCCATCCATCCGGGAGAAGTCGTTGTGACCCTGTTGCAAACTAACCGCCGCCAGTTCCTGCGTACCACTTCACTGGCAACCGGTTCAGTATTCGTGCCTTATATGTTGACGGCAAGGACGGGCCACACCGCCGAAGCCAACGACCGTTTGAATATCGCGGCCATTGGTACCGGAAACCGTGGATCGACGGTGGGACATCAGGCCGGCCGGCTGGGAAACATAGTGGCTTGCGCTGATGTTGACCGCGGGCGGGCAGAAAAATTTGCTGCCGAGTATGACGGAAAATGTGACATCTATACCGACTACCGCAAGATATTGGATCGCAAAGATGTCGACGCTATCACCTGTGGGGCTCCCGACCATTGGCACACCAAAATCGTCATTGACGCCATGGAGGCTGGCAAGGACGTCTACTGCGAGAAGCCGCTCACGCTCACTATCGCTGAAGGTCAGCAAATTATCGAAGCTGTCGAAAAAACAAATCGTGTCTTCCAAGTTGGTACTCAACAACGGAGTGAATACGAGACTCGATTTCTGAAGGCGATTGTGATTGTGCAAAGTGGTCGTTTGGGTGAAACCGTGCATGCCGTTTGCGGTGTCGGTGAAGCCGAATCGGGTGGACCGTTCCCGAGCGGGAGTCCCCCGGCCAATCTCGATTGGAACATGTGGCTGGGACAAGCTCCCGAAGTGGAATATTGCTCCAAACGATTCGGCTTTGATTTCCGCTGGTGGTTGGAATATTCGGGTGGGCAAATTACCGATTGGGGAGTTCACCACACCGATATCGCCCTCTGGGCGCTGGGAGGGGCTGACACGGGAATCGTCGAGGCCGAAGGACACGGGGTGTTTCCCGGATTTCCATACACAGTCAACGTGATCGACTTCCTCAACGGTCGCAGCCAACTGCCAAATCAATATAACGTGGCCAAATCGTTTGTCTGTACGTTTAAATTACCGAACGAAAATACGATCGAACTGAATAGTGTTAATAACGAAATTATCTTCGAAGGGGATCAGGGAAAGATTCGTGTGAACCGGAGAGCTCTTACCGGAAAACCTGTCCGCGAGATCGAAGCCAGCGAATCTGACCAGGCGTGGCTCGCTGAGGAAGTCAAGAAACTGGTTCGGGGCTTGCCAATGGGAGGGCACATGGCCAATTTCTTCCACTGTATCAAAACCAGGGAGCGCCCGGTTTCCGATGTCTGGACCCATGTTAACTCGGTCAATGCCTGCCACATGGGAAACATAGCCATGCTCCTCAAACGCAAAATTGTTTTTGATCCAGACACCTATCAATTTGTCGGGGACAACGAGGCAAACATGTTGATATCCCGCAGGCAACGCAGCCCATGGCAAATCACGGTGTGAACAGTTCCTTCCCATGTGTTAAAATAGCGGGCAGGTCTGCTGCCAATTCAGTGAAACGATCACTCCTTCAGAAAACCATCCTTTGAAGAGCGGAAAATACCATGTCACACCCCACTCGCCGGTCTTTTTTGCAAACCTCCTCGGCCCTTGGCGCCTCTTTGCTGCTTACCGGGACCCGTGCATCGGGCAAAATCAAAGGGGCCAACGATCGCGTTCGGATTGCCGTGGCTGGCGTGCATGGTCGCGGGCAAGCCCACATCAATGGCTGGGGATCCCAAGAGAACGTGGAAATTGCGTACCTTGTCGATCCAGACAAAGACGTCCTGGCCAACCGGATGCAGGAACTCCAGGAAAAAACGGAAGGTCCGCTGAGGTGCAAAGCCATCACGGATATCCGCGAGGCGATCGACGACCGGTGCATCGATGCCATTTCGATTGCAACGCCAAATCACTGGCATTCACTGATGACGGTCTGGGGAGCCCAGGCTGGCAAACACGTCTATGTCGAAAAACCGATGAGTCACGACATTACCGAAGGACGAACCGTCCTGGAAGCCCAAAAAAAATATGGCGTGGTGATCCAGCACGGCACACAACGACGCAGTGATGCAGGAATTGCGGGGCTACACGAGGCACTCCAGGCGGGCAACCTCCCCGGGCTGAAAATTGCCTATGGATATTGCTGCAAACCTCGAAACAGCATTGGCCACCAACAGCTGGCGTCGCCCCCTGCCAACTTGGATTGGAATCTCTGGAAAGGTCCTGCAGTTATCGACGACTACCACAAGAATTTTGTCCACTACAACTGGCACTGGTTCTGGAAGACGGGCAATGGTGACCTGAACAACCAGGGTACGCATCAACTTGATGTAGCACGTTGGGCGATCGACAAGGACCAGACCCACCCGGTTCGCGCCATGGCCATTGGAGGCCGTTTCAAATGGAAAGATCAGGGAGAAACGCCCAACACTATGTTTGGAATTGCCGAGTATCCCAACGGACAGCAGGTCTTGTTTAATGTACGCAACGTGAATTACGAAGGGTACAAACATCAGGTTTGCAACGAGTATTACCTGGAAGATGGCAGCAAAATCACCGGTGAAGGACAATACAAAATCACCCGCCCCGGCAGCGATGTCGCAGAAGACCTGCCGCTGCCAACCGGGAAAGTTACCCCCGGTGGTCATTGGGGAAGTTTTCTTGCGGCCATTCGGAACAATGATCCCCAACTGGTCAACGGCAATGCGACCGATGCCCATTATGGTTGCGTCATGGGGCACCTGATGAACAACTCCTATCGCCTGGGGGAGAAAGTGCCCTTCAACGCCAAAGCGGTCAAGTTTGGTGACAATTCCGACGCAGCCCAGCACTTTTTGAAGTTGCACGAAGTCATGCGGGAGGGAGTTGGCCTGCCGGAAGATGGAGCTGAGTATATCGTGGGCCCGTGGCTCTCCTTCGACTCCAAAACCGAACGCCACACGGGTGACCATGCAGTCGAAGCCAATGCACTGCTGAAGGATGACAGCAACAAATGCTTTAAGTTCCCCACCGCCCGGCAGGTGTGACCCCGGTCCGTGGCTGTTGGGAACCCGGCTTTCCGAGTCTGGAAGCCCCGCTGGTAAGATAGCCTCTCGGTCAGAGAGAAACGCCAATTCACAGATTGATTCCCAGGCGTTTCCAGGAGGACCTGCCCGCCGCGCACAAAAAAAGGTCCGACGACCAAGTCCAAGACTCAGCCGTCGGACCTCAAACAGAGGAGAAAGACTCTTGATGTCGACGAGCGACACCGACAGGCACTTATTTCTGCAGCTGGATTGTCACGTATCGTGAATACTCACCATGCTTGACACGAAACAGTACCTGGCCTTCCTCTTTGGCTTCTTCAACTAACTTGTGGAACTCATCCACGTTGTCCACCTTCTGGCGATTGACTTCCTCAACCAGCATGCCTGGTTGGAGTCCAGCCAAAGCGGCTGGCGAGCTCGACTCGATTTGGTCAATCACAACACCGGTGACATCTTGCCAACTGTGCTGCTTGCGCAGCTCGTCGGAGAGCGGCTGGACCGTGAAGCCCAACGACTCAACCCACTGTGGGTGACTTGCCTCGGCTTGCGGAGCCGAAGGTAGTTGACCGATGGTAACCGAGAACGATTTCCGGTCCCCATCCCGAAGGACAACCACGTTGGCCTTGGTTTCGGGTGCCAGGGACGCAACCGTGTTGCGGAAAGTGCCCATGTTGTCGACCAACTTGCCGTTGAACTCGACAACCAGGTCACCTGCCTCGAGGCCAGCCTGGTGGGCGGGCGAATCGGCCACAACATCGCCAATCAGCACTCCGTCGACGTCACCCAGCCCAAAGGACTTGGCTAACTCTGGCGTCAGGTTCTGGATCATGATGCCCAAGTGACCTCGGGTCACCGAACCGTGCTCAATCAGCTGGTCGCAAATCTGGTGTGCCATGTTGATAGGAATGGCAAAACCAATCCCATTATTGGCACCCGTGCGGCTAAAGATTGCGGTATTGATCCCAATTACCTCACCACGCAGGTTTACGAGTGGACCGCCGGAATTACCGGGATTGATCGCTGCATCTGTCTGGATGAAGTTCTCATAGTCGGTAATACCAACACTGTTACGACCGGTGGCACTCACGATTCCGGCCGTGACCGATCCCGCCAGACCGAAAGGACTGCCAATCGCGAGGGCCCATTCACCAACCTCTAGTTTTTCGGAATCACCCATGTGGAGCAGGGGTAAATCACTGGCGTCGACCTTGATCACCGCTACGTCGCTACGGCTGTCAGAACCAACGGTCTTGGCGGAAAATTCGCGGCCGTCGGCCATTGTGACCGTCAGCTTGTCCGCGCCTTTTACAACGTGACTGTTGGTCAGGATGTAGCCGTTTTCAGTAATCACAAATCCAGACCCTTGCCCAACCGAGCGACCGTCGTGACGAGGCGTCTCGGGGAACTCAAACTTCGGCCAGCGGTCTCCGAAAAATTTCTTCATCCATTCGTCATGATTCGGAGTCTGCTGCTTCTTGTTGCCGAACACCCGGTTGGTTTCCGGAGAAAGTTTTTCGGCCTTGATGAAAACTACGGCTGGAGCCACGTGTTTTGTGACCTGGGTAAATGCCTTACCGGTCTGCTCCAGTGTCTCAATTTCCGGGGTCGGCTTTTCGGCGAGGTCCCCTCGCGTGGCAACTGCCCCAAGTGCTGTACCAAACAGGACCAGTGCGGTAAGGCCCAGGTACAGCTTTGACATTGGCTTCTGCGTTGCAGAAACCGACGACTTCGAGGAATGAGTCATCTCGGGTTCTCCTTTCTCATTCAGTAAAATAGTTACTTTCTGATTGAAGTACTTCAGACACTTCGAACTAGCACTTTTACTCGCGAATCGGTGCCAGTTCCCGCAGTTTCGAAACATACTTCTTGATTCCAAGCGGCTTGTCGATCACTGCGGAGATCTGAAGTCGCTGAAACCACTCCCCACCGGCTTTCCCTGACTCGTCGATTAGCACCAAAGGCGGACAACGTCTCTGCTGCTGCTCACTACGAATCATCTCAATGGCCCGCTTCCCAAGCAAACGTGCGTCACAAAGCACCAAGTCAAACAGGGTCAAATCACCCATCTCCGTTGACGGTTTACAGTGACGCACCAAGTCGCTGGCACACCGACACTCCGTTACTTCATAAGCCACTCTTTCAAGCGAACGCTTGAGCCACGCACTTAGCTCGCGCTCGGACTCTGCAAGCAACACTCGAATCGGTTCGGCTTTGGATACGGTCGTGACGACCATTTGGTTGACCCTCTTCCAAACAGCACTTGCGGGGAACGTCCATGGCACCCACTTCCTAGTGGGCCGGCGAAAGAGAATGCAACCGGTGTGCCAAAGTTGAGAGAAGACGTCGTTATTGCTTACGCAACGCGAAAAACAGGGCACTCTACGAACAACCTTTTACCACAGATGCCCTCACCCAACGGACCGGTCCCACCAAATCAGAGTGGCGTTGTGCCCCACTGGGGCAAAATGCCCCGCAGTCGTGCCTCTCAACCACTCCGCGACAACCTACAGTTCCAGGGAGAACTTTACGCCCAAGCCTCGACCACGAATTTGGCACGGCAAATGCACGGTAAATGCGCGCAGTTGGACCGAACCAATTCTGGTTTCATTCCCCAGGAGTATGCATACGATGAAGTGGGCCTGGAAAATTGCCAGTTTCTCGGAAATTCAAATTTTCGTACACGCAACGTTTGTGATCTTACCTGCGGTGGTACTGTTCGAAACGCTTGCGGTCGGTGGAACTTTGGGTGCGGCCCTCTCGGCAGTCTTTTTCGTGCTGGCGGTCTTCGGCTGCGTGTTGTTGCACGAGTTGGGGCACGCCTTGATGGCCGCCCGGTACGGGATCGCCACCCGAAGTATCACGCTCCTGCCGATCGGTGGCCTGGCACTGCTTGAGCGAATGCCCGAAAAACCACGCCAGGAACTGGCAGTCGCCTTGGCCGGACCTGCTGTCAACGTCGTGATCGCCGCATCCCTGTTTCTGGGGATGCAGTTTGCTGGTGGTTTCCAAAACCTCCAGTCAATCAGCATGAACTCCTCGTCGTGGACGGTAAAGCTAATGGTCGCCAATATCGTCTTGGTGCTCTTTAACCTCCTCCCGGCATTTCCGATGGATGGAGGCCGCGTAGTCCGAGCCCTCCTCGCCATGCACATGCCGTACCGCCGGGCAACCGGCATTGCCGCCTCGCTTGGACAAACCATCGCCATCTTCCTGGGGGTTGTCGGCTTCTTCACCAATTGGTTTCTGATGCTGGTGGCGTTTTTCATCTACTTTGCGGCACGTGCCGAGGCGTTGCACGTCGAGTTCGAATACGCGCCGAGTGAACTGCAGAACGAGACCGTTGGGCCGAGTCCCATGCGCGACATTTCGACCCCTGTTAACCAACCAACGATTTACTCAAACCCAAAGAACTCGGTGGGGTTATGACGCACCTGGCCAATTTGACAAAATTCAGAGCCGTACTCATTGTAGCCGGCGGGCTGTTTCTGCTGGCCGCTCCAGGTTGGAGTAGTTCAGTCGTCGACCCCTCCGTGCGACCTCAAGACGACCTCTACCTCCACGCCAATGGCGAGTGGCTCAAAACGACGGAAATACCTGCCGATCGACCAAGTTGCGGGTCGTTTACCATCTTGCAGGACGTCACTCGAGATCGCGTGCAAGAGATCCTTGACGAAACCGTCTCGCACGATTTCCCCCCGCACAGCCTTGGCAAAAAGGTTGGTGATTTCTACCAGAGCTTTCTCAACGAGGCACTTGTGGAACAACTCGGTCTGGCGCCGCTTGAAAACCAACTGGACCAGGTGGACGGGCTCAACACTCGAGCCGAAGTTGTCCGTCATTTCGGCTTGCTCGGGCAACTTGGCGTCCGAAGTCCCATTGCTCTTTATGTGGCCCAGGATCCGGGTAACTCCAGTAACTACCTGGCTGCCGTATGCCAAAGCGGGACGACCCTGCCCGACCGCCAGTACTACCTGGCCGATGACGAGAAGTTCGCCCAGGCCCGCGATGCCCTGCGCGCCTACGTGACCAGGTTGCTCACCTTCAGTGGTCATGACAATCCGGAGCAGGCCGCCCGATCAATCGTGGAGCTGGAACACCGCCTGGCCCAAATCGAGTGGGAGCGGACCGCGCTGCGGGACGCACAAAAAACGTACAACCTGCGCGAGGTCAACCAGTTGCCGGAGGTCGCCCCAGGTATTCGCTGGGAGGTGTTTCTCCGAGGGGCTGACCTGCCAGAACTGACAGAGATCAACTTAGTCACGCCCAGCTTCTTTACCAACCTTTCGAAAATCGTTGGCGGTACCGAAGTCGCCACCTGGCGGGATTACCTCAAGTTCCGGATTCTCGACACTTACGCGGTCGGTTTACCCCAGGCGTATGTCGATGCCCACTTCGAGTTTTACGGAAAAACTCTGGCTGGCATTCCCCAACCACGCTCCCGGCAAAAACGTGCCGTGGTAGCAACCGCCGGTAACGGTGCCGGCGACTTCGGTGTTTTGGGCGATGCCGTGGGAGAGATGTACGTCCAGCGGTTTTTCCCACCGGCGGCCAAAGCCAGGATGGAAGGCCTCCGCGACAACCTGATGACGGCATTTCGACAAAGCATTGACGAACTGCCGTGGATGTCAGCAGCAACCAAGACCCGCGCTGCCGAAAAACTCGCCCGGATGACGACCAAGATTGGCTACCCGACCAAGTGGCGCGATTATTCCAAGCTGGAAATTCGCGAAGATGAACTGATTGCTAATCTTCTCCGGTCTGCGAAGTACGAGTATGGTCGCATGATCGACCGGCTCAACAAGCCGGTTGACCGCCAGGAGTGGGGAATGACCCCACAGACGGTCAACGCCTACTACAACCCCCGCAAGAACGAAATCGTCTTCCCGGCCGCGATCCTGCAACCCCCGTTTTTTGGTGTCGATCAAGACGATGCCAGCAATTACGGCGCGATTGGGGCAGTGATTGGTCACGAAATCAGTCACGGCTTTGACGACCAGGGAAGCCGCTACGATGGCGACGGAAACCTCACCGACTGGTGGACCCCCGCGGATCGCAAAGCGTTTCAAGAACGAACGAGCCAGTTGGTCGAGCAGTTCGATGCCTATGAAGCTCTCCCGGGGAGACATGTCAACGGACGATTAACTCTGGGTGAAAATATTGCTGACCTTGCGGGACTTGCAATCGCACACAAGGCCTATCAGATCTCCAAAGATCAAAAGGGCCTGCACACACTGGATGACTACGGCGACGACCAACGGTTCTTTCTCGCTTGGAGCCGTGCCTGGAGATGCCGCTATCGCGAAGCAGAACTGCTCAAACGCCTGGTGACCGATTCGCATGCGCCGGCCCGGTTCCGCGCCAATGGCCCTGTCAGCAACATTGAAGCTTTCTATCGTGCTTTCCAGTTGACACCACAAGACCGCTTGTTTCGTCCCGAAAACCAGCGGCTCCGTATCTGGTAACCCGCTTTCACCGTCGACATGATACGATGGCGATAGGCGAGCTCCCGCAAACCAACATCACTCTGAACACCCAGGTATAGAATCCCAAAAAACAGGTGCGCGATGAAACTCACCGCTAAAATAGTCGCATTTTTCATGCTGGGTATCATCCTGCTGACCGCTCTCCACGGATATCTTTCCGTACAGCGGCAAAGCCAGCGATTGCAACAGGAAATCGACGCCAATGCCGAAAGTGTTGGCCGCGCGATGGAACAAAACCTGGTCGTGGTGTGGCGTGAACAAGGCCACGACGGTGCAATTCAACTGGCACGTGTTGCAAACGACCGGGTGCAACACCGAATGACGATCCGCTGGGTTGCACTCGACGCCGACCCACAAGTGGCTGCGATTGCTATGCCGGTTGAACGACTGCGGATTGCGGACCGGGGGAAAATTGTAGCCACCACATTCCGGGATCCACTCGGCCAGGCTTCCCGACTGATGTATTACCCTGTTGATGTGGAGGACCAGCGAACCGGATGTCTGGAATTTTCGGCGCCCATGGAGAGTGTTGATCACTACACCCGCGGGACCGTTTATCAAACCGTCGCGTTCGCTACCGCCGTGCTGATTTGTGGCCTGATGGTAACCCTCTTTGGCATTCGGACCGTCGGTCGGCCACTTCAGCAACTCATTGCCCAAACAGAAAAAATTGGCAAGGGAGACTTTTCCGGAAGACTTACCCTGCACACCCACGATGAACTCAGCCAACTAGCCGTCGCGCTGAACCACATGAGTGCTCAATTGGAGGAGCAACAGGCAAAAATTGGTGCCGAGTCGACCGCCCGTATCGCCGCGGTAGAACAATTGCGCCACGCCGATCGGTTGCAGACCGTGGGACGGCTCGCTTCGGGAGTGGCACATGAACTCGGTACCCCACTGAACGTCGTTTCGGGACACGCCGAGCTGATTGCATCGGGTCGCCTCGCAGAACCACAGTGTAGAGAAAGTGCCGAAGCCATTAAATCGGAGGCTGATCGCATGGCAGCCATCATCCGCCAGTTGCTCGACTTTGCCCGCCGCCGATCACCCCATCGGGCAGCCATGGATTTGCACGAGGTGGCAGCCCAGTCTGCCGAGCTGCTCCAACCGATGGCCCGCAAACGCAAGGTCGCCCTGGAACTGGAAGATGTGGCAACTCCGCCGGTCACCCATGTCGACGCCGTCCAAATTCAACAGGTGCTAACCAACCTGATTGTCAACGCTATTCAGGCCATTCCGAACACCGGGACGGTCAAAATCTCGGTACGGGCGACAGAAAAAACAGCTCCAGAAAACACGGATTCCGGTTCCGCCTCGTACTATGCGATTTCTGTCGAGGATGACGGACTGGGAATCAACGAAGAAGAAATGGCACATTTGTTCGAACCCTTCTACACAACCAAGCAAACGGGCGAGGGTACGGGCTTGGGGCTTTCGGTCTCGTACGGGATAGTGCAAGATCACGGGGGCTGGATCGACGCGGAAAGTCAACCTGGAAAAGGTAGTTGCTTTACGGTTTACCTGCCAATGTGCGCTGAAGATTCCCCCTGAACGCTGCTGAATGCAATTTATGCACGGCCGAATACTCATCGTCGATGACGAAAAAAGCATGTGCCAGCTGCTGGAGACCGATCTCGGGCTGCGCCACTTTCAGCCAACTTGGACAACCTCTGTCGACGAGGCCCTGCAGCTGGTCAAAGAGCAGGATTACGACGTCCTGCTGACAGACCTCCGCATGCCCGGTATGAGCGGTACCGAGCTGTGTGAACGGGTCACTGCCAATCGCCCCGACATTCCCGTCGTCGTGATGACCGCCTTTGGCAGCCTGGAAACCGCGGTCGCTGCAATTCGCGTCGGTGCCTACGACTTCGTGACCAAGCCAATCGAAATGGACCTGTTGGCGATTACGCTCCAGCGGGCCATAACTCATCGGCAACTTCAAGATAAAGTCCGAATCCTCAGCAAGGTGGTTGAGCAAGCCGATGGCTTTGGCGACATGATTGGTGCCAGCCCTGCCATGGTGCGACTTTACGACCAGCTGGCCCGGATTTCCGATACCGAGGCATCGGTATTGATCTGCGGGGAAAGCGGTACCGGCAAGGAACTTGTTGCCCGCTCCATTCATCGCAACAGCCAACGCAAAAACAACCCCTTCGTCCCCGTCAATTGTGTCGCTCTTCCCGAAACACTCCTCGAAAGCGAACTCTTCGGTCACGCCAAAGGTGCCTTCACCGACGCCAGTGCCGACCGGAAGGGCCTCTTCGTCCAAGCCGAATCGGGTACGTTGTTCATGGACGAAATTGGCGAAATGCCGCTCAGCATGCAGCCCAAGTTGCTCCGGGCACTGGAAGAAAATTCGATCCGCCCGGTTGGCGCTGAAAAAGAAGTATCTTTCGACGTACGCCTGATCGCCGCGACCAATCGAGATCTGCAGTCACGGGTCGAAGAGGGAGCTTTCCGCGAAGACCTCTTCTACCGCATTCACGTGATTCAAGTTGAACTTCCACCGCTTCGCGCCAGGGGCACCGATGTCCTGGTGCTGGCAAAACATTTTGTCGAGAACTTTGCCACCCGCTTCGATCGGCAGGTCACCGGCATCTCTGACCAGGTGGCAGAAAAACTGCTCGCTTATTCGTGGCCCGGCAATGTGCGGGAACTCCGCAACGTCATCGAACGGGCTGTCGCCCTGACCCAATTTGACAAAATTGCGGTCGATGACCTGCCTGAGAAAATTCGTGACTATCGCAGTTCGCAAGTCTTCATCGGTGGAGAGGATCCCGAAGAACTGGTTTCTTGGGACGAAGTCGAGCGACGTTATATCCTGCACGTCCTCAAATCGGTGGCCGGCAATAAAACTGTCGCCGCACGCATTCTAGGTCTTGACCGGAAAACATTGTATCGCAAGCTCCAGCAGTACAACGAATATCCAGACGCTCAACTCGACGGTACCGATAGCCTGGAAAAAACGTAAAAAGGTTTGGACCGCAAGGGCACAGATGCTTTTCTCGTCGTGCCCGGCCTCGAAAGCCGCGACTTGGCCAGGCGTGCCTGCGAATTGCCAGGTGAGATGGACTGGGGCGGCAAGCTGCGCGACGAGCTTCTTGACGGGAGATGGCTGCTAACCTTCAAAAATCCGGTATGAGTGATTAACCGGCCGTGATTCGGCTATAATCGTTATCCACGGCATAGTTCACTTCAGTCACCAATCCCTGTCGGGCCGGTCTCGCCGCATGATCCACCAAAAACAACGCACGATTCGGTTCGGATGCGTAGTGTTCGCTGCCAGTGTGGTAATTCACGCAACGACTTGCCTGGTGGCGGACACCCCCAAATCGCAGCCCGTCGCAACGGGCGAACTCGACCTGAAATACGATGTCACCAGGCATCCACCTCTGAAGTGGGGTTTCAACGATTTAAACCTCGACGGTGTTCCGGACACACTCATCACCCGGTGGAATGGCAAGACGATCGCCTGGGTGAGCGACTCCGGTAAGCTGCCGTGGCCGGCGGACCGTGAGAATCGCGATTGGAATGCGTACTTCAACAAGGCTTTCGATGTCGGCGCCAAGCCACCCGTGACCTGGAACACAATGCGAAGCGGCTGGGGGGGGTATGCGATCCTGGTCGACCGGGATGATTCCGGCCGTTTCGACGACCTGGCCGACTGGTACTACAAGGTCCTCGACCTCAACGGCGACGGCGATCCCGACGGTGAGTTCTACCACGCCTACCCGGGCCACAACTATTGCAGCAAGCTTCACATTAACCTCAGCGGCGAACCGGAAATGTCCTCGCTGAACTGGAAGGACTTTGCCTACGGCTACGAGAACCAGTCGGTGGCCGGCGGAAAGTTCATCATGAATGTCCATGGAAACGGACTGTTCACCAACGCCTATGCCCTGGAGGTCCAAACTGCTATTGAAAACCCCTTGGCGTGGTACGATTTCGACCTCGATGGCTTCAACAACATGTCGATGCGATGTTCTGATGCCAATCACGACGATAGTTCAAAGACCCGGCACCGGGGCCGCTACGAACAGATTGAAATCTCCTTTGAACTCAACGGGAACACCACACCGCAGCGGTGGCATTCTCTGGATATGCAAATGACGTTTGTTGGCGACCAGCGGTTTCGACCGGACCGCCAGCCCGGCAACCCTGGGGGCCTGCCCT